>Ga0209013_10001856_pt1 | contig 19436 bp, 24 predicted proteins | sample Cruoilmetagenom2_FD_187291 | JGI IMG/M metagenome (GOLD analysis project Ga0209013, IMG submission 187291) | Oil polluted marine microbial communities from Coal Oil Point, Santa Barbara, California, USA - Sample 2 (SPAdes) (version 2) | ecosystem: Environmental > Aquatic > Marine > Oil seeps ...
CATTAATCCGATAAAACCGATGGGTCCTACGACACTCACGGTAACTGCTGCCAGTAAAATGGCAATGGACCATGTCACGATCTTGATTCTGCCGACATTCTGCCCAAGAGAAGTCGCAATGTCTTCCCCAAGTGAGTAAATATCCAATGACTTGGCAATGACAAGTGCTGCGATAAATGCCAGTATGATCACTGGTGCTGCAAACTGTACACCGTCCCAATTTAATTGAACGAGTGTACCTGAACCCCATAAAAATAAACCATTCGTTTCATTTTCAAATAATAATTGCAGAGATCCGGTTAACGATGCAAATAGTAAGGATATAATCATCCCCGTCAACGCAACACGTACAGGCTCCATTTGTTTCCCAGCGAGCACAATCACCATCACTGACGAAAGAACAGCTCCAAACAAAGCAGTCAAAAATGTCATGCCACCTAAAAAAGATGGAAAGAATATGGTTGATGCAACAACGAAGAAAAAGGCTCCCGCATTAATCCCAAGTGTACTTGCGGATGCGAGTGGATTATTCGTTAATGTTTGCAAAATCGCACCAGCAACAGCAAGTGCACCACCTGCCAAAATCCCAATCACTAATCGAGGCATACGGAATGACAGCAAAATATCTTGAACGCGACCTGGTTTCCAAACTTCCGTGAGAAGTTCACGAATGGTGTAATCGGCTTGTCCTTGTGTAAGGTGAATCAAGGATAGCAGTACAAGCAGGAAAAAGCCCCCTGCTAAATAAGCAAAGGACTTTGTTCCGTTTTTCCGAAACATTATTTATTCACCAATACGTCTGTGATTTGGTTCACTAATGTTTTTGCAGATAATGGTCCACCATACAACCATGTAGCTGCTCCTAAATCATACGTACGATCTTCTTTGACAAACGCTAGGTTTTCCCAAACTGCATTGCCTTTTAATTGATTTTTATAGATATTATCTTCATCAGGTACTGTAAACATATAGTTGGCATTTTCATACTTTGTTAATCCCTCAACATTGTATGTGCTTGAACCGAACACTTCAAACTGATCTGGTTGGTGCACGTTATTCAATCCAAGTTTGCCCAGGATGATTGATGCCATGGAGTTCGGCGTGAACACGCGAATTTCCGGAGCGGCTGCACCTGAATATGCAAGTGTGAGAATGGTATCTTTTGTTTTTAAATTTGCTGCTTCAATTTCAGCAGCTTTTTCTTTATAAGTGTCTTCTAAATCAGCAAGTACTTCTTTGGCTTCAGCTTCTTTACCTACAGCTTTTGCCATTTCATTGAATGTTATTTCCATTTCTTCATATAAATCAATGTTTTCATCGGTTGGATATGGGTTAAAAATGACTGTTGGTGCAATTGACTCCAAGTCTTTTAACATGGCAGTATGACGGAAATCCACACCGATGATTAAATCTGGTTCAAGTGCTGCAATCGCTTCAAGGTTTGGTTCTTGACGACCTCCAACATCCACGACTGTATCATCCAATTGTGGGTCGATGTTCACATAATCACCGTAAGACTCGATATCTGCCATACCAGCTGGTTGGATGCCTAATGCCAATAAATTCTCAGCATATGTCCATTCAAGTACAACAACTTTCTTGGCTGCTTGATCTAATGTAACTTCTCCGTTAGAACCTTGAATTGTTACAGCTTCCCCTTTTGTATCTGTGTCTTGCGTCTTTTCTTCATCAGAAGAACAGGCAGCAAGTATGATTGTGAGTAGTGCTAACATCAGCACATATATAGAAAGTCTTTTCATTTCCAATCCCCTTTTTCTTATTTTCATATGATAATCATTCTCAATACGTTTTAAGTTTATTCTGTCTTCACAACTTTGTAAAGACTTTTCAACAAATAATGAAAATCATTCTCACTAAGAGCTCTTTTTGTGTTATGATATCTTTTAGTGAGAACACCTATCAATTAGATGGAGGCTACACAAACATGCAAACTGCTGTGAAAACTGAATCCCTATCCATTGGATATACGGATCATTTACTATTCGAAAACTTAGATTTACATATACCTCGTGGCGAGATTTCCGTTTTTGTTGGCAGTAACGGTTGTGGCAAGTCAACACTTCTACGTTCCATTGCACGTTTACTAAAGCCAACAACGGGTTCTGTATTATTAGAAGGAAAAGATGTACATCGTATGTCTTCAAGAGATGTAGCGAAAAAAATGGGCATTTTACCTCAATCCCCTGTATCACCTGAAGGATTGACCGTTCTTGATTTAGTGAAGCAAGGTCGTTACCCACATCAGTCATGGTTAAAACGATGGTCTGAAGAGGATACTGAAAAAGTGGAAGCTGCTATGGAAGCAACTCGTATTAGCGATTTGCGTGACCGTGCCGTCGATACATTATCTGGTGGTCAACGTCAACGTGCATGGATTGCCATGACACTCGCTCAAGACACGGATGTTATTTTATTGGATGAACCAACAACTTATTTAGATATGACACACCAAATAGAGATTTTAGATTTGTTATTTGAATTAAACGAGAAAAAAAATCGCACAATCGTGATGGTCCTGCATGATTTAAACTTGGCTTCCCGATATGCACACAATATTATCGCTATTAAAAATGGCGAAGTTCACGCACAAGGCAAACCAGAAAATATCATTACATGCGATTTAGTTCGTTCTGTTTTCGGTATGGAATGCCAAGTTTCAGTGGATCCAATGTTCGGTACTCCTCATTGCATTCCTTATGGACGTGGACGCTGTGTTGTTCCTGAGCTACGTGCATCGACTGGAGCATAATGTATGAAATCATCACTCGAACGACTTTCTGTTTTTGTAGATAAAGCTCACGAGCCCTTCATGACGCTCGCTGAAGCACACACTGAACATGGCAGTAAACGATTGCTTCAAACCGTTCGAGACGTGACGGATGCTCCTACGAATGCCGTAGCTGCATCTGTTTTTTTTCGACGTTTTGGATTTTTTTTAGCCGCTCAGTTTCAAACTATAGCAATTCATCAAAAAATGTTTGCCGGTCCTCTGGAACATGTCAACGTCTTCCATGAAGACAAGACGTTCAAGTTCAGTGTGCCAAGCACGGGTTTCGTCAGTGTGGAAACATCTGAACATGCCCTTCGATTTGTCCTGGAAACATATGGTCATCCATTGGTCGAACTGTACAGCAAACAAGCGAAAATTTCGAAATTGATTTTATGGGAAAACATATGGGGATATGTAATTTGGGTTTACGGTCAAATGATTCAAGAGAATGTTGGGTCTGCTGAGAAGGACCTGGACGTTTTATTGCTTGATGAGACATGGAAGCCTCAAATGAGAAAGTCTCCATTTAAGCAATACTTGCAAAATGAATCAGCACTTGATGCGATGAAAGACTATAAACGTGTCACTTGTTGTTTATTGAAAGAAATGCCCGAAACTGATAAATGCCCTTACTGCCCACATGCTAAATAAGCGTGTGGGTTTTTGTTGATGCATCCGAAAAGCGTCGACCAAGACAGCTGAACGAATAACTTTTTACCGTTATCAAGAAAAATCACTTCGATATCAAGAAAAACCGTGCGGATATCGTGAAAAGTCGACGACATATCATGAAAACCCTCTCACTTATCGTGAAAACCCTCATTTTTCCTGATGTTCTACCATCATATTAAAGACAGCTGCTCACACTTTTATTAAACTTCTCTCAAATATTATCGCTCTATAAGCACATACTATACTCGAACAAAATTTTGTATACTTATAACATGACAACTTTAACGAACGATCAAATCCGACAATTAAATATGTATAGCACATACACAACTCCACCTGAACATCCTTTATTCACGCGGAAACAATTAGAGGAGATTGACTTTTTGCCTGTTGTTCAAGCGATCACAGGAATTGATAACAAAACGGTTGGGGCTTCTTATTTCATGCGACGGTATGGAATGTTTGTTTCAACCCAATTTGTGATGCTCGCAACATATGATGAGGTATGGATGGGTGATGCCTCGGACATAATGTTTGGTTCAAATGTGGAATATGGAAATAAAGGGATCAGCATGTACATCAACAAAAATGGTTATGTGGATGTTGAACAGCAACCGCGTGAAGAACTCATTCGCAAGATTTTGCATGACCAGATCTACTCTGTCATTCTCGAAATTCGAAAGCAATCTTCAGTATCTCCACTGACTTTGTGGGAAAACGTTTTCGGTTTTATGTTATGGCATTATGCCGTGCTACTAGGGGAGCCGTCAACAGCTACACAAGCACGGATAGATTTAGAACTATTAAAATCAAATTCAACTTGGCAAGGAATCTCTTCGACTTCCCTCTTTAATACTTATTTAAAAGGTTATGAACCAGCTCAACTTTTGCATACACAAGTTCGAACAACCTGCTGTTTTTCAAAAGACGTTCCTGGGCTTCAAAAATGCGGATTTTGTCCAATGTAATAGTCTATAAGCACTATTTTTTGTCTTGTGATGTTTTTTTATCGCTAAATAGGATAAACCTATTAATAACAAGATGAAAAGGAGTGTGTTACCCAAATGGATAACCTACAAGGTAAAGTTCAAGAGGAATTAAATAAAATTGACCCTGAGAAAAAAGATGAAATTTTAAAGAGCTTCACGACTTTTAAATCTTATTTAGCCGATAAAGTTGCTAAGGGTGAAAAATTAGGTCTTGGCGAAGAACAATTAGCAAAAACTACCGAAATGGTAGCTAACTACTTAGCAAATCATGAAGAACCAAAAAACCGTGAAGAGCACTTATTGCAAGAGCTATGGAAATCCGGTGATAAAGAACAACAACATTCCTTTGCCCATATGTTACTCAATATGGTGAGAAAGTAAGCAGTTTCTAAGGAAGGATTGATATGGAAATGGCAAAGAAATCTATTACAGACCACGGTCGTAAAGATGAAAACGGCCGTGAACTAGACAATCCAGATGTAGTAAAAACGGATAAAGAAAGTCTTTTTGATATGCATGAGGACATGAATACCGTTGATCCAATACCGGTTGAAGAACTCAACCAACAAGTAAAAGACGAAAAGAATCACAGAAAAACGAAGGATACTTCTTCTAGTGAAGAACGTTATCCAGATTAAGAAAAGCTCCTAACCCATAAAAGGTTAGGAGCTTTTGTCGTTCGTTCACTAGTGCTTTACTCTTCTTCTACTGTACTGTTTGCTGCTTCAGTAATTTCGGAGCGTCGGGCATAGACATTTTTAAGAATTGTTTTAACGATGGCATAGGTTGGGATAGCCAAAATGATACCCCATAAACCAGCAATGTTTCCTGCAGCCAAAATAATCGTAATTACCGTCAATGGATGAATATCGAGTGCTTTCCCCATAACATTTGGTGAGATTAAGTTACTTTCAATTTGTTGCGCAATCAACATAATGATGGCGACGTACAATGCCAATTGTGGTTCTTGTACAAAACCAATTACTAACGCCGGGATAACGGCAATAAATGGACCTAAGAACGGAATAACGTTTGTAAACATCCCAAACAGTGCTAATAGAAGCGCATAGTCTAAATCGATAATCAAATAGCCAATCAGTAGCATAACACCTACCGCCACACTGACTAATAGTTGACCTTGAATATAGGCTTTTAATGTCGCATCAATATCTGCTAATGTTTTACGTATCCACGTTTTTTGTTCCCCTCTAAAGAAACCTGCAATGAAAGGGGCAAACTTTTCATGATCCTTAAGAATGTAGAATAAGAAAAATGGAACTAGCACCAATGCGAACAGTCCTTGGGCTAAACTTTGTACAAATACAACTACCCAATTTCCGAATCCTTTTGCAATATCGGTAATTTTATCAGATTGATCATCAATCGATTGTTCAATTGCTATTGGTAACCGATTTTTTTGGTCTATAGCATAGCCCACCATTTTCTCAACATCTTGTGTGATTTTTGGTGCATCACTCACTAAGGCATTAACTTGTTTTGTAATAGCTGGTCCAACCATAGAAGAAAAAATCCATAACACGACCGCAACGGTTACAAAAATGGCCAATATGCCTGTCCATCTTTTCCAACCTCTTGATTCCACAAAATTAAGTAAAGGTCTTGATAAATAGAATAAAACCCCTCCTAATAAAAGTGGGAGGAAAATTGTTTGAGCAATTATTAATAGTGGTGAAAAGATTCCACTTACTTCAATAAACATTCGAATTATTACGAGAGTCAGTAAAATTCCAACGCCTACTTGAAACCAAAGCTTTTTCGTCAAGTTCTTCACGTCCTCGAATATGTGTTTTACCTATTATAAGATATCTTTGGCAACAATAGGGATTATTATAAGAAACTGATCAATAGTGAGTCCTTGTACCCATGAAATAAAAAGTTTTTATAAACAGGTTTATTGCCTTTTAAAAAGGGTATATATATGTTTGAGGGTTTTTTCTAGCCTACTTTGTTCCTCACTTATTGCGTCATAAACAAACACTCCGGGCAAAATATAATTTTAGAAGGAGACTGTTTACTTGAATTGGTATGAAAAATTAAATCAATACTTTCCAGTAGAAGAGATGAAATCAAAAGAGCATATGGAGACATTACTTGCTGAAAAAGGCAATGTATATATTAAAGATGAAGGTCCGAAACATGTTCTCATGTATGTTGAGTTCGAAAACTTTATTTTCGTTGATTATTTATTTGTGTCAAAAGAAGCACGTGGAGAAGGCTTGGGTCGCAAGCTTTTGAATCAGTTAAAAGAAAAGAACAAAGCAATTTTACTTGAAGTTGAACCAGTAGATTATGAAGATACGGATACTGAAAAACGCTTGAAGTTCTATGCACGTGAAGACTTTAAACACGCTTCTCGCATCGGTTATTCCCGTCGTTCCATAGCCACTGGTGAAAATACAATCTTAGAAATTCTTTATTGGTCACCGATTGAACAAGATGAAGAAGAAATTTACGAAGCGATGAAATGGACGTATGAAAACATCCATACGTTTAAGGATGAACATTTTTATGGAGAGTCATATGACCCGTCCCATGAAGTTCTTGAATATAACGACAAAAGAAAGCCGGATATGTTAGATCAGTTTTGATACCGGATTATAAGGGATGTGCGATGTGACTTGGTCACTTGCACATCCCTTTTTCTACAATCCGCCATGTTTGAGCATCCGTCAATCTTCCAAAATCTCCTCCAAAAACTTTTCCCTGTTTTGTAAAAAGTATTTTGTGATTTGATAGTGATCTGTCATCTCATAATCGATTTCTTCAATTTGGCCACGATCAAAACTCAAGATGGTGGCGCCCGGATACCCTAATAGAATGGGAGAGTGTGTGGCAATAATAAATTGGCTATCACCAGATAAGGCTAAATCATGTATGATTTTTAAAAATGAAAGTTGACGTTGAGGTGATAAGGCCGCCTCAGGTTCGTCCAATAAATAGATTCCTCTGCCCTTGAATCGATTTGAAAATAGCGAGAAAAAGGATTCTCCATGGGATTGTTGATGCAGAGAGCGTCCGCCATAGGCACCGTATCCATCTTCATCAACTTCATCAATATGGGAAGCAAAACTATAAAAAGATTCTGCCCGAAGAAAAAAACCATTCGTGACTTTTGGCATCCATGAAAGTCTTATGTATTCACCAAGTGCAGATTCCGCTGCATGGACATCATAATAGTTATTCCGTCCACCACCGGCTGTATTAAATTCGCATTTTTCCGCAATCGCTTCTAATAGCGTGGATTTTCCAGAACCATTTTCACCAACAAAAAATGTTACTTTGTTTTGAAGATCTAATTGATGGAGATTTTTAATGGAAGGAATCGAAAAAGGATAATCGTGATAAGATGGAATCCGTTCGTGCTGAAGTTCAATTCTTTTTAAGAACATGGGGTCACCTACAATTTCTTTTTAATAATTCGATATTGTATCTTATACCGATTCTACAGCAATTTAATCTATAACCCTAGAGTTCTAATATCCTTCCATTGATACACTAAAAGATTCAGTTCTTTACCAGAAATTTTGATTTGTTCAGTTTTAAGCAATTCGGCTCCTAATGAATCATAGAAATAACGGGACTTATTATCCTCAAGCACCTCCACAAAAATGATTCGATATTCTAAATCGGCAAATTTCGAAAATAATTGTTTAACCAGTTTCTTTCCTATTCCCATCCCTTGAAACTTTTCAAGCACATAAATCGAAGTTAGATCACCTGAATGATCAACATGATTGCCCTCTCTTTTGCCACCATCCGCAAAGGCCACGATTTGTCCGTCATGATCTTCTGCTATAAATACATAATTTCCGTCTCTAGAAATATTTTTAATCCATGATTCTTTCCTTTGTGTATAAGATAATCGCTCTAAATAATCGCTCGGTAAGATATTTTTATATGTGGTTTTCTCCAACTATCCACATGTACTTTTGCTATGCCTTCTGCATCCTCTACCGTTGCCTCTCTTATTCTCATACAAGCTCCCCTTTCAAATATTTCACCTATAGTGACATTCGGTTTTGGAAGTAAAAAGTCCTGCATTACTACACAAGTTAGGATGTTCATTCTGCTTTAAAATGATATGATAAAGGACAATAGACTAACTATTACAATATTAATTTTTAACACATGGACTTGAAAGGGGATAATCAGTTGAATCAAACATTATTGATCATTGATGCTCAGCAGGAATTAATTGAGGGGAATCAAACCGAAAGTGCGGTTTTTAACAAAGAACAACTTATTGAAAATATAAATCTAGTGATTGAAAAAGCTAAGAAAGCAGATATTCCAGTTGTGGTTGTCAGGGATTTTGATGTTGCTGAAGGAAAAGGTGAAGGTTTTCAAGTTCACAAGGACATCCATATTCCCACGGATGCACCGACTTTCGATAAGTTGGCAACGAATGCCTTTCACGGAACAGGACTTCTAAATCATTTAAAATCACAACAGATTGAGCATTTGGTTATTATGGGCTGCCAAACACAATATTGTATTGATAGTGCTGTTAGAACAGCTACGATCAATGGGTTCGATGTCACACTGGTTGGTGATGGGCATTCAACAAATGGCAACGATATCTTAAATGCAGAACAAATTATTAAGCATCATAACCGAACCCTTCATGGTCATTATAATGTCGAACACTTTTCAGTGGTCAGAAATTCAGAGGAAGATTTGTTTAATCCAACACATGACTCTTATCGGTAATATTTAGGTATTATACTTGGACTTTGAAGTTTTCCAATGGGTTTTGGACACACAATTCCTTGAGAATAATAAGGGAAGAGCTTGGTGATTTTATCACTCCGCCTTCCCAATTTTTTTAGCTTCATGATTTTCCCGTGATAGATTATAAATCCCTCCATGAATTCTTTATCATTTCTCTTGATTACCTAAACCCATCCTAGATTAACGGAATCATCATGAAAAAACTCAACTACATATTTCTGAGTTGGGCAGTAAATATATAAATCTGTTCCCAACCAAATAATCTCATCTAAATTACTTAATAACTCCTCAGTCAGTATAGTTTTAATAAATGGATAACTATTATATCCCCATAAAATATATATCGGAGCTGACGTATCAAACCCTTTAGAGATCAGTTTGGAGAATATGCTTTTACTATCTTTGTCATTTATTTCAACTCGATTAACACGATCATTTTCCCAATCAATTCTGTTCCAAAATGCGATTGGAAAATTCCCCGAGAAATTTTCCCCAATTAAATCACTATGATTTGAATCTAGAATTTCAAATGCATCTGTTTCACCAAACACTTCTTGTAGTAAAACCTTAATTTCCTTTTCTTTTTGAATAGCTTCTTGGATTATTTCTTCTTGTTTCCGTGCCTCTAATATTTCATTTAATCTCTTCTGTCTATCTTCTCTGTTCACTCTAATGTTCAACGCCTTCCAAATGTTCTTTTGTCATGCCTCTGTGTGCGAAACAAACATGAAAATATGAACAATCACGTTAATTCAAACTAACGTGATTGTTTTTGACACAGTGGCGCAAAAAACGACTAAAGCACCCTTTCCTTCACATGTTCATATAATGTACTGAGAGGAGGTGTAACAAAATGGATCGATTTATTCTTTTAATGCTAGCTAGTATTTTAGCTGGTTTTGCATTATTAAACGTTCCCTTAGCAGGTACAGTCTTAGCAGGTTTAGAGCCAGTAACTAACTATATCGGTATTTTAGCGATTATTATTTTCTCTCTTTTCCTACTATTTAAAGGTTTACAGGCACTACTAGGGAAATGAAGATAAGATGAACTGCCCCCTTAATGTTAGACACATCTAATATTAAGGGGGCACTTTTTTCACTTGTAATGCCCCTGTGTGTTGCGAAACAATCACGAAAATATGAACAATCACGTTAATTCAAACTAACGTGATTGTTTTTGACACATGGGCGCAAAAAAAACTACTGCTACAGTTTCTTTCTAACTATTCATAAACATAGTAATCTTGTGCATGCACTACTTTAAAACCAACTGATTCATATAAACTTAGAGCATGGGCATTTTTTGTTTCTACTTCTAAATGGACGGAATGGCCCGCTTCACTTTGTTGCTTGACGATATGACGCAACACTTTTCGACCGATTCCTTTACCTTGGTGTTCAGGAAGAATCGAAAATCCATAAATCCATGCTTGGCCGTCTTCTCTTTTCACGCGAATTTTCCCGATGGTTTCATCATTTACGTCAATCATTAACATATCCGTGTCTTCATCCCCATCGATTCTGCTTTCCGTTGCCAGTGCATCTTCCCTTGGTATACCGAAGGCTTCTAGATCCAGTCGGATTCGCATCTCTATGTCTTCTTCCGTTGCAGGACGTAAGGTGAAACCATTTGAAACTTCCAGCAATTGTGGTTGCCACTGCATTTGATGTTCTGAGAATTTATAGATCGCTCCTTGTTTCTTCAAGAATTCTTTTGCTGCGTTGGAACTGGCAGGTGCATTCAACAGGATTTTCTTATAATCTATTTGTTTTGCGACAGCCATTGCATCAATAAAAAGCTGAGTGAAATAACCCTTTCGACGTCCGCTCGGTTTCACCATGCCTGTGACTTCAGCAGTTGAGCCAAATGAATACAAACCTAAAAATGCAATTAATTCCTCGTTTTCATAGTGTAAAAAATCAAGTTGATCGGATTCTCGAGCACGAAGCATTTCCCAGTTCAACTTAAGTTGCAACCCATCATGCGTTTCTACTTCTTTTTGAAGCTTTTCAATATCTTGAAGTTGTTGTGTTGTTAACATATGATTCTCCTTAATAAACATAAATTTCTAAATATTACACACAAAATAAGCTTCCCATAGATTCATATGAGAAGCTAGTGGCTATTTTGTTTTTGTATAGCTCGCAATGACTGTTGCAATTTGATCTTCAATGGGTGTGACCTTTTCTAAATCATTGTTGATGAGTATGGAGAATGTCATTAGTTCACCGTCTTTCGTAGTGGCATAACCAGACAAGGAAGACACCGAAGTCAACGAGCCGGTTTTCGCTCTGACATTTCCGACTGTCGGTTCAGTTTTCATGCGATTCCGAAGAGAACCACCCACAAATCGATCCTTTATTCCCGCTACAGGCAACGAGTTCAAGAACGAGTTGAACCAAGGCTTTGTTTGTACCGCATATAATAATTCGGTTAGTTCATTTGACGGAATCAAGCTGACTTGGGACAATCCTGAACCGTCCCGAATCATCATGGTGTTCTTGTTCATGCCAAATTTAGCGGCGGTTTCTTCAATGACTCGAAGCCCATTTTCCCAGCTACCTTCTCCATAAACCACTTTGCCCATTTCTTTCGTTAGGACTTCAGCGTGTGCATTGTTGCTCAGTTTCATGAATGGAATGAATAATTCTTTTAGTGGCATGGATTCTTTTGACGTTAAGACAACTGCATCAGTGGGAGCTTTTCCTAATACGACTTTTGACTGTCCTGTAAATTTGATTCCTTTTTCATCTAGCGATTTCTTGAATAAGTGCAAGGCATAATTGGAAGGTTCCCAGACCGCAATCCATTCGCGCGTCACGGACCCATCTTTAGGAACGGTTCCGGTAATGAGGATATTATTTGTTCCATGTTGACGCTCAATTAACAGATCCTTCTCCACTCCTGCTTTTCCGGTAGTTGAACGATTAATTACTTTTACAACACCAATTTCTGGCGTTACCTTGAACGTTGCGGGTTGTCCTACTTTTTTATTTGGATGCGCTTCTACAATTACGGTTCCTGCATCGTAGTCATCGTTTGGCGATGCGGTTAATGCTGAAACTTGGGCCGCATAGTAATACGATTCATCTGAGAGTGTGATGTCTGGTGATAAGCGTTCTTTGTCATACCACGTATCATCCCCTATTAAGTTTCCGTTCACCGTTTTTATTCCTTGTATCGCTAAGTTTTGTGCAAGTAGATCGAAATCCTTCTTCAGTAGAGTAGGATCGCCTTTTCCTTTTAGATAGATATTTCCTTGAAGAACGCCTACTGCTACTTTTCCATCTGCTAATACTTCCGTCGAGAATCGGTACTCTTCACCGAGCGTTTCCAGTGCAGCTGCGCCAGTCAGTAATTTCATGTTTGACGCCGGATGAAGTCTGGTATCACCCGAATGGTTGTAAATGAGTTCTCCAGTCGTCGCCTGTCTAACACTCACACCGATCGTTGCACCTTTCACTCGATCATCTTGCAAAATTTTATTAATATCATGTCCCAGTTGAGCGTAATCGATATCCGCTGCAACTGATTGGTCTTCTTTATCATTTATGAATGGTAAAAATGCCAACGCTAAAATAATAACCATTAGCAATAATTTTTGTTTCCAGTTCAGAGCCTATTCCCCCTTGGATAATTCATTCGTGTTTTTTACAATAGTACATATCTACATATCTTTATCTTGTGAGGAAAAAACCTTTTCTACTCATTCCTTTTCGATTATCTATTTATATATGTAAGGCTTGTTCAAAATATACGGTAATAAGTAAAATCTGACAAAGTGCACCCGATCCTTTAAGAGGGTATCACTGAATCCTGAAGAATTGTAGGTCGCTGTGGACGTTTTACTGCTGCATCATGGTCTATTGATTAAAAAGAGAATCCTACGACTGGTGTACGTCCGTTGCTCCTTTATTCCCTCAATTTGAACAGTGATTTGATTTTGGTAACGAAAGAATAGATGTCTTTCTTTAACGGGTCAATCGGCCGAAGATGAAATTTCGACCTCCCACCGCTTTCTTTATCTTCATCTACGCTCATTTAATATGTCACTTTAGTATTCCAAACTTAGGCTATGTAAAAGGAAAAGGTTGATTAATCGTTAATGATTATGTAAAATGAGTTCCCCAAATTCATATCGACACTGGATATTTATGTTAAAATCGTTATGAGATTGTAAAAGTGTTTACTTAAAATAACGCGGCAGTTTAGCTTAATATTAGGAGGCATAAGTTGAAAGAGAATAAATCATATAAGGCTTTAAGAATTGGAACTAACATCATACTGATTTTGTTAATCCTAGGTGCAATTCAAATGTTTTTTGATGAAAATTATACAAATGACCACTTTGGTTCATTAATTTTGATTGCTTTTTGGCTGGTTATAGGTCTATTTGGTTTTATTAGTAATGTAAGAGATGGTAATAAAAAGTTTGCGATATTTGATTTTGTTTTAGTAATTGTTGCTCTTTATTTTTTATTGTCGAGTTGTATTAACTATTTCTACTGAAATAATATTTCACTAACGATTGCTTTACTTCAAGAAGGAAGTGAAGCACTTTTCTTATTGAACTAACGGTGCATGTAGTTCAATAAGGACTGACTAATAAAGAATCCAATTATCAATGGAAAATGGAAAAATAAAGAATTGAGAAATGTGAGTAGTAATATACAGTTGGTTGACCATTTCTATACAAGGGGATGTTTTAATGTTTAATGTGGGAGACATGATTTATCAGGTTTTAGTATTGGGGCTTATCGTTTTATTTGTGGTATCATTTTCACTATTTATTAGGAGAATGCTTTTGAATCAACAGGCAAAAATGCATCAACTTAATGAACTTGAGAAGAAATTGGATAAAATAATAGAGTTAATGGATAAGGATGAAAATTAATTTTCTTTAAGAAAATAATAGTTATGGTGTGAAATATTACACTTAAACTCCCATGAAAATTAAAAAACGCTCAAATTCTATAAAACTGCATAATAAAAAGAGACTCAGAAAAAGCTTTTTTTAAAAAAGACTGAGCCTTCGGAGATTGTTTATATTGAGTTAAAAAGTAAATCAGGAACCATTTTGCTACATGTATGGCTAACGGGTGATTTAGTAAAAAGGACATTCAAATGGTACACACTTTGGGATGGGAGATTTCTCGACTTTAGCTAGGAATGTTTTTCAATGGAGAAGAGTAGGCTACACAATACATAATCAGTATTGGAGAAAAGGACCCATTTATTGTAAGGATTACTTGGAATTTATGTAATAGACCAGATGATAAGGTTCACTTTTTCTTATTCAACTAATAGGTGCTTTAGTTATAGATTATGGGCTGCGTAGACAGCTCTTGTTCTTATTGAACTCACGCAGCAGTTTAGCTTAAAAAACCTATATAATTATGGATTTGCCGGAAGTCGGTGTTAATGGATAATAAAGTTCTTTAATTACAAAAAGTAGGGTGATAAGTCAATGATAGGAATAAGTATAGCGACAAAGTGGGAATATGAAGCGACATTGGAATACTTTGGCATAAAAGATGACGAACGTTTCGGTTATCCTTATGGCGAGTATTTCATGAGAACAATTAATGATACTGAGCTTGTTTTTTATAGTACCGGTGTAAGAAAAGTAAATGGTGTTGGTGGTAATCAGTATATGATTTCTAAATTTAATTTAACTAAAGTAATCGTTGCTGGAACATGTGCAGGAATAGATGATAAGTTCAGTAATTTGGATATTTTTGTACCCGATAAAGCCGTTCAATATGATTGCACAGTAAAAGAAATTGAGCCTTTTATTAAACAATCCTTCGTAGTCGATATTGACCTGTCAAAATACGGAAATGATTTTTATACCGGAACAATTGGCACCGCTGATAAAGCAGTAGTTATGTGGAAGGACTATTTAGAACTTAAAGAAAACAAAATAATAATAGCCGATACAGAAGCGGGTGCAATTGCTTATATCTGTAAGAAGAATGATGTTGAGTGCATTATTATAAAAGGAATATCTGACTTTCCAACAGAAGAGAGTAACTCTGATAAATTTGAATCGAACATTGAACAAATTAATATTTATTTAGAAAACACCCCCAAAGTTATGAACAAAATATTTGGTGAATATTTAAAGAGATTTATTTAAATAAATTTGAAGTTAAAGATTGTGATTGTTGATGAAACTTTTCTTTTAAAGGAGTCTCCTTTATTCTACTTTCGATAACAAGATTGTGAAAAAATGTACTTATACTAACAGGTGCTAAACTTCAAGAAGGAGTAATTAGTATAATTCACAGACACAACTCCACCCCAAGCTCATTTTTCTATATAAAATCAACCACTAACTTTAACATAGCCAAAACTTAAATCAGCACACACAAATAAAGGAATTCTGTACTGAATTAGATGGTAGAAATATGTATTAGGCAGAACCAGCAAAGGCACCTTTATAATGGTAGCTGGAGCTAGAAGACGGGCAGTGAACTTTCTTGACTGCTTCTAGCGGGAGGCATCCACAAAGCGCCGAAGCGGTAGTCAAGGTCTACTCTAAATCAGTCCTCTATTTAAGTCTGGCAATCTCATATAATATACCTTCTTGCCTTTTCAAAAAAACTCACTTTTTAAAAGTGAGTTTTGGGCGGGTGGTTAAGTACACACCACTTAGTATGACTATTAATCCGATCATCATATGTATCGTAATCGGTTCTTTCAATAAGAAGTAACCCCATAAAATAGCGGAAATAGGGATTAAATATGTTACGGAAGTTGCAAATTCCGGACTTCGCTCTTTCATCAAGTAGAAGAATAAAAGATGTGCGATTCCAGAACCGAAGAAACCTAGCCCAATAATAGCCAGTAACACTTCCACATTCATGTTTACTGCGAGTGTGTGTAATTGATTGGCATTGGTAAGCAGCATCATGATTCCACCAACAATCGCTCCGACAATCAAAGTACACGTTGTGACGAAAATAATCCCGGCGTCCTTTAGATGCTTACGTGCATAATGTGAAGAAAAACCATAACACATTGTCGCGAGAATCATGGTACCGATTCCCACGAAACTTTCACCAAACAACAGAGAGATATCAAATTGCATGATGATCAAAATACCGACAAAACCGATTCCGATACCAATCCATTGTTGCTTTAGCAGGATGGAGCCAAAAAATAACAAACCTAGAATCCCGGTGAATATCGGCGTGAACGCATTGAGCACAGCTGCCAAACTACTGTTGATCTGTGTTTGACTCAGTGCGATTAGCCCCCATGGCAATCCTGCATTCGCTATACCCACAACCATCAATGCTTTCCAAGGAATGGGTTTCATAATATCCTTACGTTTAAACCATAGGATGGGCAATAACAAGATGGCACCCGCTATGCAGCGGATAAAAACGGTACCCCATACCCCCACCGGTTCGCTAAGGATGGAGATAAATACAAAAGATAGCCCCCAAATAAGGCTTAGGGCAACAAGTGCTATATATACACGCATAATAAGTACGTCCTAACTGAACCTTCGTTCGATAATAGATCAGAAAATCTCCAATCTTTATTCATTTATTCTTGATATAGCGGAGCAATCCGATCTATGCGATTTGTCCAAATTCCCCCAGAATAATCGGCTGGAAGGCGTTCGATGTCTTCTATCTGATCAAATCCTTCAGAGAAACCACCGTCACCTGTCACAAGGATAACTCGTGTATTTGAATCGTCCATACGATTGACAAACTTATCAGAGAACCCCCATAGCCATGGAGCGATTTTTTCGGGAATATGTAATTGCGTGTTTTCACAAGCTTTCGGAACATATCCTGTCCAACCTATTGCGATGTACGGGAGAATGCAACTTTTCATCGTTTCTTTTGACATCACTCGAACACTAGGGAGTTTTTCTTTTAACGAAGCTATCGGTTGGTCTCCCCCGTACACAGTGATTTTGTCTAAACGACTTTCTGGGTAGCTTGCGAGAGCATTGGCCAACTGCTCCCCCTCAAGCGGGTCATCACTTTTTATATGAATCAAAAAGGATTGTTCAGGGAATACCGCTAGTACTTCATCCAGTGTCGGCATAAGGCCAACTCCTGTTCCACGGAAAGGATAGGTTTTCCCATCATCTGCCGTATAGCCGTAGCCGATGTCCAACCGCTTCAGTTCTTCCATGGTATGGTCACGAGTGACTCCCTCACCATCCGTTCTACACTCAAGCGTCCAATCATGAAAAACGGCAAATTGTCCGTCTGTCGTTGGATGCACATCAAATTCAACAATATCCGCTCCTGCCTCTATTGCCGCTTCCATTGAAGAGATGGTGTTTTCCAAATAAAGATGTTCCGGCTCATAAATCCGTTCCGCCGTACAAGTATCTCCCTGGATGCCTTCCATATGAAAAGTTTGTGCCATCCCGCGATGTGCCAATAGTAATGGTGCATCACCACTTGGTTTCGTAAACAGAGAGGTATTATTCAGGAACATAAAAATTCCTACTAGGATAAAAACAAAGAATATTCGCTTCATGATTCGTTTGAATCTTTTCATAAAACCTCCACTATGTATGTAATTAATCAATCACTATTAAGGGGATTTTAACATAACCACACGAAAAAAAAGAGAGTCCGCCTAAATGAATTCTGCATTTTACACTTTTTACACCACTTAGACTAGTCGTATATTCAATCGCTCCATTATCGGAATATACTTAATGAATTGATACCGCTTTTTTTCTTGGAGAATAACATGAGCAGAAAACAAATGAGATATGAAATACATGGGGCAATAAACCAAGCAAATATTCCAGGCGTAAGCATTACATACAAACTGATTGGCAAAGACCAAATAAATGCAATTAACATGAGGTACTTTTTATTCATGAATGAAGAGACGATAGCTAAACATGCTGGAAGACATAACGTAACAAATGTAGTGGTTGCCATATCTTCAGAACCTGAACGTGTATAAGGATTATAAAAAACAAGCATAATCCACAAAACAATACTAAATACACCAGCTATAACTCCCAAGATTGACCCTATTACTCTCAATATCATTACCTCCCTCAATTTGAATTCACCCTATTTTCATTGCAACAAGAAAGGTAGCTGCCTAAAGCAACTCGATAATCTCAATAGCACCTATTTGTTTATCTTCTCGTTATTAACTTCATATAAAATGGTATTTTCATTATCTTTGTTTATATATTAAGGTGTACCAACACCCAATTCATTTGTATCAAAATTACTTCTACTAAGTTTTCTTCTACATCCATATCAACGATGTTCCTTTCGACCTCCCCAATTTTTTCGCCAACATAGCTTTTTTCAACTTCTTGATCCAGTGATTTGATAAGACATGACATCTCTATGTATTGAACTTACTTTTCGAGAGTTTTATAAAAAAATGCTTTACTCCTTCTGAAGTAAAGCACCCATTTAAACAAACAAAAATTTTATTAACCACCGCTGGTATAATTATTATCCCCCATCTTATAGTTCGAGCTGTCCCCGGGCTTTACGTTAAGATTGGTACCCTTATGAGAGTAATCAATTCTTTTCTTTCGTTTTCGATCTACAAGCATCCCTAATGCTAAAAGGATAGTTATAGGACTGGAAATTATCCATATCATTAAAGCACTCCTTTCCCCAATAATATTGCTAAGTAAATTCAGGCTTAATGAACCAATAAAAAGAAACAACTCTGGCTTGAAGTAAAGCAGTACTTAAAACATCTTTTCACGAACAAAAGTTTACATATATTAACTTATTCAACAACATTTCAAAAAAACTTCTTATTTGCACTAAACTGCGTTTAGTTACAGAAGTGAAAATTCCTAACCTTATACTGATCTCAACTCAAGCATCAGTAAACGAATAATCAATTACTTTTTCCTTCGTTTTTTAAATTGAGGTATAATGACTATGGCCATTGGTATCACAATTAGGAGAGGGAGGATTTTTGTAAATAAATCCATCAAACGAAAAGGTGCTTCGTGAGCATAGACAGCTTTTTGCCATTTGTTTTCTTCTACTTCTACAGCAATTGCGGTTTCCGTTGATATTCGATTTATTTCAAAATACTCTGTGCCTTTTGGGTAAGCATTTGAAGCATCGCCATAGTAATTCCCCGTCATATCATTTGGTTTTGTCTTTACTTCCCCTATCTTATTTCCGATTTCACTTTCTGGGATGTTATCTTCTTTAACTTCATAAACATTCCCATCCCAAACTACAAATGAA
>Ga0209013_10001857_pt1 | contig 19429 bp, 28 predicted proteins | sample Cruoilmetagenom2_FD_187291 | JGI IMG/M metagenome (GOLD analysis project Ga0209013, IMG submission 187291) | Oil polluted marine microbial communities from Coal Oil Point, Santa Barbara, California, USA - Sample 2 (SPAdes) (version 2) | ecosystem: Environmental > Aquatic > Marine > Oil seeps ...
GTAAAATTTGGATGGGATCAATATGCTACTGAAGGTAATGGAGAAAGACAAATACAATATCTGGCCAACTTAGGTAACCCAATTAACACAGCTGCAGGACAGCTTTTTGAAAGTGCTTCTACAGTTGTAATAATGGCATGGGGTGATGAATCAGATAACTGGTATTACTCAAATGCTGGAACTGGAACTTTATTTACTGATCCTACTTCAAGTTTTGGTTTAAGAGTTGCCAATGATGTAGCAGAAGTACAACAATTTATAACAACGTCAGAAACTAATGCTGGTAGTAATCAAATTTATAGAGGTATTTGGTTTAGTGTTGGTAATAATACCCCTTATAGACAGATTGGTGAAGGATTACAAAATGGTATAAGTCCTAACTCACAATTTACAGGCACTTGGACTGATGCTGATTTATTAACAGCTCAATCATCCGGTTCTCCTACAAGAATACAATATGCAGGACAGTCAGGAGACACAAACTATCCAACCGGTATTACTGCAAATAATACTACAGCAGGGTATTATAGAGGCGTAGTACTTGCCAAATTACAAGATAGTGGATTTACAACTTTAACCTAAAAATAAAGGGCACTGTAATGGTGCCCTATAACTTAGCAAATAAAGAAATAAATTCATAGACTTGATAGCTCATTAAACGTTCATTTGTTTTATCATCATACCAAGTATTATTTTTTTTTGTAACGGAATTACCTGTTACGTGACTTCTATATATTTTATTTCTCATTTTCTAGTTCTTTTTCTAAGCATGCGAGTGCACGCCATGCTACTTTAGCCGTATGACGAATTCCGTCATCATCTATAGTGCCAGCATCAATTAGATGTCTAGCGAGTGCATCATAATCATCTTTTGATTTATTACGATCCCAATGTAATGGTTTATCAGGATGATGCTGTTTGTTTCCTTGTAAAGAAACTCTTGCTATTTCCATAATTGCTTTAGGAAAATACTTTATAACACCAGTAAAGACTGGTCTTTCTTTTCTATCTTTTGCGTTCATTATTAATTCTTTTTTAAAGGGAGAAATTAAAGGAGAAGGGGAATAAGAATGCAAAAACTTATCCCCCTGTTGGTTTACATCTCCCGGACTAAAACTTGTCCATGTTGTTATTATGAGTTATGTAAAAACAAAATATAATTCCAAAAATGATAAGGAACCAAATCATAGTTACCTTCCCATAAATATATCTTGAACTAATCTTTTTTCTGTTACATCCTCATCTATTTCTATAGCCCAGTCTGTATCAGTATTATCAATATCTAATTCACTATTATCATTATTTAGTTCATATGCTTTTAAATTATTAGGATTCAATACCCTATTATTTAAACATTCAGCTGTCATAAAATCATGAAAGTTCTGTTGGTCATTTAACCAATCCCGTGGGTGAGCTTTTTTTAATGAGTGTGTAACATGATTATAAAAGGCCCAAGCGCTTGCATTAATTTCTGTTTCACCATAATCAAATGATGGTTTATCCATCTCTTTTTTAAGACATGTCATTTGCTGTGTATCAAGCATATCCTCCTCAATAAAAAGTCTTCCTGCAAGTTCTGACTGTTGCTGACAATTTAATTTTATTGACTTAAACATATCTTTGTCTGTTATTAACCTCTTGTAATACTTCTCACCATTTTTAATTTGGCTAGCAATTTGGTTTCTAACGTCCATATCTGCTGATCCGGTATGTTTTCTTTTAAAATTATACATATCTCCAGCTACCATCCCATTAGAACAAACTTTTACATAAGCTCCAATAGAACATTGAAATCTTGTACTTTTATCATATGAATTAGTCCAGGTAAACATCATACCTAATTCTGATTCACTATTTACAGCGTCATCAGTTGAGTTAGGTATTATATAATATATGCCACGGGCAACGTTAGCATTCATATTACATGTATATAATTGTTCTGTAACAGTAAATCCACTATTCTCAAGTAGATTTAAAGTGTTGTCTATCACTGTTTTATGTGATATTACTGTATAGCTCTTACCATGATTAGGTAAGGGCGCATTTTCTAGATAAGATCTAGTTGTATCAATTGGTTTTTTATATCCCATAGTTTTAAACTTTTAAAGTGTAAATATAGTTAATTAATCTGACTCAACAAATTAATATCCTTTTTCTTTTAGAAATTTTTTGACACAGTCTGGACAAGGTTTGACATTTTTCTTTACCCATATTAGATAGTTCAAGGGTATATTCTTAGGTTTTTTACCCTTGTACTTGCCAAAACTTAATGTAGGCCTTCTATCAGGCTTTATCATTCTTGTATTTCCATCTTGATTCCAAGACATTCTAAATGTAAATTGTTTATTATTGTGTGTGACTGTAGTTTTATCTTTTATAGATTTATTAACTTTAGTAATTGGTATTTTAAAGTATTCTGAGGCCAGTTTTTTAGATTCAAACTGTTGTCTACTCTTCCATTCTATTATAGATATCATATAATTGGTATTTAGTAAAGAGTTCATCTCCTTTTTCAATAAATTTTAATGTAGTAAGACGTATAATATTTCCTACAACTATTAACTGTACATTAGGTTTATTATTATGATTTATAAATCCACCTAATGGAGTTCTAATATAATTATTCTCAAAATTTTCATCATAGACATGTGTTATCCCAAGCTCAATACCTTTAACAATATCTTGTTTAGCAAACAACCCCAAGCCATGAATAGGAGAGTCTTTTATAGTTAGACTCTCCGGTAATGGTTTATACATATTAAAATAATTTTAACTGATTATTGTTGACGGTGATAATACTATTTATCTCAGACTCTATAGCTTGCATATAATAAGACTTATTAATTTTATAGTTTTCCCATTTAGGTTCTACCTCCATCTTATTAAATATAGTTTGTAACCACTGGCCTGATTCTAATTGTATTTCTCTACCATCATTTTTATTTACTTTAATTACTTTTTTACCTGCAGTAGATATAAAATATCTATTTATCTTTTGTAATTCATCTTCTACAAAAGAACCATCTTTTAAATATCTTGCTACTTGTTTCCAATCTCCTTTTGATTTTCCACCAATACAGTAATCTAAGATGTTTTTATTTTTATCTAAATAATCTTCTGGTAATACATCATGTACAAAGTAATAGTAAATTGCTTTAGGTATAACTAACTTTGATTTATTCTTGTGTAATTGTAAATTATAAAAATCAAAACGTCCCTTTAGCTTTACAGGAGCAAAACTAAATTTGTCTTTGTCTACCTTATATAAATAATGTGGTTGACTTTGTTTTAGTTCTCTCCATTTAGTAATATCTACCTCTACAAAATTGTTTACACCAATGTAATTATTTACATCAGCAAGTACAAGTTTTTGATATTCATCATGTTCAAGATTAAGATTCGTCTTATCCTCCCATTCTTTACATATTTCCATATATAAATCAATGTGCTCTCTAGGTATTATTGTTTCTACACCATCTGTATTTTGTAATAAAGCAACAGCACCTGGAATTCTTTCCATTATCTGTTCATATAACATCATAAGAGTCAACTGACCATTAATAGTTATACGTAAACAAAGCTCAGGATCATAGAAAAAGCTATTAATATCATTGCTAAGACCAAAAGTAGAGTTAAGTATAATCTTATATACATAATTCATTGGATTGCTCTTAGGGATCTTCTTACGCTCTTCAAAGAACCATTCATACTGATTACAAAATTCTTCTTTGGGAAAGTGACCAGGTGACCATTTATTTTTAATAGCTAGATTAGGATAAAAACTAGTAACATCAGATGATAGTATCACAAGATCTTCAGAGCTTTCATATATACCTTTCTTTGCTGCACCGTGTGCACCACCTAAACCAAAATGTGTCTTAACACCTTTATAATCTATTTTATATTTAAAACTACCTTTAAGATTGCTAGCATTAACTTCTAATGCATTAAATCTAGCATGTAGAGACTTAAATTCATCTGACGTAAACGATACACAAGGTAAAATTATATCTGATACTTTTATTGTATCTCTATGTGTTCTCATTTTCCTTAAATCTCTTTTAGGAATATTAAGATTTTGAGATAAATAGTAACCAAATATTTCTTTACTAATTCTTGGCTCAGAGGCACTAAACATATTTATATTATATGTCATTGTAAGTTCTTTTCTAAGCCCTATTTGTGATTTAGATCTATTATATATCTCTTTAGTTGATCTAACATCATTGATACAGTACTCAAGAATAGTATTAATCTGTTCTTGTGTAGTTATCTCTGTCTCATGATGAATAGGCATATCAAGAATGTTTTCCCAATCCATACTATACTGTATCCATTTAAGACTAGAGCGTTTAGCCGGGTTGTCCCAATGATGCAATTTAAAAACATCTATTTGACCAATCTTCATTTTCCATTGTGGATAATCACTAAATTCTTTTTTATTAGATTTTTGAATACAACGTTGAGCATATCTATAAATAACATTAGCAACCTCACAACCACTGAGATCTAACCAATCTTGATGATTATCTATTATATAGTGAGTGACTTGACCATCAAAGGCCAATCCGTTATAGGATATATGCCACTCTTTGTTATTAATATTATCTTCTAAAAAAGATATGAAATCATTTATATCATTACGCAGGTCATGTATAACAAAGACTTTAGTTTCCGTAGTCTTATAATGTTCAAATACCCCTGTAAAACAATTTTTTAATGTTTCATAATCCATTACCCAATGTCTCATACTTTCAAAACTTATTTATTTAATAATTTCTACTTCAGCCCATGCTACTAAATGTACTACTTCATTATCACTATTAGTACAATAACTATACATTCCATCTACATGGCTAAAATTTAACACTTCTTGCTCTTCAATATTTTGAGCAGCGGGAGGTGTTTTAATATCTCCTAATACTCTGATTTTACTATTTCTAGGTACATTATATAATTTCATATTACTTATCATTCAAAAGATTTTCATTATTATAATTCTCAATTGCTGTAACTTTTGCATCACTTAAAAGATCCATGATACAATCATAAATACTTTCTACAGCCTTTAATTGATCAGGATCTAAAGATTTATTAATCTCTTTATCATATCTTTCAACAGCATTAATTACTTGTTTAACTCTGTATTTAGCTTTATGTTTATGAAGAAATTGCAAACCATGTGCAGTTTCTGACATGCATTTATTTAATGCAAATAATATATTTACTTCTAATGATTCCTCAGCGGTCAATTCAGCCATATTATTGTTTATTAGTGCCAAAAAAAGCCCAAATCAATGGGCTTTCTTTTTTAAGTCAATAGAGTCAACCAATGAACTATTGACCAGGTAGTATAATATTAGATTTTTTAGTTTCTTTTAAATCAACATTTAAGAATGAACTATAATCAAATTGTTCTGCATTTACTGCAAACATATTAATAAATAATTCAATATCATTTTTATCTTGTAAATAAAATTCTGAAAAAGTATCAACAAGTCTTCTTTCTTCTTTATGGGTTTTACCGGTTTGTTGATTTGGAGCTTTTAATCTTACAGGTTGACCTGTATCATCTAGTTTTGGTACCATGTGGTATGATTGTTTCATAACCTTACTGATAACTGCTAATACGCCTGATGATGGGTCAAACATAGCTTCTACATATGGTGAGTCAATACTCACTGGAATAAGTGTAAATGATTTTGCATTTCTGAATGCTGAATTTACCAGCATCATATTTTGTCCTATTTGTGTCATTGGTTTAATTTTTATTTAGCCAAAGATATGGAACTTTTTTTTAATAATTGAAAGATTATTTGACTATTATCTATTAAAGTTTCTTTTTCTAAGTCTGGTGGATCACATACTTCGTATGTGTTTTCTATTAATTCCACATCTACCCCTAACTCATCAGCATATTCTTCATGTGCTGTGTCTGGAGATAAAAATCCTTTTACGTATGATGAAATCTTTTCTTGTGATCCAAAGAAATCAATTATATTAATCTTACTATTTAATGATAGTTTAGAATATGAACCTTTAATAAAATGCTCAAAGTCATATCTCAATGATTTATAATCAAATATAAATAAATGTCTATTATCATTTAACTCAATATAATCTTCAAACATTGTGTGATTTTGAAGATAATTAAAAGAAAACTTTCTAAATTCAGGGGTCATTTTTGTTTTATATTCACACATGAATTTATTATCATCAAGAGCAAAAACATTATCCCATGCAATATAAGTTTGCACGGGAACATGTGTTACGCCTTTCCTAATCTTTAATAAAGGATATAAAAAGACTTTACTCTTTTGAAAATAATCTGTATAGACCCCCATACTATAATTTAATCTTATTTACTAAGAAATCATAGGGTAAAGAAAAGTTTCTTTCTTTATAATGATAGTCAGCAGTTTTTAACGTACCACTTAAACCACTGGCCCACTGAGCCATAGTTTCCTGTGAAACACCAAATACATAGACTTGATTGTACTTATCAATTACTATAAAATTAAATATAAATGTATATTCATCTGCATCATCTCCAAGAGAATCATAGACTAATTTACTGTAAATAGCGGCCTGCAACCAATAGTTATAAAAGTCAACACTATCTCTAAAATCTACAATTGTTTTACCAGATGTTTTTAAATCACATATTGTTACTGTTTTTGATTCACTATCAACAGTATAATAATCTATATAACCATGTATTCCAAAAGGGTAACCTTCTAATTCAGAAGATAAATACTTTTCTGCATGTGTAGTTATTGGATCTAAATCAAAATCAGTTTGTTCATTTTTAAATAAACTCATTACTTCATCATTAGATTTTATAACTTCCGCTTTAGCTGTACAATCCTCTAAAGTATCCTGATTCACAACATCAACATTACTATTAGATAAAAACTTCCAATATGGTTCATTATCTTCTGTTCTTATCTTAGCTATTCTTGACTCATCTGCTTTAAGAGATTGATATAAGTTTAGACTTTTTAATGAATCTAATATAATAAAGTCATCACATTCTTGTAGCGTTGGTGCATCTGTTACTAATGACATATCTTTTAATACCTTTCTAACACTATCTGATGGTGCTTTACCGGGTACTACGTTAAACTTTTTATTTAAGTTCTCAGGTTCAAACACTAAACAATGTACAAGCTTACCTTCTACTAAATGTTTATCAGTTCTGATCTCACGATCTTTTAATATATAGTCCTTATAAAATAAGGATGGTGAAAATAATAATCTATTAAGAGAAGAGTAGCTAAACCTAAATGGTTTAGCATAAAACTCCTCTTCTTTTTGCAAGTCTTTATTCATCTATATGTTTTTGCATTTCTTCATTTATATTTAAACAATCAATTGGCATTTTAAATACTGCAGCAGTATCTCCAATTATAGAACCTAATATATTTTTGTATAAACGTTCTCTTGTTTTATTTAAAACAAAGGTAGTTAATTTTTCATCTTCTATCAATAATTGTATATACTGATTATATGAATGTATTCCTTCACTTATACCGCCTTCATATTTTTTCATCCTTTTTCTGAATGATTTAACATTAACTGACTGCCAGTTTGAAGAATCTTTAAACCAATCATAATGCCAATAGTATAAGTAACTTACAACATTGAATGACTTATTTATATTACAATTTGCAAGCATTTCTACTGCAAGTGATCTACTATCTCTATCTCCTGATGTAATCATTTGTTTAATAGTTTCAAACTCATCATCACTTATTTCAGCAAGCCCTTCATCAATTATATCAGAAACTTCAGTATCAAATATAATTTTTTCCGGGTTTATATTCATAATATCATCCATAACTGGAACCATATCTTTTTTAATATATACAATTCTGTTGCTACGATTATCTGGAAATTCAAATTTAGGAACTGTCAGAGTATTAAGTTTAGTAGATGAACCATAACTCCATGGTCTTTCTATAATTAACATACAGTCTTTAGGTAAACCTTCTACTATTTGCTTTACTTTAGTATAACCACTCTCTGATAAAAGTTTTTCTTCTACAAGATGTTTAAAGAATTTAAAACCTACTGTAAACGGATAACTTTTATCCCAACTGGTTTCTAATAAACTTTCAAAATACTTTGTTGATACAATTCTATAATCAGCAATATCAACTTTTCTTGTAACTTTTAGATTATATTTATCCTTTAGTAAGTCAACTTTTTGTGTTGGTAAAGTTAATTTGGGATATCTATATATATTTTTATCTTGAAGATTTATTACATTATTATTTTCTGGTAATAAATGTTCTCTAATAAAAGATCTACTTATATGCCACCCTGAATTATCCGCTACATAGTTTCCTAATTCTTTTACAGTAAAGGCTGAACTATTAAATTTATGATCTGGAGTGATACATTCATCATTTGAACTTAATTTTATTTTATATAATTTTTGCATTTTTTTTTATTTTAAATATTTCTGATATTCTTTTTTTACAGCTACCTTAAATGTATAAAGATCCCTATTTTGAATGCTTATTTCTCTTCTGACTATTGGTTCTAAATATCTAAATGTTACTTTATCAAGCTTTTCATTTTCCTCTAACCATAGTATCATGTCTTGTGCACTTTTACGACTTAAGGAATTAAATTCAGATGCTTCTACCCAATATTGTAAATCTTTATCTCTATTGTCTGCATATGTTATAAAACTACAGTCTTGTGCAAACTGCCATAACAAATGATAGTTATTCTTATAGTCAATAGTTGGTATAATTTTAAGAGCTAAAGCTTTATCATCACCATGCGAATTTAACTGAGCCTTAAGATCACTAAATAGTTGTTCGTCAAGAGTCATTTTAGTTGCAGAAGCATGAAGTACTGTTTCAGGATCAATAACACTTACATCTGTGGTGTCAATAATATGAGCTATATTTAATGCCATACCTGTAATCATCCAAACATCATATAAACTATCATTAATGTCTAAATCATAATATCTTACCTTATCAGTTAACTTATTAGTTATTATACATTCTTCTCCTGAATTATAAATTTGTAATTCTAAAGATTGAGTTGCTGATGCTCTTCCATTAGTAGTTTCATAATTCCATAACTTATTCATCATTAAAGTAGAAGGAATATTCTCTCCATTTTGTAATCTATGACTTGCTATGTCTTCATGACCTATAATTAAATCTGCTAATTCATAATCATTTGTTACAGTTATACCATGCTCTTTGAGAGCAGCTTTTAATCTATCTTGAGATACACTACACTTAGGTAATATAAAAGCTTTCTTTTTTGTTCTAAAAGTTTGTTCATCTTCTGTAGGAACAGTTAATATTCTATATATTTTATCATATGTTTTTTCATCTTGAGTACATAATACTTTACTTACCCCTGAAGTAGAAAGGACACCATAAATAGTGTCCTGTTCTAAATCAAAGTAAGATAAAGCAGTAAGATCAAGATTTTGATATACTGATTTATTTGCCATTTTATTTCATTGTCATTTTGATAATCTCTGGAATCATCATTAGTTTATTAAACTTTTTCTTATTACCATTAAATATGGTGCGTACAACTAAATACTTAAGATCATTAGTAAAGTAATCTAAAGTACATAGAGACTTAAGTCTATCAGTAATTTTTTGTGTTATAGTATTATCTTTAGAATATACTACAGCATAATTACCAAGTCTTGTTGCCAATGTAGCAGCAATATCTGCACGGTAAGTATCATCTTTACCAATACAACCTCTAAGTTCACCAAGTATATAAGATTCATTTTCATGTGATAACAAATCTTTAGGTGTAACTAACTTATCTAACTTATTATTAATAAAGGTTGTAAACATAGAAGCAAAAGAATCACCAACACTACCTTCTCCAATCATTTGGATCAGAGATAAATTATCTTCAAAGTTGTCAAAACTAGATATAGCATTAAAGAACGTTGTAATGGATCTTGCATTTGTTTCTTGTGTTACTAACTCTGGGTGAAGTAACAGGAAGTTAATACATCTAGTATCAATTCCTGCACCCTCTGCCCATTGTGCCCATACATTAACATCAAACTTTAAGTTAGCGGTTACATATCTAGTCTTCTGTGCTGAGTCAACACTGTTAACCATATAGTCTCCGTTATCCGGGTTTGCTGTCAAAATTATGTGCCAGTCTTTTGGTAATGTCCATGAAATATAAGATTGTCTATCAATTAATTCCATAACTGCTTGAATAAATCTTGTATCAGCACGGTTCCAGTCATCTAGTAATAAGATACCACCGGCCTTTGCATCAGCAATCCATTCAGGAGCACAATAAGACATTCTATTTTTACCTGTCATTTTATATCCATTTTTAAGATACTCTTGTACGGCAAGTTCATCTACCCACATCCCTACTTTTTTAGTAGTAGTAGTAGACATATTTGCTAGACTTGCACCAGCCGCTCTCTGTGCTGCAGTTACCATAGATAAATCATCTATTTTCTTTGCAGGTACAGTTTTTTCTTTATACATCTGAAATTGACGTACAGGAAAACCAACAAGATCACCTAACTCTTCTATCTGAGCTAAGTTTAATTTTACAAACTTTAGATTATTTTCTTGAGCTAACTCAACAATTGTAGAAGTTTTACCAATACCTGATTCACCTACAACTTCTACTGATACAGAGTTTTTATTCTCATCTTGCAAAAATCTATTGTTTTTTATTATGTGATTTATAAATCCTTTTAATTCTGTTACGTTTAAATTTACTTGTGCCATTTTCTATTAATTTAATTTAATTTTTAATCCTGGTAATTCTTCATTTATTTCAGATACACTACTATGAACCCATAAAGTGTTCTTAGGACAGTCATCTGGAGAATATGCTTCACCATCTGTTAAATATATAAGAGCTGTATATTGCCCTTTCTTTTCATTATAGTGATCAATAACTGGTTGGAAGCTTGTTCCACCACGACCATGTATTTCCCAATCTTTTTTTGGATTGAATTCTTTCACGCTTTTCAAGCGAGTATCACACTGTGCAACTGTAATCTTATGACCTGTCTTATGCATATGCGTAAGTTCACTAAAGAATTCTTTTAGCTCATCATTATTTACAGATCCACTTGTGTCAACTCCAACAAGGATATGATTCTTAAACTTGATTTTAAGGCCAGGATTAGCTGAGTAACGTTTGTTATATTTACGTCTCAGCTTTTTAGTATATACTATACTTGAATTCCCAACAAATCTTCTTAAATAACCTCTCCAATCAAATTTAGGTGGTTCAACGTGCAAAAGCCTATGTATGAGATCAGCAAGTTCACCGGGTATATTACCACATTTTTTTTCTGTTTGCTCTGCTGTATCTTTTAACTGATGCTCAATTTGTTTTTGCATAAGTTTCTTATCTGCTTCAGGTAGCTCATCAAATTCCTCCCATGTACTATGACAATAAGGTGATTCACCATTCATTTGGTTCATCAAATTATCAAGAGACGGACATGTACCATCTTCTTTAGCTTGTGACAGTAAATCATAATATACTTTTGTACCTGCTTTAGTAGGAAGTTTTAATTCAGGAAAACTACTCAACAATAAACCTCCTTTAGGAAGTTTACTTTCCAGTATGTACTGGTTAATCTCTAGATCTGCAGCTATATTAAATAATTTATGATCAGAGTATAAGTCTCTCATTATTAAATGACCAAATGCTATATGTAGTAGCTCATGTTTAATTAATCCAAATCTATGATCTTCACTTAAATTTATATAGAACTCTGGGTTTATAGTTAATTGTATACCAATACCATGTTTACTTACACCTGCTGTAGGTATACGTTCACTGTATTGTTTGTTTATACCAATTAAAAAGAGCCCGTAAAAGGGCTCAGTAAATATTAAAGTTTTAGTTGTTTTAGCAACTTGATCTTGTATATTAATCATCTCATTTATTTTTAATTATTTTTTGAAGTATTTTATGATAAATATTATTTGCTTTATCTGCAGAAATATATGCTACTATATTTTTACTATATAGACTTTCAATATTTATATTCATTTTAATAGCATCTATAAAGTATTTTCTATTGTTAAATGCTAATGCTTTACACATAAGTTTATCAAGTAGTTTTTTTTCTTCATAGTTTTTATTATTATATATTTGACAAGCCATAGCTTGATCTTCAGGTAAACCATTAAACATTTCAACTAACTTAAAAAACTCCTCTTCTGTTATAATGTTCATTCCCATACTTAATTAAAATCAATTATTTCTATCCATACTCCTGGATTTTTTTTATCATATGTATACTTCTCAAATGCAGGAATAATAAATTCTGCATTATCATCTTCTATCCATCCATATTTAACCATATCATCTTGTACTGTCTGTGCAGGATTTATATAATCAAATTTATGACGGCTACCTCTAATGAACTCAAAAGATATTTTTATAGGTAAATCACGTGTTTTTAAAGCTTCTTTAAACTCATCAGTATAACTAAGATATATAGCTTTAGTAGCTTTTCTATAATTCATTACAGCTTTGCTAGCAATAAAGTATTTGCCTGTCCAACGTCTACCGTTTTTACTAGAAGGTACATTACCTGGTATCCACCAACGTTTTACTTCTTTAATTTCTCCCATATTATTTATTTAATGCTTCTTTTAATAATGGTTTTAACATTGCATGTACTTTTTGGAAACCGTGTTCCTTCATTGCATCTGCAATATCTTTACTTAAGGTTGGATATGTACCATATATACTGTATATATTAATATATCTTTCTATTGCTTCTTTTCCGGCCTTATCATTATCAAATAAAGTGATTACTTTTTTATACTTTTTTTTCAGATATTGTATTATGTGAGGTTTAATCATAGTATTCTCTGAGTCTGGTGCTATAACCTCTAAGTTATATCCCATACCTTTAAGACACATAGCATCTTTTAATGAAGAACATATTACTAAATAAGGTTGATTATATTTTAATTGATCTAACCCTTGTAAATAGTTTTTTACTTTAAAGAACTTATGTGTTTTACTTTTTGGTTGATAAAATTTAAATGGTTGCCCATCTTTATCAAAATATCCAAAACACATACTATTACCAATGCGTAAACTTTTAAATTCTGATCCTTTAGTTTTAATTAAATTAAAATAATCAATAGGCTTAACATTATATTCTTCTAGTATTGTTTTTCCTATTCTATAACTTAACCAATACTTTTGATCAATTATACTCCAACCTTTAGTTTTAACAAAATCCAGTTTCCACTTAGGTTCTGGTACAATATCTTGAGTTTTATATTCGGGTGACTTTACATATTTATTATAGTCTGCAACTATTCTTTGCATAGCTTCTGCATACTCTATTTCAAATAGTGACTTTACTAAATCTATTTTATTACCACTTTTACCAGTTGAAAAATCTTTAAACTTATATTGCATTATTGTTTTATCAACATATATGCAAAAGCTTGGTGTTCTTTCAGATGGATTAAAGATTGATTTAATCTTTACATCTTGTCCCGTAAGGGGTTCTGATAAATTTAAATAATATTGAAATATCCATGTGCTTGGTACATCCGATCCTTCTAATACAAAATTTTTAGTACTAAACATAATCCAAATGTATTAAAAAGAAATGGGCTCAGCATTACACTAAGCCCATTCTTTTAATTAATATTATAGGTCAAAATCATCACCTACTACTTTAGCTGGTTCAAAGCTATTTGTTTTAGGTTCATCATTCTTTACTAATTTTCTTAAATGATTAGTATTACTACTATCAAATTGTAAGAGTCTGCTGTTCTCAGCATTTAAAGCTTCAATTGGTACACCGTCTTTACTTCTCTTAGGTAAAAATAGATCATTATTAATATAACCATCTCTGTTTTCCCATTCACGTGCACCTAAGCAAACATTAATGTATTCACTATTAGAGAATAATTTATTACACTCTACCATAAATGTTTCAATTGTATTGGCTTCAATTTTATCTAGCTCAGCTCTTTTACCAAGTGCTTCTGATAAAAACACCATAGATTTTAATACTTCTGTATCTCTAGATATTTCTGTTCCACTTTGTAAAGTTGTATCTTTATATGGATACGGGCTAAATCTTACTCTACCAACTTGTCCTTCATATTTTGGTCCATTTGGGTTGTCCATATCTTTTAAGAAACCATTAAACTCTCCTGTTACAGGCTCTGATTCAACATGCAGTACAATATTGTATGCTTCTGTATCATAAGGTGTTTGATCAAATGATATTGAGTTAATTTTAACTACTTGATTACCTGGTTCAATTACAGGTTTTGTTCCGCCTGTGTTTACAGACATGTCTTTAGTACTAAACATAATTTACTTTTTTTATTTATTTATTAATTAATTTACTCTTCATATTTTTCAATGCAATCTTTTACATACTGTAGGTCATTAGGAATGAAGAAATCCTCAAACATACCCATAGGTGATTTACATGTGTTCTCTCCTGAGTTTTGAGTTTCAAAACCATATTCAAGCACACCATCATCATTTTTATTTACTCTTCCAAATAATACTATAGAAAACAGACCTTCCAAAGTTAAAGCATTATCAATCATTTTACCAATTGTTTTTGCTTTGATCTTTCTATTTCCGTTTATATCAGTAGAATCTTCTGAGTGTGTCAAAAAGATTACAGTTAAGTCTTCTCTTAAATCTTTAGGTAACTTAGCAACCATGGCTAAATTAGATGCAATCTGAGTAAACTTATCATATCCTTTTTCATTAGCTCTATCAAAATATTCAAAAGAACTCATATTCTGCCAGTCATCAACAACTATTGTTTTTATATCTGGCATTTTATCATTAACATGCTTCATTGCCTTTATAATACCAGGAGCACTTGCTGCTGATGTTAAATTACCTTTGGGGTTATCTTTAGTTATTTGAGTATACTTACTCTTATAACCTTTGAAAGGTAAAGGCTTATTTGCAATGTTTATAATGAAAGTCTCTTTAGGGTTTAATGTTCTGATTGAGGTAGACTTTCCTGTACCTGAATCTGCAATTACTAATACGCTTTGTGCCATTTTATTTAATTAATTTATTGATTACTTTTGTTAAGGTTATTATTGACTGATTGATATCTTCTAATTTATTTACCAATGCGTCTTCTTTATTAACTGGATCTGGTCCGGTTAAATCTTCAAAGGGTATAGGTTTACTTATATTAGTAATGCCACCCTTTCTATTTGTTACATCATTAATAACTTTTAACTCTGTAACAGGAATAAGATGTCTTTGAAAACCTGTACTTGAAGTAATTAATTCATATTCAGTTTTCCAATGAGGGTTATACTTATGTAAGTACAATGTTCTTTTTGGATCTTCTGAATCATAATCTATACTAACAAATTCAGTATATACATTTTCTTCTTTTTCAAGTTCACTTGGAAAAAAGCTAACATGTAATTCATCTTTGCCTTTAGGTCTATAAGCCATCTTAGGAATATATAAAGCATTTATAATACCTTCTTTTTGAAAGTAATCTTCATGCTCTTCTCTTAATGTTGCAACTTTTTTTTTACGTTGCTCTGGTGTTAATCCCATTTTCTGTGTTTTATTTATGTTTTTAGTATTTATCATCTTCTTTCTTGTTGGCCCGGAGTAGGCATTTCTTCTATTTGCATTTGTTCAAACTTTGCTTTAAAGAAACTCATTCTTGCATCTCCATTTCTGGCTTTTAAGAAGTGTAAAACTAAAGTTCTATCATTTTCTATTATATATCTATCGGGTCCATAGAATCTAATCTTTTGTTTAGCAGGTCTGTTAATACCTATTAAAGTATCTGCATGCTGTAACATAGCATCTGATCCAAATATATCTGACTCAAGTATATAATTTCCATATTTACCATCTATTGCTCTGTCAGGATTATCTATATTCCTATTAAGTTGTGACAAAGCAATAAATAAACAAGGATAATCTCTTTTACATTGCGTAAAGAATTCACCTAACTCAAATAACATATCTAATGTGCTATTTTGATATGGTGCTCTCTTAACTAACATAGTATGATCAAGAGTTATCATTGTATTTTTACCTTTATGTGCAGTCATATATTTATCAATTTGCTCACGCATTTGATTAACTGTCATAGGTGTAGATATAATATCAACAGGATACTTCACTCTTTCTTTAGCATACTGATGACATTTATTTAAAGTGTCTGTAGTTAATACACTACCAGCACTACATAGTTCTTTATAAGTTTTACCCGTTATAGAACTAAACTCTCTTATAGCTGAGGTTCTTCCTACCATTTCAAATTGAAATTCTAAAACTCTGAATTCATCATTTGGATTTAGCATGAATGACTCTCTAATTATTTGATCTTTAATTAACGTTTTACCTGAGCCCGGTCTTCCACCAATTACAGTTAGAGTATTCCATTCTAAACCATCAGTGGTTGCGTCATTAAATTTAGGCCATGGAGTATAGATTGATTTCTCTTCTCCTGTTGACCTTCTAAACATATATTTAAGCGCTTCATTAAAAGCAGTATACTGCCCCACCCATGATTCTTTGGTTTTACTCATACTACATTTTCTTTAAAGTGTTCATCTTCTGTAGATATACCTTCAATAGTCATATCACAGTAGTCTGCTAACGTAGAGTGCTTTACTCTATGCTTATCTTGCTTACATATAAAGTATTGACTTGTTTGCATATACATATACTCTTTGTCTCTATACTCATTAACATACATGCTTGTTGCTTTCATCACATCATCCCATGTATGATCATATGTCTCAAAGAACCATCTAAATGCATCACTAAGTGCTTTAACATTATTTCTTGCTGGCTTACCACTTGGTAATTTTTTAGCAGGAAATATTTCTCTATAAGTATTTATATTATCTATAGAGTTTTTACCCATTAATGCTATATCTGTTTTCTTTTTTGCTTTTATAAAGTAATTGTCCATTCTAACTATAAATAGTTTAGCTTTAGGTGTTAGAACAAACTTACTGTCTTTTTTTTTTAAGTACTTTTCATCAATTAAATCAAGTACATCTTCTTTAGTTATGTATGGCAAGGAGACGCCTTGCTTGATCCCAAATAGTATCTGTAACTGGTTCGGGGTCATTTTTGCTTTCAAGATTTTCTGGAATAGTTCCCACATAATTTTTTAGTTCATTAATTATATTATTATATACATCTATTGTAAACTTATCATTGATATCCATACCATTACTAACTCTTTTACATGAATTTATAACTGTAGCATGATTTCTTTCTAAGTATATTCCTATTTTATTTTTATTGTACCCTAAACTATGTGCTATATAACAAAAATTATGTAGGTATATCATATACTCCTTAACTCTTGTTCTATTTAATAGGGAAGTTATGTGTGTAAATTTTGGAATATCACGATAAAGTGTTGCTAAAGTAACTATTTCTAAAGTTGTTAGTGTTATTCTATTATCTTCTTTAGGTGGTACAAATACATGTAGGTTCACACCATAATCAGCATAAAATTTACTCTTGAAGTCACGTATTACTTCTTTTTGTTCAACTAATTGACTTTCAGGCATTTATATTGGTTTTTGGTTATACAAATATAATGATTATTACCATTGTATACAAGCTTTATCTTGTTTAATTAGTTCATCATTAACTTTATTAAATACGTCTTTACAATCCCATTCTCCACCCCTATAAGCGGCAGATGCAGGATGTGCTACTTTAAATATTTTCATATTAGATAATAAGGGTGCCCACTCTTCAGCTTTTCTACCCATTAAAATAAATATCAAATCTTTATTATGTCTATTTAGTGTATCAAATAGATATTCTGTAAATGATTTCCAAATTCCATAGTGTGAACCAATTTTATTAACTTCTACAGTTAATGCTGTATTAATTAATAATACGCCTTGATTAGACCAACGCTTTAGATCACATTCTTCTGGTGTATATATAACTCTACCTGTGTCAGTAAAATTACCTATAGTTTGTTTAAGTATATACTGCAGGGATTTTTCAGCTTTTCCTTTATTGCTACAGCTAAATGCTATACCATCAGCTACACCTAATTGTGGATATGGGTCCTGACCAACTATAACTACTTTTGTTTCTTTATAAGGACACTCTACAAAAGCATTAAATGTATGCTTAAATTTAGGTGTAAATCTTCTACCATTATTTACATTATCAACTAATGTATTCATAATATGGTCAAAGCTTAATCCATTTATATATGGTGATAGTACACGTTTCCATCCGCTATCATTTAATTTTTTATTTAGATTATCTCTTAAATTATTTATATTGATTTCCATTTTTATTATATTATTAGTATATTTACACATTAAAATTATTACTATGGCAGAAGATAAAGAAAGATTACAAACCTATGTTACTTATGATTTAGCATCTATAATTAAAGATATTGAAGTATCTGCTTCTTATATTCCTGCATTACAATCTATGATTACTAGAAAGATTATGGCAAGTGATAAAGTTGATGAAATTGGTACCATCTTTACTAAGTTTGAAAAAATGGTTAAAAACTCACAAGATAAAGTACCTGAAGATGAGGCTAATTTATCTTTTGATCAATGGGAAGCTGATTTATACATTTTATTTTCTTTAGTTCAAATGTTTAAGTATAAAGCTAAAGAACAGAATCTTGAAATTAAACAAGAGACTACTACTACTAAAGCTGAGTTTGAACAATTAGCAAGAGATGCATTTAAAGGTGAAGATATTACACAAAAATTAAAGGACTTAGACTCTACACTAAAAATAGTTAAGTAACTATCTTAATTGCATACCACTAAAATCTCCTATCTCAAGACATGCTTGTATAGCTAGATTTAGTTCTTCTTTATCACATTTACCAAAAGACTTACAAAACTCTACTCCATTTTTATTAAAACATAGGCCAGCTTTACGCTTGACTTGTAGTTTTACTTCTTCAAAAGTATGACCTATTTCATTTGCTATTTCTCTTATCATAGCATGTACTCTGGCTAATTGTGGATTACTACCTTTACCATCTTGTACACCTATAAATAATTCTATACGTGCACCTTCAGGCATTTCTTTTAAAAAATTATTATATTTACTTTCATAAGCTTTTATAGGGAAATGTAACTTTCCTTCTTTGATGGTTGCTTGAACAAATAGTTGATTTCTCATAAAAATTTATTTATTATAGATAAGATAATCAGTAAGCCCAAACATACTAATATAGTTATACCAGCAACTTTTTCTGTTTGTTCTACTTGATACTTACTTCTTCCCTGTCTGTATTTTTTATCTTCTTCTGTCATAACATTTCTTTTATTTGTAATAATAGAGAATATGCAACGTCTAAGTTTCTTTGATTTATACCTGGGTTTACTTCTAGATCTTCTATATAGTCTATAGCGTTGTCTAATTT
>Ga0209013_10001858_pt1 | contig 19426 bp, 12 predicted proteins | sample Cruoilmetagenom2_FD_187291 | JGI IMG/M metagenome (GOLD analysis project Ga0209013, IMG submission 187291) | Oil polluted marine microbial communities from Coal Oil Point, Santa Barbara, California, USA - Sample 2 (SPAdes) (version 2) | ecosystem: Environmental > Aquatic > Marine > Oil seeps ...
TTGAGCAGGCCGGCGGCTGTCTCGGCGCGAAACAGCACCGGCGCCTGGCGGGTCTTCAACTTGCGTCCATTGAGACGCGCAATGGCGCGCCGGGCAGCACGTTCACCGATGCCGGTCGCATCAGCCAGTGCTGACGATGACCGCGCTGTGGTATACCAGTAGTCCCTCTGCATGGAATCGCCCTGCTGCGCTATGACACTGCAGCTGAGTGAATGGCGGCTGCTCGGGTAACCATGAACAAATCCATGTGTATTGCCGTAAACCCCGACAGCCAGCCCAGTATTGAGCGTCGCCCCCTCGGAGTTGGTGATGCGCGGATCATAATCACGTGCAGCGGCTTCGCACTCCACCGCCATCCCAAGCGCCTTTTCAATATCAATATCCCAGGGATGGTAGAGTTCCAGGTCAGGAAATTCTGTTGCCATTAAGCTGGCATCTGCCAGCCCGGCATACTCATCCTCCGCCGTATGTTTTGCAATGGAACAGGCCGCGTCCACGGCCTCTTGAATCGCTGTTGCGGACAATTCAGCAGTAGACGCCGTGCCCTTGTGCCGCTCCATATAGACGCTGATGCTGAGGCTGTTATCGCGTGTATGCTCGATGGTTTCCGGCTCTCCCAGGCGTACTGTCGCCGACAACCCCATGTCACTGTGGGCGGCAACTTCCGCTGATGAGGCTCCCTGGCGTCCGGCCTCCCGGAGTACATCTTCGACCAGCTGCTGCAGCTGTGCATACTTTGCCTTGTGATCAAACGCTCTCATACCGTGCCGCCTATTGTCAGTTCATCCACCTTCAGGGTCGGCTGTCCGACCCCGACAGGGACACTCTGTCCCTCCTTGCCGCAGACGCCGATGCCTGCATCCAGTTCAAGATCATTGCCGACCATAGTGACGAGATTCAATACTTCAGGACCATTGCCGATCAGCGTCGCGCCCTTGACAGGCGTGGTGACTTTACCGTTCTCGATCAAGTAGGCCTCGCTGGCGGAGAAGACAAACTTCCCGGAGGTGATATCCACCTGGCCGCCGCCAAAATTGACGGCGTAGAGTCCCTTCTCGACACTGGCGATGATCTCCTGCGGATCATGTTCACCCGCCAGCATGTAGGTGTTGGTCATGCGCGGCATGGGGAGATGGGCATAGGACTCGCGACGACCGTTGCCGGTGGAGCTGACACCCATCAGGGAAGCGTTGTGCTTGTCCTGCATGTAGCCTTTCAGAATCCCCTTCTCGATCAGGACAGTCTGTTGCGTGGTGGTTCCTTCGTCGTCCATATTCAGGGAGCCGCGACGCTCTTCAAGCGTACCGTCATCCACCACCGTGCATAGCGGTGAAGCAACACGCTCACCCATGCGGCCTGCAAAAGCCGAAGTTCCCTTGCGATTGAAATCACCCTCGAGCCCGTGTCCAACGGCTTCATGCAGCAGCACGCCCGGCCAGCCCGGCCCAAGCACAACGGGCATGGTTCCGGCGGGAGCATCGACAGCCCGCAGATTGACCAGCGCCTGGCGTACAGCATCACGCGCCAACTCCAGCCCACGCTCTTTGCGGGTGAAGATGTCCAGCGAAGTACGCCCGCCGGCGCCGGCCGTTCCCTGTTCACGCAGATCACCCTGCTCCACAATCACATGCACATTCATGCGCACCAGGGGACGTATGTCGCTGCGCAGCACGCCATCGCTGCCCGCCACCAGCACCATGTCGTAGGCTGCAACCAGATTGGCGATCACCTGCTGCACGCGCGGGTCCTGTTGTCGCGCCTCCTGTTCAACCTGCTGCAGCAACGCAATCTTGTCATTGCGTGACAGCGTATCGAGCGGGTTTTCCGCTGCGTAGAGTTGATTCCACCTGCCTCTATCTGATACTGCTATGCTTCTGTTCTGACCTGCACGTGCAATCGCCCGGGCCGTATCAGCAGCCTCTATCAGGTTCGGCAGCTGCAGTTCATCGGTATAGGCAAAGCCGGTTTTTTCACCGCTGATAGCGCGGATACCGGCGCCCTGCTCGATACTGTAGGCGCCCTCCTTGACGATGCCATCTTCAAGCGTCCATGCTTCCAGACGACTCGACTGAAAATAGACATCGGCAAAATCGATCTGATGCCCCAGAAGATGATCAAGCACGAGGTCAAGATGGTGCTGCTCGAGCCCAGCGGGGGCCAGCAGCTGCTGTTCAACAATTTCCAGCATGAGTTATGGATTTCCAGTTCAGAGATAGATGGATGAGACAGAGGTATCGTTTTCTTAGTTGATTCTTCAGGAAGCTTGTACAGTGAAACTGCGTTGGAAATTTGTAGGGGGGATAAGGCGTCTTTTTGCCGCATCCACCAATGTGCCAGATTCATGGTGGATGCGCTGTCGCTTATCCCCCCTACGGTTGATTCGTCTTTGCGAGAGCATCAATATCGTTATTCTAATCCTTACCTACAGACATCCATGAGAATGCAGAACTTTTTACAGCTCACACATCAGGCGACGGTGATCCAGGCTGGGGAAATTGCGCCGTGTGGTATGCAGCAGTTCGATATCGAGTGTCGAGGTAACAAAACCCGAACCGCGTGGAACCTGCGCCAGAACCGTACCCCAGGGGTCTACGATCATGCTGTGACCATGGGTTTCACGGCCGCTGACATGGTAGCCACCCTGGGCTGCAGCAATGACATAACAGAGATTCTCGATAGCGCGGGCGCGAACCAGCGGCTCCCAGTGCGCCTTGCCGGTTGCTGCGGTAAATGCCGAAGGGATGGCAAAGATATCCGGCTTGCTCGAAAGCATGGAACGAAACAACTCGGGGAAACGCAAGTCATAACAGACTGCGACGCCGATATTGCCGAACGGCGTCTCAACGACCAGCGGCGTATCTCCGGGCTTGATGACACTGGACTCCTTGTATTGCTCTTCGGCTTCCAGCAGCTGCACATCAAACAGATGCATTTTGTCATAGCGCCCCGCAAGCTCACCGCTGTCATTATAAACAAGACAGGCAGCCCTGACCTTGCTATCGTCGTCGCTGGAAAGGGGAATGGTGCCGCCAACCAGCCATATGCCATGTTTGCGCGCAAGCGCAGAGAGAAACGACTGCAGGTCTCCCTCTCCAGCCCTCTCCTGAATTGCCAGCATATCGCTGCATTTCTGCCCCATAAAGGCAAAATTTTCCGGCAGCACGATCAGGTTTGAGCCCTCATTAACTGCAGCCGTGACGATGCGCTCGACCTCAAACAGGTTGGCGCTGACATTCGGGCCGGAGGCCATCTGTACTACTGTTGCTTTCAGGGGTGTTGGCATTGGCGCTATGAATTATAGTCTGGCAGGAGAGAGAGCATATCACCGAAGCAGGATCATTGGAAATCCGCCAGGAACGCGCTGCTTCATCATCACGGAAAAGCTGTTCCAGATACCCTCTTATTAAGGAACCTCTGAATAAGTCCATGGGATGGGGGTTCGGGGGAAGGGCGATTCGGATGTCCACTGTAAACCATTGAGAGATATCCCTTCCCCCGTAGAAAAACTTGCAGGAATGCTCTGGTCGAGGCGCGGAGCGACTTGATCAGAGCTTCCTTAACCCGGTGCAGGAAGTGGGGCTTTATGAACAGCTCCCTAGCCCCGCCCAATCTATACGGGACTAAAGTCCCGGCTCCATATTGGTAGCTGCCAGTATATTTTTCAAACAATATCAGCTCAGAATAAATCAACCGTGGGATCATGAGACTTTTTGCCGATGGGATTCTCACTTTTCCCTCTGCTTTCACTGCGCCAACTCTCCCTTTTGCTGGAGCCCGAATCGGTATCAACGAATGGTTGAACAAGTTTTTGCCGCTGACTCTTCCCTGACATTTTTCTCCTCGAAACACGCACGACATCAGGTTTATCCCATGAGCCTTTGACCTGGTAGTTTATCTCTGCAATCTGATCGATCTGTTTACCAGCTACGACTCCGGCTACCAGCAATGCAGCACCGACTGCCGGGCCGCCGGCAGCAACCCCCGCCAATGGAAGCACCCCATGAATATCCGGAATGACGCGAATCCGCTGATTCACCTGGCGGGTTCCAAGGTCAAGATCGCCGCTTACGTGGATATCCGCAGCCGGAGCCTTGATGAGCAACTCATTTTTGGTGCTGACTACCCCCTGCTTCAGCACAAACCGGCCGCGCATTTCATCAAAACTGAATCCCTTTTTTGTGACATCGCTAAAATCGAGCTGCAAGCGCCTTTTCAATGCGCCGATATTCAGAAACCCCAGAATGCGCGCCAGTCCCGGCTGAGCCTCCGAGAAGCGCCCCTCCCTGGTATCCAGCAGCAGCGCGCCATTGAGCCTGCTTACCGCATAATCCGCCGGCGTCCCCTGCCAGTTGAGGTCTGCGTCAACACTTCCCTGCGCCTCCTCAAGCTGATTGGAGAGATCGAGACTCTTCAGCGTCTCGCCAATCTCTGCAGCAACCAGAGAGATACTGACATCTGTGGTGGAGCTGCCTTTATGATAATTCCAGTTTCCGCTTGCCACCAGATTGTCATTCTGCGAGTTTACCTTGAGCCTTGTCATCTCGTGTCCGGCGCGGGTGTGCCGGGTCTTCATCGAGAGCGTTCCGAAGGGGCGTCCATTCAATAGGAGACTGTCACTGGTCAAATAAAACGGCCTGATATCATGCGGCCTCCGCCCTTTATTGTCGATGGGCGCAGCCTTGTCATCCAGAGAGAAAACCAGATTCAAGCGCTCCAGATCCACCCTGATCTGCTGCTGTTTTGCATCCGGAATCATCAGCTTGCCGGAGAGTTCCTTCGCCTTGACCGCACCGCTCCATCTCCCCTGTCGATGCTTCATATCCATCTTCAAGTCACCGTAGCCAAGCTTGAATGCCGGTGCCGTTTCACTCAGCTCCCACACCAGGTCCAGAAGCTTTTTCTGTTGATGCGATTTCCCCAGGGAGAGAGGTAGATCAACCCTCATCCCTTTGAGGTCACTGCGTGTATGCAGTGAAAGACCGCTCCTGCGCATCTTTGCAAGCGACGGCACTTCAACATCGATGCTCCACAGGGCTGTGCCGCTGACAGGCGCATCTGCAATGACTCTCTTCAGTGATGCTGCCGAGAGATTCACATCTGCCTTCACCTGTGTTGCGCCACTCTTCAAAGGCTTGATACTCATGCTGAGCGGGCTCCCCAACAGGCGCGCCTTGAGTTTTTTTGCACTGACACCGCTGTCAGTCATGTGCAGCACCCCGTTGACGCCCTGCAGAGAGAGATCGACATCTTTGGCATTGATGGTTGCATCTTTGAGCAGCAGATCACCGTTAAAGGCTGCAGCGTGGTGTTTTGCCAGCGGAATTTGCATATCAACACTGAGATCACCTTGGCCCTGCATATCAAGCGCCCCCATCAACGGCGCAAACCGGCTCTTCAACGGAGTCTCTTTGAGCAGCCGCACCGGCCCCGCAAGCGACCCGGTAATATCACCCTGCAATTGAATGGCTGACGCCGGTTTGAGCTGCATCTGCATACTCGCCTGGCCGACCCGGTTATCATAGATCGTGCCTTCACTGACATCGATATTGAGATGATTGCCGTGAAAACGAACCCTGGCTTTTACATTCTTCAAAGGCGGCCACTCCTCCTTGTAAGCGATCTCCGCATCCTGGATATCGAAAAGCACCTCATAAAAACCATCATTGTTGTTCTCATAAGGAAAGCTCTCCAGCGGTCCCTGCAGTACAAAGCGGCCGGAGGTGATAAATCCTTTGGTTAATGAACGATCCAGCCATTTGACCACAGCAGGCGGCATAATAAAGGCCGGATAATAGATCGATGCATGCTCGACATGTCCCTCCTGGAAATCAGTGAGCAAATCCAGATGCCCTTTCCCCTGCGGCGGCAGCGAATAACGAAAACTCGTCGTCGTTTGAATATGCTCGGTTTGCGCAACCAGGTTGTCCGATGCGATGAGCCACTCTCCATTCGGCTGTTTTTTCCAACGCAGTTCACCGGTCACCTGATCCAGCAACATCGGCTCGCGAAACAGTGATTTGACATAGACCGATGCGTTGCTTCCCGCAACTTTCAGGCTGCCGCTGTCATGGGAAGCAGCCACCGTCACCCTGAGCCCTTCGACTTCCGGTACTGTTCCGCTTGCCGTTGTCTGCAGTTTTTCCAGGATGGCATTGAACTCCCACTCGACGGGACGCTGCATCTTCAAATGCAGGGAGGGATTGAGCACCTCGCCCTGCGCCTGAGCAGCAAACAGATCTTTCATGAAAGGATGATCGGGTGGATGTACGGCAAGCGCCTTGAACAGGCCATCGATGCTGAAGAGATCTGCGCCGAGGTAGAAGTGAAGCGGGCCTTTCCCGGAAATCTGGCGTATAGCGATGCCGATCGATTTGGTCGGCCACACAGCCTTTTCATGCCTGATCACGGGATCGGCAATATCAAGCAGCCACCCGTACTGCTCCCGTGTCCAGCGAAATTTGCCGCCAAAATAGTCCAGCGCCAGCTCCGGCGCCTCCTTCACATTTTGAGAACGAAAATGCAGATCCTCACTATACATGCTTCCCTGAAGCGTCGATAAACGCCCTCTGTTCCAGTGGCTCCAGATCTCCATGCTGATTTTCGCATGTTCCAGATTGTAGTGTCCGGGAAAACGGTTCTGCAAAAGCCACGCCAGGTCCAGGTCCTCAGTGCGCAGATAAACCTCCCCCCGCCACAATTCAAGATTTTCACTCTCTGTCTGAAATTCCGAGATCAGCGAGAAACCACCGGCCTCCCCCTTGTCGATCAAGACTCTGGCAGAGAGCTGGTGTTGATTACCGTCATTTCGAATCAACAGATTGACCGGCGAAAAATGCAGCGGCAGCGTGTTTTTATGCACCAGGTCAATGACGGTCACTTCCGAATCCACAAACTCGAGAAAGACCGGCTGCAGGATCATCGAACTGAGATCAACATCGAAATCATCGGAGTGTTCGATGCCGTGAATCGAGATCTTGCCATCCTTATGGCGTATGACAGCAAGGTGAGTTCCGACGACGCGGATCTCCGATGGCGCAATATTCAGATGGCGAAGCACCTCCCTCACGCTGAACTTCAGGTAGACCTCCTTCGCCTTGAGATCAGAGCTGCCGTCATCATTCACCAGCCTGAGATTTTGCAGATGAAAACCGTGCCCGTCCTCCCGCCAGAAGACGGAAACAGCATCCGCCTCGATATCCTTCCCCAATATCAGACTGGCCTGTGTCAGTATTTCATTTTTATAGGTTTCAATCAGCGAAGGCAGTACAAAGCGCGCAAAGCTCAATGAGAGAGCAACGACAACCAGCAGATAAACAGCAAATCTGGTCAGAATACGCATGTGACTACATTAATCTCTATTGATTCAACGGCCTGTTTGCCATGCCGTTAATTTCTAAAAAGAGCGTGGAATGTTTCAAATAGATCGTAGGGGGGATAAGCGACAGTGCATCCACCATGGGTCTGGCGCCATTGGTGGATGCAGCAAAAAGACGCCTTATCCCCCCTACGAACTCAATGACTCCGTGTATTGAATCCGCGTTTGCCAGAACAGATGTCATTTCGACCGCAGGGAGAAATCTTGGACCTGTAAATTCAACAGGGTGCATCAGGATTTCTCCCTGCGGTCGAAATGACAATATGCAGGCCCATCAAAGCAGCACCACATCATACTGTTCGCGGCTATAGAGCTGTTCTGCCTGCAGGCGGATCTGCCTGCCGATAAACTGCTCCAGTTCAATCAGGCTCGCCGACTCCTCGTCAAGCATCAAATCAACCACATCCTGGGATGCGAGAATCAGCAGCGACTGCACGTCGAACTGGCGTGACTCGCGCAGAATTTCACGAAAAATCTCATAACAGGTTGTTTCGGCTGTCTTCTGGGCGCCGCGTCCATTGCAGCAGGGACAGGGTGCACACAAGATGTGGCCCAGCGATTCACGCGTGCGCTTGCGGGTCATCTCCACCAGCCCAAGCGACGAGACCTCTGTGATCTGGGTTTTGGCATGATCCTTTGCGAGGCATTTCTCCAGCGCCCGCATCACCTGGCGTTTATGCTCCGCATCGAGCATATCGATAAAATCGATAATAATGATGCCGCCCAGATTTCTCAATCGCAACTGCCGGCACAGGGTCTGGGCGGCCTCGAGATTGGTCTTGAAAATGGTCTCTTCGAGTGTGCGGTGACCCACAAATCCACCGGTATTGACATCGACCGTGGTCATCGCCTCGGTCTGATCAATAATCAGATAGCCGCCCGATTTCAAATCGACCTTATGTTGCAGCGCCTTCTCGATCTCCTCTTCAACTCCGTAAAGATCAAATATGGGGCGCTCGCCCGGATAGTATTCGATGCGCTCACTCAGCTCGGGAATAAAGCTGTCCGCAAACTGCACTGCATTTTGATAGGTTGTTCGGGAGTCGATGCGCACCTTCTCAATATGTGTATCCGTCATATCCCGCAGCGCGCGCAAGGCGAGCGGCAAATCACCATGGATCAACTCACGGGAACCAGCCTCGAGGGTTTTTTCCCCGATTGACTCCCACAGGCGCGATAAAAAAAGCATATCAGCACGCACCGCCATCTCATCAGCCCCTTCGGCAGCAGTACGTGCGATAAATCCTCCCCGAAGGCTCTCCTCCCTGGAAAAGTTTGAAAGTATATCGCGCAGACGGCCACGCTCTTGCTCATCCTCTATTTTTTGTGAGATACCGATACTCTTCTCTGCCGGCAGATAGACCAGGAAACGCGACGGTATCGAGAGATGCGTCGTCAGGCGGGCGCCCTTGCTGCCCAGCGGATCCTTGACCACCTGTACGATCAGATCACTGCCGGTTTGCACCAGCTCCGTGATGTCGGGAAGTGTCTCATGATGTCCGGCACTGGCGATATCGGAGGCATGCAAAAAAGCGGCGCGCTCCAGGCCGACCTCGACAAAGGCAGCCTGCATCCCCGGCAAGACCCGGCAAACACTGCCTTTGTAGATATTACCGACCAGCCCGCGCTTTTTGATGCGTTCGACCAGAATCTCCTGCACCATGCCATTTTCGACGATGGCAACCCGCGTTTCGGGCGGAGTCACATTGACCAGAATCTCTTCGCTCATTGCTGCCAGGGAATCATTATTCCCACTCTCCTCAGTATAATCGCTGCCTCAAAAACAGCAATCCCATAACAACAGAATAGCCCTGTTAGAGATTTTCTACAAATATTGCTGCAATAGATTGAATTAAAAGGATAAAAATAAGCACCAGAGATGCCTGTATTACTCAAACAGTGCGATCCAGGAATCATAGCGAAACAGGCGGTTTCGCGCCTGGCCTGTCGCCTCTGACAAAATTCCCTGATCGATAAATTTGTTCATCAGATTATTTGACGCCTGAAACGTCAAACCACTCATATCGACCAGGTCCTGTACGCGGATAAAAGGCGTCTGATAGAGCCTCTCAAGCACCCTCAGGCCGTTGGCCGCAACGCGTCCAAACTCATCGGTGACGCCCCGCCTGTCTCGCTCACGCTGGGCCACTGCCCTGATTGCGGTTTCAGTCGCATACTGCGAACTCTGCTCTATGCCATTGAGAAAAAACTTGAGCCAGCCCTCCCAGTCCCCGGTCTCCCTGATGCGTTGCAAATGGCCATAATAGGCTTGCCGATGCTCTCTGAAATAGTCGGAGAGGGTGAGTACAGGCGACTGAAGCACATCCTTTTGGGATAGCAGCAGGCTGATCAGTAGTCGTCCGACGCGCCCATTTTTCGAGAGAAACGGATGAATGGTTTCAAACTGCGCATGCGCCAGCCCCACCTGCAGCAATACCGGCAGGGATTCGTCATAAAGAAAACTCTCCAGCAGACGCAGCAGGTCGTTTAGATGCCTCGGTGGAGCAGGCACGAACATGGCATCCACGATACTGCAGCCCGGACGGCCAATCCAGGTTTGCTGCTGCCGCAATTCACCTGCACTGTTATTATGCTCTTTATCACCATCGAGCAGCTGCCGGTGCAGTTGCCGAATCAGCGATGTCGTCATGGGCCGCTTAACGATGGCGGCTACTCCCGCGCGCATCGCCTGCAGATAGTTGAATGCCTCGTCAAATTCAGCAGCTTCGTGTTCAACAGCAAAGCCCGCCTCACGCCTGACAAGATGATCCACTCTGCTTTCGACTCCATCGATCCGACAGGAGAGAACCGCCTCACGGCGCATAGACATCGCAAAGAAATTATCCGGGTGCGGCAGCGTCTGCACGGCGCCATCCAGAACCGCTATTGCCCGTTCAGCTTTTGTGAGCAGGCTCTGCAGCTCGGCATCAAATACAATCGCCGGTTGCGGAGGCAGCGGAGCGGGAATATAGGCGCTGTACCCCCCCGGCTGCTGGATATATTGACCTGCACGCGACGAGCTATTCATATAATTCTGGATTGCTCATTGAAATGAGTGTTGTTGATTTAAAAAATTTACCACAGATGCACACAGATAAACACAGATGAAGAAGGGCTTTGGCGGTTCATTGATTGGGGTCTACGATGACCTGCCAACCTGATTTATTGGAGAGGCAATGAATAAATAATCTGTGTGCATCCGTGTTCATCTGTGGTAAAAATTATCCTCTGTGATACGGATGACCCTGCAGCAAACTCCAGGCGCGATAGAGTTGTTCGGCAACCACCACCCGCACCATGGGATGCGGCAGTGTCAGCGGCGAAAGAGACCACTTGAGCCTTGCCTGCTCCAGACATTCAGATGACAAGCCATCGGCGCCGCCGACAAGCAGCGCGATATCCGGCCCATCCTGCAGCCAGCCGGCAAGCTGTGCGGAGAGCTGTTTGGTGCTCCATGATTTGCCATGCTCATCCAGCGCAATCACCGTCGCGCCTTTCGGGATCACCGCCTGGATACGCTTGCACTCCTCCTGCTTGATCCTCTGCGTGCCGCTGCTCTTGCCGCGATGCGCCGGATTGATTTCAAGCAGCTGCAGAGAGCATTCACGCGGCATGCGCTTAGCATACTCCTGATAGGCTCTAGCCACCCATGCAGGCATCTTGTTGCCGACAGCGATCAAATAGATTTTCATCAAATTTCCAAAAAGCCTGAGCGGATCAGGGTACTGTCATTTCGACCGCAGGGAGAAATCCTGGCCTTTCACTGAATAATCAGGTTATTAAGATTTCTCCCTGCGGTCGAAATGACAGGAAATACGGTTGTAATGACACACGACTCATAAACCAAGCTGCTGAATCACCGCTGCCGTGTGCGGGCGCACGCCTCGCCAGATATAAAAGGATTCGGCCGCCTGCTCGACCAGCATGCCGATGCCGTCGAGCGCTTTTCCGGCGTGATGCGCCTCACCCCAGCGCACAAATGCTGTCGGCTCCCTGCCATACATCATGTCATAGCTCCAGCCGCCTGACGCCAGGCAGGTATCGGGAATAGCCGGCACATCGCCCTTCAACCCCGCCGCCGTAGCGTTGATAATCAGATCGAACTGCTGATTGCCAATCTCATGCAGACCACAGCCGCATATTTCACCGCGGCCGCTGAAGAGATCCGCCAGCAACACAGCCTTCTCCGCCGTGCGGTTGGCTATCATCAGGCTTGCAGGCAGCTGTTGCAGCAGCGGCAGGATCACACCCCTGGAAGCGCCGCCGGCTCCAATCAGCAGCAGTGAGGCATTGTTGAAATCGAAGCCGTGATTTTGTCTCAGATCACGCACCAGCCCGACGCCATCGGTGTTGTCACCCTTCAGTTTGCCGTTTTCAAGCCGGGTAATGGTATTGACCGCTCCGGCAATCCGCGCCCTCTCACTGAGCTCATCCATCAGCTCCCAGGCCTTCTCCTTGAAGGGCACGGTCACATTCAGGCCGCATCCGCCGCGGGCAAAAAAATCCCGCACGTCGCCGTTGAAATCCTCCATATCTCCCAGCAGGCGGTTATATTCGATATCTTCACCCGTCTGTGCGGCAAAGGCGGCATGAATCCGGGGCGAGAGGCTGTGCTTGACCGGATTGCCGATCACGGCATAGCGGTCACTCATGGATTCAGCCACTGCGCTGCTCTTTTGGCGAAGTAGGTCAGGATGCCATCTGCCCCCGCACGCTTGATGCACACCAGCGACTCCATCACCACGGCTCTCTCATCCAGCCAGCCATTCTGCACCGCCGCCATGTGCATCGCATATTCACCGCTGACCTGGTAGACGTAAGTAGGCACGGCGAAGCTCTCCTTGACGCGGCGCACTATATCCAGATAGGGCATGCCCGGCTTCACCATCACCATGTCAGCCCCCTCCTGCAGATCCAGCGCAACCTCGTGCAGCGCTTCATCGCTGTTGGCCGGGTCCTGTTGATAGGTGTACTTGTTGCCCGCACCGAGGTTGGCTGCAGAACCGACCGCGTCTCGAAACGGGCCATAGTAGCTGGAGGCATATTTTGCCGAGTAGGCGAGAATGCGCGTGTGAATATACCCGGACTCTTCCAGCGCCAGGCGCACCGAGCCGATGCGCCCATCCATCATGTCGGAGGGGGCCACCACATCGGCGCCTGCCGCTGCATGGGAGAGCGCCTGCTTGACCAGCACCTCGACGGTCTCGTCATTCAACACATAACCGGAGGCATCGATCAGGCCATCCTGTCCATGCGTGGTGAAGGGGTCCAGCGCCACGTCCGTGATGACCCCAAGTTCGGGTACCGCCTCCTTGACTGCCATGACGGCGCGCTGCGCAAGGCCTTCGGGGTTGAAAGCCTCGCGGGCATCTTCCGATTTTGCGGAAGCGGGCGTTACCGGAAAGAGCGCCATCGCGGGAATGCCCAGCGCATGAATCTCTTTCGCCTCCTGCACCAGCAGGTCGATGCTCATACGCTCAACGCCCGGCATGGAGACCACCGGCTCACGCACTCCCTCTCCTTCGAGCACGAACACCGGCAGGATCAAGTCATCGGCCGTCAGAGTCGTCTCGCGCATCAGGCGGCGGGAAAAATCATCTTTGCGCATGCGGCGCATTCTGGTGGTGGAAAAGTTACGGGGAACTGCTTGCCAGGGCATCGATAAACTCCATACGAAAAAACTTTACACATTCTACTCTGTCAGAGCGTTTGGGAGTAGATCCATGAGATTGTCATTTCGTGCGATAGCGAAAAATCTTAAACCAGGATACCCAGTAGAAGGAATTTTGATTTCTCCCTGCGGTCGAAATGACAAGATTTATCGCTCAAAGTGACACATAATTTTGCTAAAATCCGGCAACTGTCACCACATTTCATCCGGAAAACCCCGTGGCCAAAACAGACCTCATCTTCGACGTTCACCTGCACGAGTTTGATCAAAAGGTGATCGAGCGCTCGCATCAGCTTCCGGTGCTGGTTGATTTCTGGGCCGACTGGTGCAGCCCCTGCCATGCCCTGGCGCCACACCTCTACCAGGCCATCGAGTCATTCAAAGGAGCTGTCGAGCTTGCCAAGCTCGAGGTGGATGAGGGCGAGAACATGAAACTTGCCGGGCACTACCGGGTGCGCGGCTTCCCCACCGTCATCCTCTTCAGCAAAGGCGAAGCCCTGGCGCATTTCTCCAGCAACCATCCCTCACGCTGGATCGAGCAATGGATACAAGAGCATGCCGGTTAGAGACAAATCTGCTAAACTTTATGCCATGTTGTTTTCCCGCAAGATTATTCGTATTGCCGCCATGGTGCTGATGCTTTGCCTCTCTGTACAGGCGATCGCTTTTGCATCGCCAGCATGCGCGCATCTGAACACCCCGGATCTGGTGACGGAATCTGCAGACTGCCACATGGACAGATCGGCATCAGATAATTGCTGTGAACAGCAGTGCCAAAATTGCTCGATGCTATCCGCTACTGTCTCAACAGTGGCAGCTTCTACAAGCTCTACACGCGCCGGAACAGACCGGATTGCGCATGCTGCTGTACACTTCTACCAGCATATTCCCCTGCCTCATTTCCGCCCCCCTCTCCTGACTCTTTGATACGCAGTCTCACAGAATGCCGGTGAGCTTGCGAACCGCATCTGTCGCTATTGATATCAGCCTCCTCTGCACTTTACTGCAGGTGAGAATTGGAGAGAATAATGCTACGCCTACCCCTTTTTGCAGCCATTACTGCCCTTTTGACACTTGCACTGAGTGTCTCCATCACTGCTGCTGAGCAGCCCACCGAAAAACTGACCGAAGTGCTCGATGACTCGGCCATGGAGCATGCGCTGAAGCACCAGGATCCAACCTATGTCTGCCCCATGCATGCGCAGATCGTGCGCGGAGAACCCGGCAGCTGCCCGATCTGCGGCATGGATCTGGTGGAGAAAAAAGCGCCTCCACAAAAGGCACAGAAGCCTGAAGAGAAGAAGATCCTCTACTGGGTGGCTCCCATGGATCCCAACTATCGGCGTGATGAACCGGGGCAATCCCCCATGGGCATGGAGCTGGCGCCCGTCTACGATGAAGGCGTCGAAACCGGCGACGGGGATTATCCCGCGATCAGCATCAACCCGGCGGTGACGCATAACCTCGGGCTGCGCACCGCCAAGGCAGCTCTACAAGACCTGCAAATAGAGATCCGCACTCCAGGTATTGTCGACTATGACGAAACCCGCATCAGCCACATCCATCCGCGCGCAGAGGGGTGGTTTGAAAAACTCCATGTGCGCGCTGAAGGCGACCCCGTCAACGCCGGCGATGTGCTGGGCGACTTCTATTCGCCGGATATCCTGGCTGCACAGGTCGACTTTCTGGTCGCACTGAATTCCAGTCAGCGCGGCAAACTCGACAGCGCACGCAATGGTTTGCGGCTGCTGGGGGTGGAGGAGGCGACCATCAAGCAGATCGAGAAACAGCGCCAGACGCAAAACAGCGTACCCGTCATCTCTCCCGTCAGCGGCATCATTACCAATCTTGGCGTGCGTGAAGGGATGTATGCGGCTCCCTCTTCAGAAACTTTTGCCATTGCCGATCTTGACCAGGTATGGGTCAAGGTCGATGTCTATGAACACCAGATCGCCGCATTGAAAAACGGCCTGGAAGCGGAGATCCATGTGCCGGCATGGCCGGGGCGGGTTTGGAGAGGAAAAATCGAGTATATCTATCCGCAGTTGAACGCCAGATCACGCACCCTGAGTCTGCGCCTGAGCTTTGCCAATCCCGACCATGCCCTCAAACCCAACATGTACGCCGAGGTGGTCATCAAGGCAGTCCCGAAACAGCAGGTTGTCACTATTCCGAAAGAGGCCCTGATCGTCACCGGTGAGCGCCAGGCTGTCGTCAAGGCGCTCGGGGAGGGCAAATTCAAGCCTGTCGATGTCACCGCCGGCATCACCCAGGCAGGCATGACGGAGATCATCAGCGGTATCGAGGCGGGTGATGAAGTTGTCATCTCTGGACAGTTTCTGATCGATTCAGAGTCGGCGCTGCAGGCAAGCTTCCTGCGGCTCTCATCTGATTTCAGCGGGGAGTAGTCCGATGCTGGATCAGATCATTGCCGCATCGATTCGCAACCGCTTTCTGGTCATCATCGCCACCCTGATGATGACAGCCTGGGGATGGGTGTCTCTGCAGCAGACCCCCCTGGATGCGATCCCGGATCTCTCCGATGTGCAGGTCATTATCCGCACCAGCTATGCGGGGCAATCTCCACGCGTGGTCGAGGAGCAGGTGACCTACCCGCTGACAACCACCATGCTGTCGGTTCCCGGAGCGCAGGCGGTGCGCGGCTACTCCTTCTTTGGCGACTCCTACGTCTATATCATCTTCGAGGACGGCACCGACCTCTACTGGGCGCGCGCGCGGGTGCTCGAGTATCTGAACCAGGCGCTGGCCGACCTGCCGGACGGCGTGCAGCCGCGTCTCGGCCCTGACGCCACAGGTGTCGGCTGGGTCTACAGCTATGCGCTGACGGACCGCAGCGGCAAGCATGACCTGGCGCAGTTGACCACGCTGCAGAACTGGTTTCTGAAATATGAACTGCAAACCGTGCCGGGCGTCTCGGAAGTGGCGACCGTGGGCGGCATGGTGCGTCAGTACCAGGTGGTCGTCGACCCGGAAAAACTGCGCACCTGGTCCATTCCCGTGAGCCGGCTGTCACAGGCGATTCGCAACGCCAACCAGGAGGTTGGGGGCTCGGTGCTGGAGCTGGCGGAAGCCGAGTATATGATCCGCACGCGCGGCTACCTCACATCGCTCGAAGATATCGAGGCCATCCCCATCGATGTCACGGAAAACGGCACTCCCATCCTGCTGCGCGACCTTGCCACTGTGCAGGTTGGCCCGGAGATGCGCAGGGTGGTTGCAGACCTCGACGGTGAAGGAGAGATCACCGGCGGCATCGTCGTCATGCGCTACGGGGAGAACGCGCTGGCCACCATCGCCGCCGTCAAGGAGAAGCTGGAACAGCTGAAACAGGGGCTGGCGGAAGGCGTCGAGATTATCGAAACCTATGACCGCTCTGCGCTGATCATGCGCGCGGTCGACAACCTCCGGGAAAAGCTCATCGAGGAGTTTGTGGTGGTGGCGCTGGTGTGCCTGCTGTTTCTGTTTCATATCCGCTCGGCCTTTGTCGCCATTGTCACCCTGCCGCTGGGAATCCTGGCTGCGTTCATCATCATGAAGCAGCAGGGCATCAACGCCAATATCATGTCGCTAGGCGGCATCGCAATCGCCATCGGCGCGATGGTCGATGCGGCCATCGTGATGATCGAAAATGCGCACAAACATCTTGAGCAGTACAAGCATCAATATAGCCACATGCCCAGGGGCGATGAACACTGGAAGGTGATAACAACCTCTGCAACCGAAGTGGGGCCGGCGCTGTTCTATTCGCTGCTGATCATTACCCTCAGCTTTCTGCCGGTGTTTACATTGGAAGCACAGGAGGGACGGCTGTTTGCGCCGCTGGCATTTACCAAGACCTACGCCATGGCCTCGGCTGCCGCCCTGGCAATCACCCTGGTGCCGGTGCTGATGGGCTATTTCATTCGCGGCAAGATTCCCGATGAAAAAACCAACCCGCTGAACCGTATTCTGATCAGCATCTATGCGCCCCTGTTGAAAATAGTGCTGGCGGCGCCGCGCCTGACGATCATGCTGTCACTACTGGCCGCGCTCACCATGATCATCCCGGTGAGCGGCATCAAGGGGATACTGGAGCCGCTCAAGTGGCCTTTCCAGATCGCTCAGCAGTTTGATAGCAGCGAGCATTCCGGCAGCATCGAAATCATCGAGGGCTGGCAGAGGGATCTTGGCCGCTCATGGCGAAAAACATTTCAGGATACACCCTGGCTCTCACGTTTTGCCGATGGCCTGGGCTCCGAGTTCATGCCTGAACTCGACGAAGGCGACCTGATGTACATGCCGACGACCATGCCGGGCATCTCGATCGGCAAGGCGCGGGAGCTTCTGCAGCAGACCGACCGTCTCATCAAGACACTGCCGGAAGTGAAACGCGTCTTCGGGAAAATCGGACGCGCCGACACCGCGACCGACCCGGCGCCGTTGACCATGATCGAAACCCTGATCCAGTTTCACCCCAAGGATCAGTGGCGGCCGGGCATGACGCTCGACAAGCTGATCGAGGAGCTGGACCGGACCATCGACTTCCCCGGGGTCACCAACGCCTGGGTGATGCCGATCAAGACGCGCATCGACATGCTTGCCACCGGCATCAAGACGCCGGTCGGCATCAAGGTTGCCGGCCCCGACCTGAAAGTCATCGAACGCATCGGCAAACAGCTCGAACAGGTCGTCATGAGCGTGCCGGGAACGACCTCCGCCTACTCCGAACGGGTTGCCGGCGGACGCTACATCGAAATCCGTCCCGACCGTCTTGCAGCAGCCCGCTTTGGACTCAATATCGTCGACATCAACCAGATGGTCGCTGTCGCTGTCGGCGGCATCAATATCACCACCACCGTCGAGGGACTGGAGCGTTACCCGGTCAACCTGCGTTTTCCCCGCGAACAGCGCAACGATGTCGAAAAGCTGCGTGAACTGCCGCTGCTCACCACCACAGGAGAGCAGGTTCCGCTGGGGCAGGTCGCCGAGGTAGTGATTGTCGATGGCCCGCCGATGCTGAAAAGCGAAAATGCGCGCCTCAACGGCTGGACCTTCGTTGATATTCGCGGTGTCGACCTAGGTTCCTATGTCAAGCAGGCGCGCGCCGTGGTGCGAGACAAGGTGGCGCTGCCTCCGGGCTACTCGATCACCTGGTCCGGACAATATGAGTATATGATTCGCGCCCAGCAGAGGCTGACGCAGGTGGTTCCTGTCACGCTAGTGATCATCTTTGTACTGCTCTATCTCACCTTTCGCCATGCAGGGGAAGCGCTGCTGGTGATGCTCTCTCTCCCCTTTGCACTGATCGGCGGTTTCTGGCTGATCTTCCTGCTCGGTTATAATCTCTCCGTTGCAGTCGCCGTTGGTTTGATTGCACTCTCAGGAGTGGCCGCCGAATTCGGCGTCATCATGCTGGTCTATCTGGACAAAAGCCTCGGCAATATGCAGCAGCAGGGGCCGATGACGCTTCCAAAACTCAAGGAGGCCATCATGGAGGGAGCGGCCTTGCGGGTTCGCCCCAAGGCGATGACGGTTGCTGTCATCGTGGCAGGTCTGATTCCGATTTTTCTCGGCGATGGAACTGGCTCCGAGGTGATGAAGCGCATCGCCGCACCGATGGTCGGCGGCATGATCACGGCCCCACTGCTGTCGCTGTTCGTGGTGCCGGCGGTCTACCTGGTGTGGAAGCGCAGAGGTATTGAAGATAATTCAATGTGACTCATTTGAAGTCACAGCATGTGCTGGATGAGTCCATTCTTATTCACGCATGCCTCACTCTTCGTGTCCAGGAGAGCGTAACGCCAGAGGCGCAACACATTGTAATGGAGGATGGATAACCCATCTCACGCCTTGGCTTTTACACAATCAGATTCACCGCGTATAGCATGGCCGCGCTAACGTCGCAAATCACCGGAAGCGCACGATAGTGCGCTGTCCGAGTGGATTTGGCTTGTTAGCTGACATATAATTTATTAAGGTCTGGCGTATAAATAACATATTTCGTTTGAATTCCTTTCAAGAAATATTTAACTCTTAATGTCTTGTAAGGTATGTAGATGTTTGATTACATCTTGCGAAGCTTCAATGAACTGAATTTCTGCCTCTATCGCTTTAGCTTCTTTGTCTTGTTGACAAGCATTTATTAATTGTCCTGCTAGTTTATGAAATTCTTCATGGCGTTTTATTAGCTTCTCACATTCCGGCATGTTCTTATATTTGATTGATGCTTCAGATTTCAACCACAGCCCAAGTTTACATTTGTCATGTTGGGTAATTAAATGGAGATTGCTTTCTGATATTTCTTCATTGCCAAGAAGTGATGCAATAGTTTCCATCCATTCAAGATGATTCGTGATTTCTTGCCCTATATCCATACGTGA
>Ga0209013_10001859_pt1 | contig 19419 bp, 22 predicted proteins | sample Cruoilmetagenom2_FD_187291 | JGI IMG/M metagenome (GOLD analysis project Ga0209013, IMG submission 187291) | Oil polluted marine microbial communities from Coal Oil Point, Santa Barbara, California, USA - Sample 2 (SPAdes) (version 2) | ecosystem: Environmental > Aquatic > Marine > Oil seeps ...
ACGATGTCTATAGATCGTTAAACATACTTTTGCATGTTATCCACCCAGCATGCTAACCTGTTTCAACGGGTTTGATAATTAATAGCCTGTGAATTTATCTAGCCACCTGACACTTTTGATTCATCGGTAAGAACATAGCCGAATATTATAAGAAAATGCATTGATCAAACACCTTTCAACGAAACGTAAACCAATCTGGAAGATGCTCAGATCACGACGATCCGTACGATCTACCAGAGGACGCATGCCAGAACGAATGGTTCTGGTGCCGACGGAAACAAGCCAAACATAGAGGATGGCAACCGCCAAAGTCAGGCGAGATAAACGCAAGAAATGACGCAACATTGTCCGTTCCAGATCAAAACCATGCTTTTTCATATCACCAAACATTTCTTCAATCCACATTCTGCATTTGTAGAACCGCAAAGCCATCTGCAGATCGGGTACATTGGTAGCCAAACACCAAGGTTCCTTTTCTCCGATCTTCCAATGAACCAGCAAGTTGACCGGGTAAATCTCTTTGGCAGTCAGGTACCCCTTGTTCAGCCAAATGCTTTGATCGGGCTTCTGAATGTAACTACCGAATGTTTTCCAACCGCTTTGTTCGTTGAACCAAATACTTGTACAAGCTTTCTGACGCAAGACATAGAACCAATGCCACTTGTCCAACTGGCGCAAGAGCGCCACAGAGCCAAATTCGCTGTCTCCGACCAGGAAAACAGCAGATCCAGCAGGGAGCAAGGTGTGGACATACGCCAACAATGCCAGCTGTTTCCTGGCTGTGCTACGCCCTTTGACATACTTGACCCAGGTCCATGCAATGGGTATAGCCCGTTTTCGGTAAGCCAGGCTGACGATCAGCAGTTGATGCCCAAATCCGATCTTGGTGCCATCCACGATCAGACGGATCTCACCGAGATGATGGAACTGCGCTTCCAGCCATTGCCTGGCGATGGGTTCGTACCACTCACGCACTCGGATGGTAGGGTTACTCAACAGTCGGCTCAAACGCCGGGTAGTACTCAACAGCTTTGCCGAGGTCGGAATCTTACCGGCAATTCGGCTCAAGCAAACCGATCGGCTTTGATAAATACCAACGATCAACCATGTTATATTACGGATGCGGGTGATCCTTTCAGTCGGTCGAAGTTGTCTAATTTGCATATTCCAGGTATGATAGAGTTTGTTGATCGGCATTTTTTTGTCTCCTTATGTTTTGTTGATAACAATTAGGAGTACAAATTACGTGCCGATCATCTATTTTTTTAAAACTGTCAGGTGGCTAGAATCTCAATCGAAGAAGTAATCGTTTACCTATCATGGAGTGGGCTGGATACCAGAGATACTTTTTATGAAGACTTGGAAATGATAAATGTAAAAACTAAGATCAAGGCCAGCAGAATGCCAATTCTGAATAAAATAATTCTTCTGCTAGAGTCTGATCGACCTTGCATTACTTCCTTTAATAGAATTAAGTATTTTTTTGTAATTAGTTCCCAATTATATTTCTCGCGGATTCGTTCTGGTCCCCTTTGGCGATACTTGTTTGTCTTTGCAGGATTATCTTCAACAAACTGAAGTTTACCTCGCAAATCTTCGACATCTCCTTCAAATTGAATTCCGTACCTCCCATTATCCAAAACCTCGGAATTGAAGGGTGTGTTCAGTGCAACTATCATATTACTGCAACCTAGCGCTTGTAATAAAGCGGGGTTAGTTCCACCCACAGAATGACCATGCAAATAAGCATAGGAATTGCAGTGGAGTTCCTTTAATACATCTTGATCATTGATCCAGCCTGTAAAAATAACGCGAGGGTCTCCATTATTCCGAATCTTTTGGTGGAATATGCTGTCATAATTCGCATCGCCTGCAATAACCAACTTTTTATCTGTATCCACTTTCTTAAATGCATCCATAATTAAATCGGCATTGTTCTCAGGAACTAGACGACCAGCAATTAAGTAATATTCCTTCGGACGGATGTTGAATTGGGAAATCAGGGATGGGTCTTTCGAATTCTCGATATATGCACCATAAGCGATCATCTCTAATTCGCGCCCAAACTCACGTTTGTAATAATCTACCATAGCTTCAGCATCTGTAATCAATGCGTCGCATGCAAACAAGCCTGCATTTGCAGCAGACTTGAAGTAAAATTTTGCATGACGCCCCCACTTTCCACGAAACCAATCTAAACCATCAACATTTAATACAACTTTCTTGCCTAGTAGTTTTGTAATAAAGCAATGCCAACCTGATCCAACATTTACAAATAAGTAGATGTCATGTTTTTGTCGTAGAAAGGCATAAATCAATGAGTTTGTTAATGCCGTCAAGAATGATAAGTCTTTGATATCTATGGTTGGAACATAAACTAGATTGATACCTTTGTACGACCTGGGTCGACAATTTTCGGGATAACGTTCACGACGACAATATATTGTTACCTTATGACCTTGTTCAGCCAATCTCCATCCAATTTCAGAAAAAGCATAATCAAATCCACCAAAGGTTACCACTGGGATATTCATTCCCCACAATCCAAAAATACCAATATCCATCTATCCTCCAATATATTAACAAGGTGTACGATCCAGTTATAAAATAATTTCACCAGAGGTGACCGAGTTTTCGTCCTTAGAAAGAATCATGAATCTCTGCGATTTAGATCTGCTTCATTCATAAAAGAACCCCATGAAGGTGGCAGGTTTTTAAAAACTTCGATATTGGTAAACGGTCTGGTCTCTTGGCTTGATTCATAAAAATACCTATCACGTTTCGATAACGATCTACTATATTCTGACGCTAACCATAAACATTATGTGGTCGGAAGATAATAAGTTGCAAACCGAACAATTGATAAGCTGCAAGTAAATCTTGTTCAACTGTATATTTCGCAATTCCATACGGATCTTCCGGAGCTGGTATCATATCTTCCTCCATAGGTAATTGGTTCGAGCCATAAACAGCAATGGAGGATGTAAACACAAAGCACTTTACAGTCCCGATATTTACTTACGCATAATTAAGTTCACACTCCCTATTAAGTTATTCGTGTATTTATATCTTCTTATAAAATGACTTAACCCTTCAGCCGTATACGCGGCCAAGTGAAAGACATAATCAAAGTGATATTCATCAAAAAGCTTGTCTACCAATACATGATCGATGATACTGCCTTGAACAAATTGAGCATATGGGTTTACATTTTCTGAAAATCCACCACTGAGATCATCAAGAACGACAACCTGGTGATTATTTTTTAACAATTCCTTGACTACGTGTGATCCAATAAAACCAGCACCTCCTGTTACTAAGCTTTTAATCATACACTCTCCTAATTACTTCTCATGATATTTTATTGTTCGATATTCGAAGTCCAACATTCAATCGAGAATATTATTAAAGATAATTTAGCTCTCTCATTGTATTAATAAACAGGGGTCTTATAGCGGGATGCAAGGCACATTCACCATGAACCTGGGGTTGAGATAGTGTTCGTTTGGCATAATTAATAAGTACATTATCAACCGGCAATTGGCAAAAAGAAACAATTTCACCTATAATTCTCTTTGGTTGGGTTACTAGTTCTTCAAATCGAACAAGGTGGATTTGTCTGGGGATTGAGTTCAGTAAACGTAACCCTTGTCTCATTGTAACGGTCCATTCAACAGCTGCCATGTCTTCTTGATTGGAAAAAGCTGCTACTACAGGAGTTATATTAATAAATTCAGGATCCTTATCCACAATCTCATCAACCAAAATTTGCCATTTTCTTTTATCAGCGCCCCACCAATCATGTATCTCGTTACGTTTTTTCATTCCTTCTCGTTGCGACCATGATTGCACAGACGCTATTGTATCCCATCCGTTTCTCACTAGAAAAACAAATTTTGCATCTGGAAAAATGGCTTTCAGAAAGGGAGTTCGAAAGATCATTTCAGGATACTTATCCACTACACGACTACTGGCAGTAATAAAAAGGCTGTATCCATACAGGCGGTGCGCAGAGCGCTTTATGGTAGGTGTAACATCATTTTCATCTAACCTGTAGTGCGCCATACTGCGACTATAGTTCCCTATAATGTCTTCATTCGGATAAACAGCGTACCACAGAGCTTTGGGTTCGTTTAGAAAGGCTACTTGCGGATGCATAGAAAGCACTTTACCTAATATTGTTGAGCCACTGCGCCCCATACCTATGATATATATTGGTTGTTCTACCTTTTTGAGCTGAGGGATGCGTTTTACCAAATCAAATTGAGTAAATAATAGTGGATTGATCCATTGTCCCCGGGTAGTTATGGGGCGACCTTCGATAAACACGTAACTGTTTAATCGTGCAATAGCTTTCAACGGTCTAGTATATATGTACTTATGATCTAATTGTGCAATCAATCTAATGATCCTTTATTTATGAGTATTCGCAGCGCATTATTGATATCGTGTAAATCTTCTCCTCATCTTGTCTATTAAACTGCAAGACCTACAAATGTTGAATAGAAACATTAACGCAAACTTGAAAGGAAAAATTAAAATATTATAGGCAAAAGAGAATATGTCAGGTTGGATTTTTTTAAGGTAACCGTTTCGCTGGATAGAAATTAATTGAACCATATGTTGACACGATTGCCTCAGCAGCAAATTTGTGGACTTTCAGGACTCCTTAACTGTTCAAAGAAATGATTTCTTTAAAGGAAAATATACATGGATGACGTCCTATAATGCGATTCATCATTGTCGTTCCACTCCTGCTGTTTCCTACGACAAAAATTCCATTTTCTGTGCCCATAATATTTCACTTCATTAGTAATTTTCGAGAACAGCTTGATAAATCCCCATCAATTTCTTGTAATATTGATCAGGGTTTAAATCCTCTAACACCTTTTTTTTACCCATTATTCCCATCTCACGAGCTTGGTCTCTATGATCGGCAATCCATCTCATTTTTGATTCCAGATCCTTTGAATTGCCGGCTTCAATTAAAAATCCATCTACACCATTTGAAATCATTTCTGTAATACCACCAATTTTACTGGCAATAACTGGTTTCGCTTCCACAAAACTCTCCAAAACGGTTAAGGGATGTGGTTCATTCCACTCAGATGGAGTAATTGTACAGATGCTGCCTTGAATTAATTCTCGGATTTCTACCTTATTTTTAAATCCAACATACTGAATATTTTCTATCGAATTTGATCCAATATATTCCAGCATTGCTGTTTTTGCATTGCCATCCCCTGCGATTATCACAGGCAAATTTGGAAGGTGTTGTGCCGCTTCTAGCAATGTAAATATTCCCTTTAACGTTTCTATCCTTCCAAAATATAAAAAGTACTCACCTGATTGATTATTTAATTGATTGTCCCCGATTTCAACAAAATTGTGTAGAGTAGTAATTCTATCGGCAGGTAAACCATGTTCGATTAATTTTTTATGCACAAAATTGCTAACCGGTATAAAGCGATCAATATTACGGATAGATCCAAAAGATTTTGATACATACCTTTCCATAATGCTTAACGTCGTACGTGAAAACGAATTACGGTTACATTTTCGAGGTAAAGCCTGCCAGAATTGTTGTTGTTTGCATGCTTCACAGATCCTACCATTTGATACGAAAGTATACACAGGACAAACCAATTTGTAATCATGTACTGACTGAACAATAGGTATCCCAGCGGATTTTAATGGTGCTAATATTGAGCTGGTTAATTTTCCGTAATAAATATGTAGGTGGGCAATATCAATTTTTCGTTCGGCCAATAATTGGGAAATTGCTTTTTTTGCTGGTCTTGAATAAATGAAACGCAATAGATCAATTGGTCCAGGTTTTTCGAAATCAGCAGCGACCGGGAAATAATCACTCCATTCAGAGGCTTGATTGTCCGGATTCGCTGCTGTAAAAGGAATAACCTTATGACCATGTTGTTCTAAAAGTCTAGAGGTTAAAAAAAACATCCGATCAGAGCCGCCCCGCACAAAATAATTTTGGGATACCGCGAGTATTTTCAATTTATTCATTGTCCTATTAAGAGAGCTGTCAAGGAACCAGGTTTCTTTGAGATTGCAATTGTTGGCGCTGGACATAATAGGCGTTTACAACTAAGCCAGCCAAGAGCCAAAAATAAAATCCAAAAACTCTAAATTCTAGAATTTGATCGATAAATGAAAAGATCAACACTAAAATGATCAGTGTACTGAAAACAGTTCCTAGTATGTGGTATTCCTCATACAATGAATTTTTTGATAACCACCTTGAAGTGATGTATAACCGATAAAGCGCGAAGAGAAATATCGCCAATCCGAAAGCTCCATAATATATGAACATCACTACCCAGTACACATCTTCAAAACCTTTAAAATCTCTACCAAACTTTTCAAATTTTATGGGGTCTAACGACACTAATAACTTCTGGGCTTTTTGCTCATCGGGGCCATAGCCTATAAAGTTTGCCTCGCGAATCATAGCTCCAGAGACGTCACTTATGAACCGAATTCGTTGATTATAAAGAAGGTGGTCCCAATAACCTGCTGTAAAGGGTTGGGAAAAATAAGTTTTCAGTGAGAACGATTGGCGGTGAGAATTTAGAATCTCATAATCTTGAGTAAAATCGAAGGACCACACACTCAAGAAAAAACTGGTCATGAATAATATGAACAGAGCTGTTGAAGCCATTATCACTAATTTTATTTGTTTTCTTTTTTCACCAAAATACAATACGGCAATAAGCAGAAAAGGTATACCTAATAATGCGGCTCGTTTGAATGTAGCAAAGATGCCCCATATGATAATTATTAACGCAAATAAATATTTCGGGTCAGGGATATAACGGTTTGTTTTAAGAAATCCGTAGGTTAGTATAATTATGAGGGCAATTAATAAAAAATACGTCATTTCAAATACATTTGGAAAGGTACCACTAACTGCACCTACTTTGGCGACAGCAAATGTTTTAGTTACCCCCATTATTTCAGAATTTATACTTTTTAAAACAAATATCTGGTTAAAATCGTTAGAAATAAATTGTCCAAGTGCAAGAATTCCCTGCAGTAAACCTATAACCATTATTATGGTTAATAACGTTGAAGTTTGCTTTCTGGAAATTGGAATGTTCACGACAAGATAATATATAGTTAAATATCGCAAAAGTACCCTTAAATTTATTACGCTAATAATGGTAAAGCTCTTGTTCCAAAGCATTGCGATTACAGATAATCCTACAAAAGCGATCACTAAAAGATCGATAGGGGTTTTTTTCAGTGGTTTTTGTAAGAATATTTTATTTAGAATCACAAGAGAAAATATGAAATATAAAATGAACTCAGGTAAAAAGCGAAGCCAAATATGAATGCTATCTTGTACAGGCAACCACAAAATGATAGTTTCCTGGAAAGGAATAAAAATAGTCAGGAATAGAATTGCCCGGTATGGTCTAAATACAATCATTGGAGAGTTGCGTCGATATAATCAAATACAAGAATTTGTTTGGTCATTATTAACAACCAGAGAAATCCAAGAATTCCTTCGAATTACTCTGATCAGATTTCTCCGATTTGTTTCAATATGTGAGCAGAGGACAAATGAGCAGGGATGTTTTTGTGGGATAACTACTATCCAGATTACTTACTCTGGAACTCGAATGGTACAGCAAAATCAAGTTTTAACGCTTTTTTGGGGATTCCAGATATACTGGTAATAAATTGAATAAACAAGTATCTCCAACTGGTCTTGATATGAGGATGTTGTTAGGTATTCATTTACCAATTTTTGATATTCCTTATCAATCCCACCAATTCTCCTGAATACACCAATACCGTGCCCAAAGACCCTATTCGAGTATCTTATTATTTCTGGCCATTTTTTTTGCAGCCAATAAGCATTCCTAATAAATAGCCTCGCCAATCTTGGTAGTAGTGATTCAACTGAAAATGTTGTGTACATATTATCACTATGCACACGCAAAATTCCTAATGGTTTGTCCTCAAAATATCCTGGCGAAAGTGAAGCAGCGACAGCTCTTAAATATTTATCCGAAACTCCATATTTCGTTTTCACCGGAAACGGCAGCATTTGTTGAAAAACTTCTCGTGAAAAACTCAATCCAGACGTAGCAGGTCCGTATATTGGCATCATTCCACGTCGGATATCTTTACGAATATCACAATAACCGGTCAACTTCCCCGGAGTTGTCCTTATCAATTCTCCCGTTTCATTATCCATTGCTTTAATCCGATGAAAATACCATCCAATTTCTATATGTGATGAAACAACTTTTACCAACTCGGCTACTTTCTCGGTATAAAAATAATCATCTGAATCAAGCAGACAAATATACTCGCCCTTACACACTGGAAATCCCACATTCCTCGTCGAAATACCACCTTCATTTTCCTTATAAATAGGAATTATTTTTTTTCCATAACTGGCGATTATCTCCCTGGATTTATCCGTGGAACCGTCATCTACAACAACTACTTCGATTGGTGAATAGGTTTGGTTTAAACAGCTATCAATCGCCTCTCCAATAAATTTTTCGTGATTGTAGCTGGCAATTAATATACTAACTAAAGGTTGACAATCCATGGGGTGATTCCAGGTTCACTTGAATTTGGTCGAACTTGATCCAAGACAAATGCAATCTGTAATTTATTTCTATAAACACTTCATTTGATAGACAAACCAACTGAAAAAAGAGCAAATTTTTATTTGGATATAAACAATTTTGGTTCACGCAGATTTCATTGATGATCCCAAAATATTTATTACCCAAAACCAGTAAGACCAGAAGACAATAATTCAGAGATCTTTTTCGAATGTGTTAATGTGAACCGGATAATACTACAAATTTGCATGATATCGGTAATACTAATAGCGGTTCCAGTTGGCAGGCACATTACGCGGGTCACCAATTTTTCTGTTTCTTGGAGCCTCAGACCAACATCAGGTACCAATGTCCGATATGGTTCTAATTGGTGACAGCCAGGGTAAAAATACCTCCTGGCCAAAATATTTTCAGCATGCAATACCTTCACCAATAAATCCCGACTTACTCCTGCTTTAATCCCATCAACTTCAACAACAAAATACTGGAAATTTGAGCGTTCATTCTCATCATAATGGATTAATTTTAAACCCTGTATGTCCCCTAATTCCGATTGGTAGCAATCGTAATTCCGTTTATTGATTTTGATAAAATCATCGATGCTTTCCAATGAAGTCAATCCCATCGCGGCGGAAATCTCGTTCATCTTTCCGTTTGTTCCCAATTCGATTACATTATCTATTCCATGGAATCCGAAATTTCGCATAAGGCTGATTTTATGGGCCAGCTGGTCGTTATTTGTAGTTATTGCACCTCCCTCAAAAGTATTAAAAATTTTTGTCGCATGAAAACTAAAAACCTCTGCGTCACCGAAACCACCGATCATCTTCCTTTGAAAACTAGATCCAAATGCGTGTGCTGCATCGTACAAAACTTTAAGATTATTCTGTTCAGCAATCTGGGTAATCGTCTCTACATCACAGGGACGTCCCCAAACATGAACCCCAATAATTCCAGTAGTGCGGGGGGAAATCAGCATTTCGATTTTTGATGGGTCGATATTATGCGTATTCGGATCTATATCACAAAAAACTGGGGTTATGTTTATCCACTTCAAAGCATGGGCGCTGGCGATAAATGTAAAAGAAGGCAGGATGACTTCACCCTTTAATTCAAGCGCTCGAGCAGCAATTTGCAACGCCACTGTTGCGTTGCAAACCGCAAAACAGTGTTTTACTCCAATTATTTCAGCCAACCTAAGTTCGAATTCCTGAACATTGGGACCATTGTTTGTCAACCAACCGCTATCGAGCACATCACTCACCCTGTCCAGCAAGTTTTTTTTATCCCCGATATTAGGACGGCCAACATGCAGTTTTTCTTTAAAGACGGGAGTGTCACCAAATATCGCTAAATCTTCTATCTTTTGTTTTTTCAAGGTATTTTTATGTCTATTTGGAATAAAGTCTATAGTACAAAATTTAATTGTTTTTAACCACAAACATTTGGATACCTTTAACAGCTAGAACACCTGCCTGGACACTCAACCAATCTACTTCAGTTTCCTCACCTTTAACCCACGCTATTAAAGCGGCAGGGAGATTTGCTCCCGCAACGTGGCTGAAGGGGTACCCTCCCCCTATTCGTGGATTCAAATCAATTACATAAGATGTTTCGTTGTCAATAATAATATCGATATCCAAATTTCCAATATGCTTCAATGAGGTGGCGATCTTTTGACACAATCGGACGATCGCCTGGTCTTCTACCAGAACTGCTCGGTCTGCCTCACCTGCCCGCATCTCAAGTTTCCGTTTAATAAAACTAGTCCGATAATTACCATCCAGATCGTTTACGGTATCAATTGTATAATGAACTCCATCGATTTTCTCCTGGATGATAACATCCCAATTTTTATCTGCACCAATTATATCCGTCAGATAAGTCCCTGCTATCGTGCCTTTCACCTTATCGTAATAGATCTCTAATTCACGTAGATTTTGCGCGTATTCCAAACCGACTGATCCCGTTCCCCAACGTGGTTTTATGACCATAGGGAAATCCACCTCGTTATTTTGGAGCGAGTTTTTTACATCATCCAAAGAAAAATAAGACTTTGGAACTTTCAGACCGATATCATTACAAAACTTGTTGGATTTCTGCTTGTCAAAGCAAATCTCATTTACTTCTGGTGATGACACCAGAGGAAAGGTGCCGATATCCAAGAACTTTTTTCGATTAGCCGCTAGGATAGGGAGTTCCAAGTCGAATAATGAAACCAGCAATTTTATTCGATAAGTTTGACAAATTTCCAGTAGATTTTCTACATATGATGAATCAAAAATGGAGGGCATAATAAATGCTTTATCTGCTACAACCATACCGGCTGCATCACCATATGAATTTGCAGCAAAAACGCGACCTTCTTTCCCAAGGGCTTGTTTGAAATAATCAACAATGTAGTTGCGTCTTCCCACACATGTTAACAGAACATTCATCACGTCATCTCCCAAGTGTATTCAGAAGAAAATAAATTATACATACCTCCAGTATGCCAGAATAAAACCCTGTCACCTGGTGTTATTTCTTTTGTATTGACCAAATCCAGTAATCCTGCAAAAGCTTTACCTGTGTATGTGGGATCCAGAATGATCCCTTCATTGCTGGCTAAAAACCTTATTGCATTATTCGTTTTTCTGTTAGTCAATCCATAACCTTCACCAACCCAATTGTCTTTGAAATCTACTGTAACAGGATGTTTCCCCAAATCGATTGAGAGAATTTGAGCTAATTCTTCACATTTATCTTTTACGACATTGCACCCTCTCGGATTCTTTCGAGCGGCAGATATCCCAATCACATTTGCATCCCAACTTATATTATTAATTCCAAGTAGTATCCCGGCTTGAGTTGTACCAGTTGCACTTGCATGTACGATCCATTCGGGTATCCAGTCCGCGTTATCGCATTGTTTGCGTAGTTCTTTTACCGCCTCAAAATATGCAATCGATCCAGTGAGGTTTTCTCCACCATGGATTTCATATGGTGTATAACCCTTATTCTTTAAAACACTTAACGATGATTCTACGGATTTCCTGATTTCATCTTTATCAACTATCTCAACTTCAGCACCAGAAAGCAACATAAGCAGGAGATTGCCGTTCGGATTTTCTAAATCCCGCTTTGAACCATGCAGAATCAACTTGCATTTCCAACCCTTTGAGGCTGAAAGTAAGGCAGTCACTCTTGCATGGTTAGACTGTGTCGGTCCTGCAGTAACTACTGCATCACAATTTTGCTGCTCAATTTCACGGACTTTGTGAGCCATCATACGTGCTTTATTACCTCCACCACAAAATGGAATCAAATCATCTCGTTTAATCCAAATATCAACATCCAATAATTCACTAATTCTGTTTAATCTATGTAATGGAGTTGATGGGATATTCAGATTATTAAAGGTATTGAGATCTGTTAGGAGTTTTGTTTTTGTTTTACCCAAGGATAATTTATCTATTCAATAATTGATAAGAAATCAAAATTACATTGTTATAGAAATAGTCAATGAAATTATTATTCCATAAATTCATTTATTTCAATATTACTTTTGTATTAATTTCGGAGTATAGAGAATGAAATTTTATTTTGATAGCGTCCTCTATACCTAGTTGAATTGGATTTAAGGTAGTTATTGCATCCACAAATAAATTATCAGTGATTGATTCGCTAAGAAACTGAAATATTTTATTTTTGGTAGCATAAACAAAGACATTTCTAGAAGTCAATTATAGGCTCCAATATTTCGTGAAGTTCAATCATTCTCAATCACCATCAGATTGATGGTCGTACATTCCATACAAATCTTTGTGCATTTCCCATTCTTCAAATAGAATGGCCACAATATATCTATCCTTGATCTGTCCGTGTGAGAATAGATCTTTTCTAAGAAGCCCTTCACGTTGCCATCTCAATTTATCAACTATCTTGTGTGCCCCATGAGAATCAACAAGTTGGTAACCATAGATTCGCTTCAAACCTAATTCACCAAAACCGTAGTTAATAAGAACTCTGTAAGTATCTGTACCATAACCGCCTCCCCAGTATCGCTTTTCCCCAATCATCACAAACAACTCCGCCTTCATAACAGGGTACTCGATGTTTAGGAATCCTCCAGAGCCGATATACTCTTGACTATCCACGGTGTATACGGAAAAATCGCGTCTAGTCATATCATATGCAGCTCTCTCAAACCACTTATACGTCTGTTCTTGTGAAACAGGCCAATTAGGGTAATTAAGTGTAGCTTGGATATCTGGATCATTGATCCAATGTACCCTCTTCTTCAAATCATCCCTCTCGGTTTTCTTTAGATAAACTTTCTCACCCATCAACAAATTACGCATACTTTCCTCCAATAAAATTTATTTTATATGACTAATGTGAAATCAACTACTTGAATGATTGGGAATGACCCATACAATTCAAAAGGTGCCAGCGAAAAATGTATTTCCTCAGAACATTTGGGACAAAATCTGCATTTAGCTAAGAGAGTCTTTCCAACCTTTACTTAATATAATTATACATGGACATGCTGCAAGTTTTACCTGCGTCTTTGCCGCATAGTCTTCCGCTTGATTTCTTCTCATCTGGTCAACACCTCCTCTTCTCTCCCAAAATAAATATCTGCTGGTGTCAAGTTTTCCAGCGATTCATGGTAACGCTCATTGTTGTAATAATCCACAAATAGAGCCAATGATTTATTAAGCTCTGATGGGGAATAATAATTCTGCAGCAAGACCACATTCTTCATCGAGCGATGATATCGTTCAATTTTTCCTTGCGTCATGGGATGGTAGGGTGCACCCCGAATATAGTCAAGATGTTTGCGTTTGAGAAACCTGGCCAGGTCTTTGGATAGGTAGGCGGGACCATTATCAGTAAGCAGCCTGGGTTGGTGCCGAACTCTGGCTCGCACCAGACCTGATTGCTTCAGTGCCATCAGTAACGTCTCTTCAACATCATCGGCGTTCATCCTGGGAGAAAGCTTCCAGGCCAGAATGTAGCGGGAGTAATCATCCAGGGCGGTCGAGAGATAATACCACCCCCAATCACCTTGAATTGGGTGAAATCCGTCTGCCACAGTTCGTGAACTCTTTTGGTGGGTCTCTCATACTTGTCTTTGGCTGGCACCATTTGGAAGATTGGACTTTGCACAAGGTCAAAGCTTTTCAGTATGCGGTAAACACTCGATTCTGAGATGAAACACCTCATTTGATCCACAAAAAGCCATCCAATCTGCCTAGGAGATTTATCCGGAAAGCCCAATACCAGATCTACAACCTGCTGTCTGACATAATCAGGGATCCGGTTCCAGAACTGGCGAGGGTTTGACTGCCTGTCAGAAAGTACCTCATATCCTTCTTCTTGGTACTTTGAATACCAGCGGTAGAAGGTGCTTCTGGGGACATCCATCTCTTCCAGTGTCTGGCGGATCGGCAGGCTCGAGTGTTCCACCAAATGGATGATCTCCATCTTCTCTTCCTGGGAGAGACGGATCAATCGTCCCACGTCTACTCCTCCAGTCCAATTAAGCCTTTTTTCAACACCCGGTTCTTCAATGACAGCTCAGCCACCAGCAGCTTGAGCTGTTCCATCTCTCACCTCAGATCCTTTACTTCATCACTGGTCGCCTAGCGATTGGTTTTGCCTGCCAGGCGCTGTTTGCCAGCTTCCAGAAATTCTTTGCTCCACTTGTAATACAGGTTTTGGTTGATCCCTTCCTGCCTGCATAGCTATGCGATGGTCGTCTCACTCCTAAGACCATCCAATACGATGCGGATCTTTTCTTCTGCAGAATACTTCTAGCGAGTTTTTCTGCGTATGTAGCGTACTGTTGCTTCTGGTGATTTTTTCTTATCGGCCATGTTCAGCTCCTTGTTATTTATAACCGCTTTTTGGCCGAAAAGTCTCTCTTATTTTTCCACCCTGTTTTGTCTCACAGGCTCTGAAACGCTACAGCCATTGGTTTAGCGAGACAATATTTTCCGAAAAAACACTCCTTTGATAACATCACAGATGATGATTTAGATATAGTGATGAATTTGCTCAACAATCGTCCACTAAAATGCCTTGATTTCAAAACACCTATTGAGGTTTTCTCAGAACATTCTTTTGCACTTAATACTTGAATCCAAGATTAAAATTACTTGAGCTGATATGATCATAGCTTCAGGCCAAATTTGAACATCTTTTCCTACCGCTAAGAATCTAGTGAGTATTTATTATTATCCATATGTTCACTCCAATTCCTCAAAGACTTTTGAAACTAGCTAATCGACAAGTAACGATGCCTCACCAGTTATTACTTTTATATTATTTTGATTGATACAATATGTATCTAAATCAATTATTTTTTTAGCTTCATTCCAATTCTTTACACGTACTTCTGCTGTCAATAAATCCCCAATTTTTATGGGATGAGTAAATCTTAGTGATTGGTTAAGATAGATGCTACCAGGTCCGGGTAATTGATTCCCCAGTACAGCAGAAATTAATCCAGCTCCAAGAAGACCATGTGCGATCCGCTCTTTAAACCTAGTTTTACTAGCAAATTCTTGATCTAAGTGCAGCGGATTTAAATCTCCAGTAACTTCTGCAAATAATGTAATATCCCTTTCAGAGATCACTTTACTTTGTTTTGCTGAATCACCTTTTCGAAAATATTTATCCATTATTTGTGTATCCTATTTGTAATATTGTCATTCTAATATTTGATGAAATCATTGTCTACAAAGATCATATTTAAGTTTACAATTTTCCAATAATATCATGTTTCCATACTTGATTATTTGACAATCTGAAATCCACAAGTAAATATTTGGCTCTAATGATAAATTGGTGATAAATTCCGGAATGAGTAAAGAGCAATGGTTGAAATAATATTCGTTTAGAAATAGAAATTCCAAATGCGGGTTACTTAGAATATCCTTGGTTTTGTTCTTTATGGAAAATTAGACTCTGAAAAACCACTTTATTGGCACCCAATTGGGCATCAATTTGTTTATTAATGAAAGGTCCATATTATCTAAAAGCCGTAATCCAACAATCCCAGCAAAATAACAAATCACATAACCCGTACCTATTACGATCAAATTGAATTTGTCACCCATATTTGCGGTGAAATTAATAGCTACAACCACAGGAATTGCTAATAATAATGCCAGCAATATTGCGCCTAATGATAAATGTCGTGAAATTTCAATAAACGAAGCACCTAATTGGATATTACATATTCGAATAAGAATATATGAAGCAAACAAAGTTACTATCACAGAACCAATAACAACACCAAAATACCCAAATAACTTTCCTAATACCAGACTAATTACTAAATTCCCTGCCACACTTCCTGCAGATACTATAGCAATTGGACGGACTTTTCCAATTCCTTTCAATATCTCTGTGGCAGAATTGTATAACAAACCGAAAAATCCAGGAATCGACAAGAGGATTATCGTTATTGCCACCAAATCATACCCTTCGCCTAACCAGATGCTTACAAATGATTGCGATAATATCGCAATAAGTAAATATAACGGTAACGCAAATAGGAATACATATCTCAAAGATCTAAAATACAATCTCCGCAATCTTTGCATGTCATTAACTGCAAATAATTGTGCTGCCGCTGGTGTTACCGAACTTAAAGCGCCCACAAATAATGTCCTTGCCCTCATCCGGATTCTCCAGGCAAGATGAAAATATGTTACTGATGATAATCCCACCAGGCTGGGCAGTAATAACTTTGTAATTGAAGTGCTCAGAATCCAAGCAACGGTTTCAACCTGAGTATTGATGCCGTAAGTAAATATCGATTTAAAATCATTTCGATTCCCGAGCTTTGGATTATATTTCAATCCAGGCGCGATCTTTTTCGCAGCTATCCAAATGACCAAGGTCATCAGAATAGTGGTTATTAGTCGGCTGACAATCATACCTGGTAATCCATACCCTAACTTTAGCACAATAAATATACCAATTGGATCCAATATTGAATAGGCGGTTAATATAATACTTGCGATGTCAACACGTTGGTAACCATATAAAACTGAATTGAATACGCCTGACAAAATGGTAATTCCAAAAATCAAAACCGCGCCTGTGACGACAAAGATTGACTCATCTATCAAATATTCGGGTACTCTGAATAGATAAATAACAATAACCATGCGTAGAAGTAATAGAATGACCATGCTAATGCTGACCGCAATCAAATAAAACGACATGGCTGTGCTTACTAATACATTAATTTTTTCGATTCCACCTTCAATGCGCGCCTTAGGAATAAAATAGACTAACGCTTTGGTCAAACCAAAATCACTCAGCATACCATATGCAGTGATCAAACCCACCAAAGCCCATACAGCATAACTCTCAATACCAAGAGTATTTAATACATATGGTGTTATGAAAAATAGTGCAATTATCGAAATAACAGCCTGGATAGCCCCAAATACCGAATTGCGCGCTACCTGCACACCCATCCCTCTCTTTTCCGCTGCTGCTTTGTTAGCTGTATTCTTCATCAATATGTTGATTACTTAAATATCTTGAAGTATTATTGGGGATTTGTAAGAACTTTACACTATTGATAAAACTATAAGATCAACTGGTGTCGTATTGTAATAAAAATCCCCAAACGTATTACATTTCATCAATCTTCACACCCAAAATCTAGACCTAAAAAATCATAAAGCTTTTGATTATATGGTTCAAAAAATTCTTGCAGTCTCTTCCTGATTTTAGAATCCATAGGAGCATAATTTCCTGAAGCATACCTTTTATACTCATTTAATTCCCAACGCGATATCCCTAAAAATTCTTCAACCTACTGACCTGCCCCCAAAATATGTACCATTCACAATGTTAGACTAACTTGCTGAATTTGAGAAGGTTGAATCACGACAGTGGCTGGAACTGGTGGTTTGTAACCCAGGGAGCTATGTGGTCTGACCATATTTTAGTGATTCCTCCACATTTCAATTAGAATTTGCGCCTCCTTTAGTGAATGGAAGATTTCTCTGTCTATGAGTTCATCTCTCATCTTGCCATTGAAGGATTCGATATAGCAATTCTCCCACGGACTGCCAGGCTCTATAAACAAAGGCCTGACAGACAACCTGGATAAGAACTTACGCACCTTCTTGGCTATAAACTCCGAGCCATTATCTGAACGGATATGGACCGGTACTCCTCTTTCAAGAAACAAATCCAATAGCACATCCAGAACATCTTTGTGGGTTAATCTTCGAGCCACTTTGGCAATCAAACACTCCCGAGAGTATTCATCAATTACATTCAGAATGCGGAACGGACCCCCATTGTGGATTCGATGTTGCATAAAATCATTGCTCCAGACATGTTTGGGAAACTCGGGTTTCAGTCTCACGATCGATCCATCATTAAGCCATAATCGACCTCGTTTGGGCTGTTTTTGGGGAACTTTCAGCCCTTCCTGGCGCCAGATCCGCTCTACTCGCTTGTGCTTGACTATCCAACCTTGATTTCGTAACATTGCTGTCACAAAGAAAAGGTACATTGTCAATCTAACAGGCGAAGAACGCGAAGAATTATTGAAACTCACCAGCAAACGTGAAATCACCCCACGGAAGATGAAGCGAGCGCAGATTTTGCTCAAAGCGGGTGAAGGCCTGAAAGACCGTGAGATTATGGAGGCATTGAACGTAAGTCGCCCAACTGCTGAACGCATCCGCAAACGATATGTTGTAGGAGGCTTGGAAAAAGCACTTACTGAAGATCCACGACCTGGACAGCGGCGAAAACTGGATGGCAGAGCTGAAGCGCGTTTGATAACGGTTATTTGTAGCCAAGCGCCTTCTGGGCACGAGCACTGGACATTAAGGTTGCTGGCAGACAAACTGGTTGAGTTAGGTGTAGTTGAAAATATTTCCCATGAGACTGTACGGCAAACGCTCAAAAAAACGAGTTGAAGCCTTGGCAGAAACAAATGTGGTGCATCCCAAAAGCCAGCGCCGAGTATGTGGCTTGTATGGAAAATATGCTTGATCAATATGAGCAACCCTAAGACCCTAAGTGCCCACTGGTTTGCTTTGACGAAGGTCTCAAACAACTGATCGAAGAAAAGCGAGTGGGCTTGCCAGCTAAGCCAGGTAAAATTGAACGTTATGACTACGAGTACGAGCATCATGGTGTGCGAAACTTGAACGTATGCTTCGAGCCTCTGATGGGTCAGCGTTTTGTCCGCATCACGGAACGCCGCACCATGCAAGATTTCGCTCAATGTATGAAGTGGCTGGTGGATGAAGTTTACCCTGATGCGAAGATCATCCAGCTTGTCTTGGACAACTTGAACACCCACAAACCCGCTTCCTTGTATGAAACCTTTCCCCCTGAGGAAGCCCAGCATATTCTCAAGAAACTGAACTTTCATCACACACCCAAACACGGTAGTTGGTTAAATATGGCTGAGATCGAACTTAGTGTCATTAATCGCAGGCTGAAGTCGCATATTCCCGATGAACAAATGCTCATGGTTGAAATCCAGGCTATGATCGAGGATAGAAACTCTAACCGGGCTACCGTCAATTGGCAATTCCGCACCAGTGATGCTCACTTCAAGTTGAAAAGACTTTATCCATCTATTTCTGATTGACTGACTACTAGTGGGTCAGTTGGCACGGAACTTGCCATTATGAGTGGAAAGAAGTCTACTCAGAGATGGTAGGGAGAAACCAATGACCAGACGAAAAAAAGACCCACTACGCACATTGACAGAAGAAGAACGGGAATGGTTGGAACGGATTAGCCGTTCACACAGTGAACCTGCAGG
>Ga0209013_10001860_pt1 | contig 19416 bp, 14 predicted proteins | sample Cruoilmetagenom2_FD_187291 | JGI IMG/M metagenome (GOLD analysis project Ga0209013, IMG submission 187291) | Oil polluted marine microbial communities from Coal Oil Point, Santa Barbara, California, USA - Sample 2 (SPAdes) (version 2) | ecosystem: Environmental > Aquatic > Marine > Oil seeps ...
AAGCCGTTGCAAAGAAAGCCGTTGCAAAGAAAACCGCGCCAAAGAAAGCCGTTGCAAAGAAAGCCGTTGCAAAGAAAACCGTTGCAAAGAAAACCGCGGCAAAGAAAAAACCTCCTGCGGCGAAAGTAGCTCCTCCTAAACAATTGGCCGTGCTGGATTCAGTATTTGATTCCATCAAAAGAGCCAAAAAAGGCGTTACCGTTGCTCAGATCAAAGAAAAATTGGACCTTAATGCCAAACAGCTGAGTAATGCGCTGTATAAGCTCTCAAAGAAAGGTAAAATCGAAGCGAAGTCACGCGGTCTTTATTTTAAAAAATAACGATGGTGTGAACCGTTGAAGGGCTATAAAGATTAAGTCCACAAGGCCGTCCTGATGCCGTAAAAAAAGAAGCTTTCTGTGTGCCTGAAATGATAGAACAGGCAAATGGACGGCTTTTTGCTTTATTGACAAAGGAAATTGTTTGCCACCCATTGAGCGTAAACCCCGACAAGGGGGTATTGGATCAATTAAAATTAAACGATGTCTTTTCCTCAATGAAGGTTCTTTTTTATAATTTTACAATTTAAAATACTTCCGGGGTTTGATATCTGAAAAATCTGTTTTATCTTCTTTAAGTACTGGATATTTGTCCCTGAGCACGTACCAGAAATTTAATCGTCATTTTGTCTGCCCGCATTTTGGTGTTTGAACCTATCTCAAAATAAAGATTTTGGTTCAAGATCAAGGCAGGGCCGAGTTTTAACCCGCAGGCATACTCTAGTATGTCGAGGACTTAAAACAAGGGCCAAACGCCGAGATTGAGCCAAAAGATTATTTTGAGATAGGTTCTAGTAAAAAATCCTATGAACAAGGAGAATACGGTGTTTAAAAAATTCTTTGGCCTTTTCCCGGCAAAGTTATCACTATGTGCTTTCGTGATCGTTGTTTTATTGTCTTGTTCTTCTATCGATCAGAGTTTCAATAGGGGCAAAAACCCGGTCGTTTCTGAAGATCATTTTAAACAGTTGAGCGGATCCCAAAAAGCACTTGAACAGACAAATTCTTCGATTCTGTGGCCCCACGAAAAGAGCGATCTTCTACCCGACCCCACCCTTGTATTTAAAAAATTGCCCAATGGTTTCAGATATGTATTAATGGAAAATCACTACCCGAAGAACCGGGTGAGCATGCATCTATATGTTCTGGCCGGTTCTACATATGAATCGGACACCCAGCAAGGATTGGCTCATTTTCTGGAACATATGCTGTTTGACGGTTCAACGCATTTTCAGCCCGAAGAACTGGTGAAATATTTCCAGAGTATCGGCATGAAATTTGGACCCGATGCAAATGCCCATACCGGGTTTGACAGAACCGTTTATGATATGTTGTTGCCGGAAGGGGACGGGGAAAGTTTGGAAAATGGCCTTGTTGTCATGAAAGACTTCGCTGAAGGCGCCCTTCTCTTACCATCTCAAGTAGAAAAAGAACGACGGGTCGTTCTATCTGAAATGAGAACCCGGGACTCGTCATCTTATAGAACCTACATTTCAACCATCAACTTTGAGTTTCCAGATGCAATCATCTCCAAACGACTTCCAATCGGCAAAGAAGAAGTGCTGAAAAGTACAGAACGGAGGGACTTGAAAAAATTTTACGATACCTGGTATCGGCCTGAGAAGATGATCCTGGTATTGGCAGGAGATTTTGATGCAAAATTGGCAGCAACGCTCATAGATAACAAATTCTCCTCCCTAGCGCCCAGAGCCCCCCCTGGGATCGTTCCTGAGTTTGGAGACATCAGCCATAAAGGCGTTAAACCTTTTTACCATTTTGAAAAGGAATCCGGAAATACGACGGTCAGCATCGAAGCTGTAAAAAAAGTTCCGTCAGAAGCCGATTCTTTGGACTTTCAAAAGAAGCGCTTGACCAAAGATATCGCAAATCAAATTGTAAAGCATCGTCTCGACACATTGGCGAGGGAATCCGACACACCCTTCACCTCAGCTTCCATTAGTTCCGGAAATTTTCTGCATCAAATTAAATATGCCGAGATCTCAGCCGATTGTAATCCTGAAAATTGGAAAGATTCTCTTTCCCTTATCGAACAAACATTAAGAAAGGCTTTGAAATACGGCTTTACGGAATCCGAGCTTGCCAGAGTAAAAAAGGATTTTCTTTCAGAACTCGATAACGCAGTTAAAGAGGCTTCTACGCGTAACAGCCACGATCTGGCAAGAAAGATCATATGGAGTTTAAACACAGACCGCGTGTTTATGTCCCCTGAACAGAAAAAAGAACTTCTTGCTTCCATCGTCAACTCAGTAACATTGAAAAATGTACACGATGCATTCAAGGAGATCTGGCCGTCCGATGACCGCCTTGTACTCGTCACCGGAAATGCGAAGCTGACCGATATAAACATGGATCCTGAAACTCAAATACTCGACACTTATTTCAATAGCAGGTCTGTGATAGTATCCAGGCCCATCAAAAAGAGCTCTGTAATATTCCCTTACCTCCCAGAACCTGAAAAAGAAGGTCGGATTATCCGGACAAAAAAGATTCCTGATCTTGGAATTGTCCAGGTGGATTTTAAAAACAGTGTCCGTCTGAATCTCAAAAAAACCGATTTTAAGGCCAATCAGGTCATCGTTAATCTTGCTTTTGGTCGGGGCAAGTCTTGTGAGCCATTGAACATGCCGGGTCTCGCGCTTCTCACCGCGAATGTGATGAATGAAAGCGGTCTCGGAGTTTTAAAACGGGAGGAGATTGAACGGGCTTTGTCCGGGAAAAATACAAGTGTTACTTTCCGTGTCGGTGAAGATCGTTTTTTATTGAAAGGGGAGACGGTGACCCGTGAAGTCCCCTTGCTGTTCGAATTACTTTACGCCCATTTTGTTGACCCGGGATTTAGAAAAGAAGCTTATGAGCGTTCTTTGAAGCTATACAGGCAGAAATACATGGCACTTTCCAGTTCAATCGACGGTGCAATGGAACTTTCCGGCGTTCGTTTTCTTGCAGGAGGAGACAATCGTTTTGGCCTTACTGATTTTAAAAATTTCAACAAATTGACCATTGACGACGTCAGATCGTGGATCACCCAGTCCATGGGAAATGATGATGTAGAATTGTCTGTTGTGGGAGATTTTGATATGGAATCCACCATCAAATTGGCCTCTAAATATTTTGGAAGCCTTTCCCTGAAACCTATCATCAATCAACCAAAGGAAAAAAGATTGCCTGTATTTCCCGTCGGTCAATCAAAAGCCATATCTGCTTCGACAAAGATCCAAAAAGGATTGATCGTTGTTGCCTATCCCACGGAAGATTTATGGGATATCAGCCGAACACGCCGCTTATCTGTTCTGTCGGCAATTATTTCAGACAGGCTTCGTGAGCAGATTCGGGAAAAGCTGGGGGCTGCCTATACTACTTTCGCTTTTAACAGGCCGAGTCGTGTATATCCGGGATATGGAGTTCTTCAGGCATGGGCTTATGTCGATCCCCAAGAGGCAGATGGGCTGATAAAAAATATAAAAAAAATATCATCAGACCTGGTAAAAGATGGTTTGACTCGGGATGAGCTACACCGGGCCATAGCGCCTTCCCTCACCAGCATCAAAGATATGCTTCGAAAAAACACCTACTGGCTCGATACGGTACTAACAGGCTCTGAAAAATATCCCCAGCAGATTGACTGGAGCAGGACGATAAACAAAGATTATGCGTCTATTACACAAGAAGAAGTTTCAAATCTCGCAGAAAAATACCTGGATAACCATCGGACAGCAACTATTATAGTGAGACCCGGCAAACCCTAACCCTAATTGATCGCAAACAAACTGGGAGAAATATTATTAGGGTTTAGTTTTTCACATATTTGGATCTGGGGCATCCTAAGCTTTCGCTCAATTAGGGTCTTAATGCGCCGATTATGTTGGACAAGAATTGTATAGGAGATTACTCAACTTAACAAACTCCTCTGTGTTCAACGTCTCAGCCCGTCGAACAGGATCGATGCCCGAACGTTCCAGTATCTGCTTTGCCGTATTTGCGTCAATGTTGAGTTCGCTTGCGGCGAGCGAATTTTTCAGGGTTTTCCGTCTGTTTCCGAAAGCCGCTTTGATAACCCTGAAAAAGAATGTTTCATCTCGCACTGGATGTGCAACCTTACTTTTAAATTTTAATTCCAGGATCTCAGAATCGACTTTGGGTTTTGGATAAAAAAGAGCCGCCTTGGCATCGGCCAATTTTTTTATATCTGAACAGTAGCGGAGCATAACCGTTAACCGTCCGTAATCCTTGCAATCCGGTTGCGCTAAAATGCGCTGGGCCAATTCCTTCTGAAACATGAGAATGGCCCGGCTCACCACTTTTCTTGATTTTATAAGTTGAACCAGAATCTGGGAAGAAATATTATAGGGGAGATTGCCCATTACCACTATCTTTCGGCCGATATTTTCTGCCAGCACTTCAATATCAACGGTCAATATGTTTTTTTGGATGATAACCGTATTTGAAAGACCGCTGACCAGAAGCTCTGTTTTTAAGATGTCGATAAGTTGTTGATCTCTTTCAATGGCAAAGACCTTCTTCGCTTGACGAGCCAAAGGAATGGTCAGAGCGCCCAGGCCTGCTCCGATTTCAAGCACAACGTCTTCGGGTAAGATTCCGGACCGATTGACAATCATTTTTGTAAACGCCGGATCTATTATAAAATTTTGGCCCAGCTGTTTTTTGGGTCGGATATTGTGGGCGCCAAGTAGAATTCTAGGAGATGTCATAACGTTAGGCAAGAAAGTGCTTCAATAAATTTTATGTTTTACGCGCTCGTATGGCTAAAAAAATTTTCCGGGTTCCAAAGTAAGCCGCGATACCCGGGAAAATTCCCAGTATTACGCCTCCGGCGACCATGGCCATTGTAACATCCGTTCCCAGTTTTAAAAGTTCTAAAATCGACTCGAATTTTACATGAAATGGGGCTGGATGGCCCAGAATAAACATTCCGGTTTTATAACTTCCCCAATAAAAAAGCGGCGCGGTCAGCGGATTACAAAACCAGACGCCGAGGGCTGCAGCAGCTTTGCTCCCGCGAAAAATAAATGCCAGGGCAACGGCGATAACCGTATGAAACGGCATGGTTGGGGTTATGCCGATAAAAACTCCGATGGCCATTCCCATGGCGACATAATGGGGATCTCCATGAAGTTGTTTTACCCGTTCCGTGAATTCCCGGATATTGATTTTTTTTAAAAACTTTTCTGTTTTCTTGACCCTAGAATCTTGTTCTGTTTTTTTCATCTCTTTTTCGTGTATCAGAAATTTGCTTTCGTCTAAAGGTATCATGAAAAGTCGTTATTTTCAACGACTCATTATTCTTTGCCAGAACGGCATAAGGGGCTGACACCATAACAATTTGCCGCCTCGCCATCTCGGTTTCAGAGTATCTTTACACTAGCTCCGGCGCTTCACTTTGATCGTACGGCAATCTTTTTAATCCGGCAAAATGGCCCCACCGCATCCCAAAGAAGGGCGTTGCGGACAGACGCATATAGGACCGCGAAGCGATTGTATAACTTGACTTTTTATAGGATTTTTGCTGAACTCATATAAAAGTTTTGTGGGTGAATCCAAAACACTCATGACGAGAGTAACGCAGAAGGAGGATCACATGACCCGGAGAAAAGGAAAGTCTGTTAGTTTCGATGCAATGGTAAAGTTCTTCATGCAATACTACGATATTCCGACGAAGAAAGATGTCGACAAGCTTTTGTCCAGGATGGATCGACTTGAGAAGGCTATCAGGTCCTTTGAATTATATGCCAAAAGACGATCGACGCCCTCTGTAAAATCGGCCAAAGCAACAGCTGCCGCCGAAAAATCTACCAGAACTTCTTCTGACCAGGCACTTGAAGTTATCAAGAGGTTCAAAAAAGGCGTAGGATTTTCTGAGATTCAGGCCAGAACGGATTTTGGAGAAAAAAAACTTCGCAATATTATTTACCGGCTGCATAAAATGGGAAAAATCGTTCGCAAGGAACGCGGCGTTTATATTGCCTCTTAATTTTATTTTGATATTTTCTCTGACACGCATGGAATCTTAAAGGTGCCCCCATCATGAATACATCTATTGATAAGAACAGCCAGAATCTTAAAGAAGCCGTCACCGTTTATGGCTATTCTATAAAACATGCCGCAGAACTTAAAGAAATCAATTCTCTTTTTTATCTTCTTGAACATACTCGAACAGGGACCAGACACGCTCACATTAGCAACAGCGACAAAGAAAATACTTTCAGCGTAGCCTTTAAAACAGTGCCCTCCGATTCAACCGGTGTTGCCCACATCTTGGAACATACGGCTTTATGTGGCTCCAGCAAATTCCCTGTACGCGATCCGTTCTTTTCCATGCTTAAAAGGAGTTTGAGCACCTTCATGAACGCGTTTACGTCATCCGACTGGACCATGTATCCTTTTTCCACTCAGAATAGAAATGATTTCTATAATCTGATGGATGTTTATCTGGATTCTACTTTTTTCCCCACCATCGAAGAACTTAGCTTTAAGCAGGAAGGGCACCGCCTTGAACTGGCAGATGATACGCAAGATACGGATTCATTGAAACTGGTTTATAAAGGCGTTGTTTACAATGAGATGAAAGGGGCCATGTCTTCTCCGAACCAGGTCATGTTCCGATCTATTTTAAATGCAATCTACCCGGAGACCACCTACAGTTATAATTCCGGCGGAGATCCTGCCGTCATTCCCCAACTGACATACGATCAGCTGAAGGCCTTTCATCGACGTCATTACCATCCCAGTAACGCTTTCTTTTATACCTATGGGAACCTGCCTTTAAGCGACCATCTGAAGTTTATCCACGATAAAATTTTGATCCATTTTAAACCCATAGACCCCAAGACCGATGTTCCACCGCATCCGAGATGGCCCAGTCCTGAAAGAAAAACCTATCCATATCCATTGGATAAAAACGAAGATCCAGAAAAAAAATGCCAGGTTTGTGTGGCATGGCTCACCGCCGATATCAAAGATTCTTTTGAAATACTGATTCTTACCCTTCTTGAGAAGATTCTTCTTGGCAACCCGGCATCTCCCCTGCGCAAGGCATTGATAGATTCCAAACTGGGATCATCTCTTTGCGATGGCACAGGATATGATGCCGACAACCGGGATACCCTGTTCGTCTGCGGATTAAAGGACGTCGAAAAATCGGATGCCGGCAAAATTGAAACGGTAATTTTCGATGTTTTAAAAAATTTATCCAAACATGGAATAGACAAACAGATCATCGAATCCGCCGTTCACCAGATAGAATTCCGTCGAAAAGAGATAACAAATACGCCGTATCCATACGGAATTAAACTGCTCTTGGCTTTTGCCGCAACCTGGTTTCATGGGGGGGATCCCGTGAGAGTATTGCAGTTCGATGCGGATCTTAAACAACTTCGTCATGAAATTTCCAAAGGGCCCTTCCTTGAAAACCGGATCAGAAAATATTTTCTGGACAACCCCCACCGGGTTCTTCTTTCCCTTGTTCCGGATCAGTTTATGGAAAAAAAAGAACGGGAACGCGTTTCAGCGGAGCTGGATCGGATCAGAGACGGTATCAGGGCGTCAGAACTTGAAAAAATTAAAGAAGATACCAGCTCTTTAAAACAACTCCAGGAAGAAAAAGAGGATGTTTCATGTTTGCCCACCCTGGAACTCGAAGAGATTCCGAAAGAAATTCAACGTGTAAAAACATCGGCATCATTCCCCACAATACCAGCCACCTGTTATCAACAGGCAACCTCCGATATTTTTTATTTCCTGACAGTCGCCGGAAGTGGATTGCTGTCAAAACAACAGCTTCCTTTGGTCCCTTTTTTCTGCCATGCCTTTTCCAAGGTGGGCACATCCGTCCATGACTATGTGGAGATGGCACAGCGGATCGATGCCTATACCGGCGGCATCGGCCTGTCCTGCGATGCCCGAACCGGTTTTGACGATTCCGGCGCATGTCTCCCCCTTGTTGCGTTTAGTGGAAAATGCCTGGTGCGGAATCAGCGTAACATGTTTGAAATTATTGAAGAGCTTTTGTGCAAATTCGATTTTTCAGACCTGGATCGTCTAAAAAGCCTTTTTCTGGAATACCGGTCCGGCCTGGAATCGATGATCGTTCAAAACGGGCACAGGCTGGCCATGACGCTGGCGTCAAGAAATTTTTCCGTTAGCAATGCCCTCAGCGAATCCTGGAATGGAATTCACCAGTTACAGACCATAAAAAAGATCACCGATAATCTTACAGAGGACACACTTAAATCCGTCTCCGAGGAACTTTTCGAAATCGGCAGGATTTTGTTTACAAAAAATAATCTCAAAACCACTTTGATCGGTGAAGAACCTGCAATTTCTGCAGCCGCTTCACCCATAGCAACCTTACAAAACGGGCTGAAAAAAGGATCGGAATCTTTAAAAGCGTCCCACGGATTCCGTCCGCCGGACATCGACGTTTTTGATGCGATTCCCAGAGAAGGATGGAGTACATCCTCTGCGGTCTCATTTGTCGCCGCAGCATTTAAGGCCGTTCGTCTGGAACATGATGATGCACCCGCCCTATCGGTTATCAGCAAAATACTCAGATCCATGTATCTGCATCGTGAAATTCGCGAAAAAGGCGGCGCCTACGGCGGGTTTGCCATATACAATCCTGAATATGGGGTTTTTTATTTCGGTTCTTACAGAGATCCCCACATCGTTTCCACCCTCAAAGTTTACGACAGCGCTCGGGATTTCATAAGATCGGGGGGCTACCGCAACGAAGATGTCAAAGAAGCCATTCTCCAGGTATGTTCTGAAATTGACAAGCCCGATCCGCCGGGACCGGCGGCCAGAAAAGCTTTTTTCAGAAAGATCGTCTCGTTGTCGGACGAGATGCGAAAACGGTTTAAGGAGAAACTCCTTTCAACTACCCGCCACCAAGTCATGAACGTTGCTGAAAAATATTTCCATGACATAGATGATCGACAGGCAGTAGCGGTGGTATCGAGTGAGGACAGATTGAAGTCCGCCAACAGAGAACTTGCGAACAACCCGCTGAAACTTTTTAGAATCTAACGCTGACGGTTTCATAAAAGACATCTTATGAAATCGTCGACACTATCTTTCTTGATAAACTGCTGCAGCCGCATCCAGTGCACCGGGCTGAACCTTAAAATTTTCAGCTTTGAGCAACGTTTCAAGGGCGGAAAGAAAAAGCAAAACGTTCCTTGGGTGGCTGGTATGCCCCATGAGTCCGACCCGCCAAATTCTTCCGGCAAATTCACCCAATCCGCCACCGATTTCGATATCGAAGTCATTGAGGAGGGCTTTACGTATTTTGATATCATCCACACCATCCGGAATACAAACCGCATTCAACATCGGCAGTCGTTCCGATTCCGGTACAAGCATGGAAAGCCCCATTATTTCAATTCCGGCGACGAGGGCGCGATGGTTTAATCGGTGTCGCTCAAAACGCCGCTCCAAGCTTTCCTCTGCAATAATCCGTAATGCTTCACGGAAACCGTAAATCATGTTAATGGGTGCCGTATGATGATATTTCCTTTCATCTCCCCAGTAGTCCCTGACCATGGACATATCCAGATACCAGCTCACTACCGGCGTTTTCCGTTGTTCAAGGGCATCTATGGCCCCCTCGCTCAGTGAAATGGGGGAAAGTCCGGGGGGACAGGATATGCATTTCTGGGTTCCGCTGTAGGCGGCATCGATTTTTGTTCGGTCAAGCGCAACGTCCATGCCGCCCAAAGAGGTCACGGTATCCACAAGAAACAAGGCCCCGGCATCGTGGGCAATATGGGCGAGGTCTTCCAATGGCTGGCATACCCCTGTGGATGTTTCAGCATGCACCACAGCAATGACTTTGGGGGTGCAGTCCGAGACGATTTTCTGAACCGCCTCGGGATCGATGGTTCTTCCCCACTCGGCATCTACACGGATGAGCTTACCTCCGATGCGATTCACGATGTCGGCCATCCGCGTACCGAATACGCCGTTAACGCATACGACGACTTCATCACCGGATTCAACCAGATTGACCAGACAGGTCTCCATGCCGGCGCTTCCGGTCCCGGAAATCGGTATGGTCAAAGGGTTGTTCGTCTGAAAAAGATATCTGAGCAACTCCTGAACGTCATTCATAATCGATAAAAAGTACGGATCCAGGTGCCCGATACAGGGTGCAGCCATGGCCTGAAGAACCCTTGAAGGAACATTGCTGGGCCCGGGTCCCATGAGAATGCGTTCACCCGGATTTAACTTTCTGTAATCATCGGCATTAATTTTCAATTAACACTCCTTTTATTGCGAAATCTTTGAGGCACATCACATCCATGGGCTGATATGGTTTTTTAAAAATGGCCCCTGCCCAAATATTTTCTTCATGGGTAAAATCAGATAAAAATATCACCCTAAGATGGGTTTTCGCAAAAATTTGGATGGGAAAAACAACCGTTGATGGATGAAACTATCGGGTTGCATTTAATATCTCTATTAGCAATGCCTGAACCCTGGGTTCGCCGTAAAGATCCATGTCCTTTAGTCCGGCCACTTTGGTACGAAAGGCGTCGATATCCGGATTCTCTTCCACCTCCATTCCCTTTTCTTTGAGGAAGGTCAACCGCGCGGAATTTTTGGAGCGATTGTCTTCCCGCTGGAACACGGCAGCGTCATAAATGGTCGTTTGAATCAAGTCCTGTGTTTTGGAATCCAACGTCTTCCACCATTTGAGAGAAACCACGTCAAGGTGCGGAGAATAGACATGGCGGGTCAAGGTCATATATTTCTGAATCTCGTAAAACTTGTAGACCTCCATAACCCAGAGGGGATTTTCCTGGCCGTCGATAACGCCCTGTTCCAACTCGGTGTAGATCGGCCAGGGAATTGGCATTGGGTTCGCTCCCAGAGCCTGCCATATCGCTTTATGAAGAGCAGAGGCCATGACCCGGATTTTGAGCCCCTTTATCTCATCCGGACTTTTCACGGGATGTCTGTTATTTGTAAGGTCCCTGAATCCGTTTTCTGAAAAACACATCCCCTTAAAGCCGGCTCTTTCTAAACTTTTTAATATCTTTGCGCCCAGAGGACCGTCCAGGATTTTATCCGCCTGCCCATAGTTTTTAAATAGAAAAGGATAATTGATCACTCTTACAATCGGGTCGAATGTATCAAAAGGGCCGCCGGTAATAATTCCCATCTGAACCGTGTTCATTTGTATCTGCTGAAGGATTTCGGTTTCATTGCCGATGGAATTGGAATGGAAGATTTGAACCTGAATATTACCGTTTGAGCGCTCTTCGATAAGTTCTTTAAATTTTTCGGCCACAATATTCTGGGCGGAACCCGGTTTGGTCACGACGCCCAACTTGATCCCGATAAAGGCCATGGCAGATCCTGAATAAAAAAATAGGGTGAGCACGGTCATAATCAGTAGACGCTTTTTCATAAGAAAGTCCTCCTTTAACCCTAATCGGACAAAAAGACTTCATGGGAAGTTGTCCGGTTTCGGGTGTCAGAAAATCGATTCCATCTTAAACAGGCTGTTGCCCAAACAAAAATCTCTTTGAACGCGCATTGAAACAGTTTTTATTCATAAATCTTGGCCAAGTAAAAGATGCGCGATTCCTCGACCCGCCCAATGGTGTTTTGGTACAACTGGGGTTATGGCCCGGCAATACTTTTAAGCTCCTGCACGGATGATTCCGAGATCGCGCCCCTTGCCGCCGCAATATCTATGGTATAGAAAGCAAGTGTTTTATAAAGCATGAGAAGTTCTGGTCTTTTTAAGCCGATTTCTTCGATATGCTTTTCTACGGTTTTTACATCCCCTCTGACAATGGGGCCGGTGAGCGCGTCTCGAGCCCCGACTTTTTCTATATTGGATAACGTGCCTTCAATGAGAGGTTTCAATAAGTTAAACGCATCCTGACGATCGACGCCGGCTTCACCGATGAGCCGAATTGCAAGATCAAGCAAGGTGACCAGAAAATTTGATGCCACCACCGCTGATGCATGGTAAAGGGTTTTGGCTTCTGTCAGAATCTCAATCCCCCGTCCGCCGAGATCGGCGGAAATCTCCCTTGCAGATTCAAGTGCACGTTCTTCACCTTCGATGGACACAACGATATCTTGAAAAGGATTGGTTTCGCAGTCGGCCGAAGCAAAGCTCTGCAAGGGATGCATCGACCCGATCCACGCACCGCAATCCTTGGCACCGGATAAAACCGATGACGCCAATGCTCCGCTGCAGTGCATCACAACGGCATTTTCGGCAAACCCGATATTTTGGGATATCTTGTTACAGGTGTCGGGTATGGCACTGTCCGGTGTTGTAATAAAAACGACATCCGCCGCGGGTGTTATCTCCCATGGGACATTGCTGAAATGGTCGGATCGGACCCTATTTGCGACCCGTTTGGCCGATGAAATGCTTTTGCTGGCAAATCCGATAGCCCGGTATCCGGCTCGGGTTAAAAAAATGGCAAGGGCCGTACCAACCCTTCCGCATCCGACAATGGCAAATGAAGGTTTCATTCTCGTCTCCCAACTCGGTTATGGTTCTTAAAGTGACTACAATGGCGAACCGGCCATTGTCAACCCAAAGCGGTCGGTAGTTTTTGATGTATGAGGCCCCGAATATTTTCTTGACACGCAGGAGCCATTTCGTCATACTTCCATATTTCAACAGCAAGTTTTTTTTAACATTTATACCATTTTGCTCTATGAAACTGTATCGGATTCACGCGGCTCACTCAAAAACCGATTCGCATGAATCCTTCGCAGAAATATTTTTTAGATTTTTATGTTTAAGGGGCTGTTCTGAAACAACATCTGACATCCAAAATTGCCGAAAAAAACAACACGGTTACTTTCCAGGAAATGATCGACGTTATTTTGGAAGAGAACCGCTGTCTGGCGCAAAATATCAGTGATGAAGCGGCGGAGGATTTTATCCAGAGGATCCTGAATGCAGAATCTATCTTTTTTTCGGCACAGGGCAGATCCGGCTTTATTTTGCGCTGTTTTTGCATGCGCTTAATGCATTTGGGCTACAGCGTTTACTTTTGCGGCGAAACCGTTACGCCGGCAATTACCCGTAATGACCTGCTCATCGTATTGAGCGGGTCCGGGGAAACCCCTTCGACCCTCGAAGCAGTGAAAAGTGCCAAACAGCACCATACCGAAACATACGGTATCCTGGGAAATATTGAATCGAAAATCGCGTCTCTGGTGGATAAAAGCCTACATATTCCAGGAACCACGAAACTGTGCCGTGATGGTGAGCCGGAATCAGCCCAGATGGCCGGCTCTCTTTTTGAACAATCTGCCTTTCTTTTCTTGGAGGCAGTGGTGTTAAAAATATACCAGACCCGAAAAAAAGATGTCGGAAGCGTTTCATCCAGACATGCGGTTATCGAATAAAGGAGGAAATATGAAACCAATCCTGCAATTGGCATTAGATTTTGTAGATTTGAAACGGGCTCTGAAAAGCGCCGAGGCCGGAATCGCCGGCGGCGCAGACTGGCTCGAAGCCGGCACGCCGCTCATCAAGAGTGAAGGTCTGCATGCCGTCAGGGAACTCAGGAGACTTTTCCCGAACGTCACCATCGTCGCAGATATGAAGATCATGGATGCCGGCAGAACCGAGGTTGAAACTGCAGCCAAAGCAGGTGCCAATATCGTCGACGTACTTGGCGCATCCAGCGATGCGACCATCCGGGAATGCATCCAGGCCGGCAAGAATTATGGTGCAAAAATTGTGGTGGATATGATTGCGGTGGATGATGTTCTGTCCAGAGCAAAGCGGGTCGAGGACTTTGGGGCCGACTATGTGTCGGTACATTGCGCCATCGACGAGCAGATGGAAGGTAAAGATCCTTTCGACGCTTTACGCCAGGTCAGCAAAGCATTGTCCATTCCGGTGGCGGTGGCCGGAGGTATAAATTCTGAGACCGCTGCCAGAGCGGTGGAGGCCGGTGCAGCCATCGTTATTGTGGGGGGCGCCATCACCAAAGCCATGGATCCTGAACAGGCGGCTCGAGAAATCCGGCAGGGGCTCGATACCGGAAAAAGCATCAGCACCACCCTTTTTAAACGAAAGGGCGAGTCTCAGATTCGAGAAATATTGGAACTGGTGTCGGCGGCGAACCTTTCGGATGCTCTGCATCGAGGAGGCGTTCTGCAGGGAATTCGTCCGATTTACCCCGGCATCCGGATGGTGGGTCAGGCGGTTACCGTAAGAACCTATCCCGGGGACTGGGCCAAACCGGTTCAGGCCATTGACGTGGCTCAACCGGGTGAAGTGGTTGTCATTGATGCCGGCGGCTCGGGGCCGGCCATCTGGGGAGAGCTGGCAACCCATTCCGCAGTTCAAAGGGGGCTTGCCGGCGTTGTCATTGACGGCGCTCTGAGAGACAGCCCTGAAATCATTGACATGAAATTCCCGTCTTTCAGCAGACTGGTAATGCCCAATGCCGGTGAACCCAAAGGGTTTGGAGAAATCGGCGTTCCGGTGACGGTGGGCAATATGCGCGTGGAACCCGGAGACTGGCTCCTGGGGGACGACGACGGGGTTGTGGTACTGCCGAAAGCCATTGCCGTGGAATACGCCAACCGGAGCATGGATGTTCTGGAGAAGGAAAACCGTATACGAGAGGAAATCAAAGAAGGGAGCACCCTCAGCCAGGTGACGGAGCTTTTGCGCTGGGAAAAAAAATAAAGCATGATACAGTTAATAAAAGGATTTAAAGATATACTCCCGGGTGAAGTTGAGCTCTGGCAGGAGATCGAAAAGACCGCCAGGGCTCTTTTTGAAGATTTCGGATTCAAAGAGATCCGAATCCCGATTATGGAGCGCACCGAACTGTTTGCCAAGAGCATTGGTGAAGATACGGATATTGTTGAAAAAGAAATGTACACCTTCCCGGACCGAAAAGGTGAGCTTATCACCCTGCGGCCCGAAGCAACGGCCTCTGTTTGTCGATCCTATATCCAGCACAAATTGTATGCGAAAGATCCGGTCCGGAAATTTTATACCATCGGCCCTATGTTTCGCCGGGAAAGGCCCCAAAAAGGGAGATACCGGCAGTTCTATCAAATCAATGCCGAAATTATCGGTGTGGACTCGCCGTTGGTTGACGTTGAATTGATTTTTATCCTGTTGACACTATTTTCAAGACTGTCTGTGTCCGATGTTGCGGCCCATATCAATTCCCTGGGATGTCCTGAATGCCGCCCGGAATTCAAAGCAGCCCTTTCAGGTTTTTTGACGTCATCCAGTGGGGATCTTTGTTCAGACTGTGTCAGAAGAAAAGACCGAAATCCTTTGCGCGTCCTCGACTGCAAAGTGCCGGCCTGCAGAACGGCGATGACGGATGCACCGTCTATTCTGGATCATTTGTGTCCGGCTTGCAATCAGCACTTTGAAATCGTCAAGGGGGCCCTTAAAGCCCTCGACGTTCCGTTTACCGTTGACAAAAAACTGGTCAGGGGCCTGGATTATTATACCCGTACAACCTTTGAAATTCAGACCGGTGAGTTGGGTGCACAGAATGCCGTGGCCGGCGGGGGGCGATATGACGGTCTGATTAAAGCCCTCGGCGGACCGGATACTCCGGCAACAGGCTTTGCCATAGGGTTTGACCGATTGGCAGAGATTACGGATCTTAACTCCAAAGATCTTGCCCAAACACCGGATATTTTTATCGCTGCGCTGGGTGAAAACAACCTATCTCTGGCGTTTGAATGGAAATGTGCATTGGGCCTTGAAGGCATTCAAGCGGACATGGAATTCGGCGATAAAAGTCTAAAGAGCCAGATGAAACGGGCCCACCGGCTGGGTGCAAAACATGCCTTGATCGTGGGGGATAACGAGGTTAAAGAGGGGGCTGTTATTCTGCGGGACATGACCACAAAAGTACAGATGTCGATCCCCATTGAAGATGTTGTGGAGAAGATTATAGAAAAATTCTCGTAAGAATTTAATTTTAAAAAATATTATCACTTCAAGCCGCGTTAAATTTTCACGGGTGATACCCGTGGACAAGGGCCCGTAATGAAACAACTCGCCGGGGTTATTTATAAAGGATTTCGTTCTAAGAATATATTTCATTCATAAGTCAAGTCCCTTTGGGACCTTTCATAACGATCCCTAAACCGCTCAAACAATTTCCGTTAAAAATTTAATTGCACTTGGAGTTCCTTTGGAGCCGGCGTGCTTCAAAGAACCAAACGGCTACAAATTTTCTTGGTTGTAGAAAGGAGTTATTTCCATTGTCAGATAAACTTGGTAATATGAGGAGGACCCATACCTGCTGCGAACTGGGTGTGGAAAATGTGGGCACGGAAGTGGTCCTGATGGGCTGGGTACAGCGCCGAAGGGATCATGGCGGGGTCATTTTCATTGACCTGCGGGACAAAAATGGTCTCACCCAGATTGTTTTCAACCCTGAAGTCAGCCCGAACGTTCATGCAAAGGCCCATGTCATCCGGAGCGAATACGTCATCGGTATACGGGGGAATGTTAAACGAAGACTGGAGGGAATGACCAACCCGAAGCTCAAAACCGGTGAGATAGAGGTGTTTGCCACGGAACTTAAAATATTAAATGCCGCTGAAACGCCGCCGTTTATAATTGAAGACCATGTGGATGTTTCGGAAAATATTCGGCTGAAATTCCGTCATATTGATCTGAGGCGGCCACTTTTACAAAAAAACATCATCACCCGGCACAAGGCTGCCGCCCTTATCAGGCAGCATCTAGACGACCTTGGATTCATCGATATTGAAACGCCGATGCTCACCCGCAGCACACCCGAAGGCGCAAGGGACTATCTTGTGCCCAGCCGGGTTAATTCGGGGATGTTTTACGCCCTGCCCCAGTCTCCACAAATTTTCAAACAGTTGCTGATGATTTCCGGATTTGACCGGTACTACCAGATTGTCAAATGCTTCAGAGACGAAGATCTCAGAGCGGACCGCCAGCCGGAGTTCACCCAGATCGACATGGAGATGTCTTTTGTCGGGGAAGACGATGTGATGGAAATTACGGAGAACATGATGGTCAGTCTCTTTAGGGACGTTATGGAGAAAAACCTTCAAACACCTTTCCCGCGCCTCTCTTATGAGGATGCCGTTGATCGTTTCGGTCTGGATAAACCCGATATTCGATTTGCCCTTGAACTTATTGATATCTCAGATATTGTGGAAAACGCAGGGTTCAAGGTCTTCTCCAATGCCGTTAAAAAAGGCGGCATCGTTAAGGCGATAAATGCCAAAGGCTGTACCGACTTTACACGAAAAGAGATCGATGATTTGACGGAATTCGTCACTGTTTACCGGGCAAAGGGACTGGCATGGATCAAGGTGCGTGAAGATTCATGGCAATCCCCCATTGCAAAATTCTTCACCGACGATGAAAAACAGGCGCTTGAAAAGCGGATCGATATGCAACCCGGAGATCTTGTCTTTTTCGTTGCCGACCAGCCAAAGATCACCAACGAGGCGCTGGGACAGCTTCGAAACTTTCTGGGGAAAAAGCTCGGACTGATCCAGGAAGACAGCTTCAGTTTTGTCTGGGTCACCCGGTTTCCATTGCTCGAATTTGATGAAAACGAAGGCCGGAACCAGGCATTGCACCATCCGTTCACCGCCCCCCTTGAAGAAGATTATGGTCTGCTGGAAGATGACCCGCTTTCTGTCAGATCAAGAGCGTATGACCTGGTATTGAACGGTTCGGAGATCGGCGGCGGGAGCATCCGTATCCACCAGCGGGAACTTCAGGAACGGGTGTTTGGAGCCCTGGGAATGGATCGGGAAGCCTATGAGGAAAAATTCGGATTTTTGCTGTCGGCCCTCGATTCAGGGGCACCGCCCCATGGCGGAATTGCCCTGGGGTTCGATCGGCTCACAATGATTCTCTGCGGACAGCCTTCGATCCGGGATGTCATCGCTTTTCCAAAAACCCAAAAAGCAGCGTGTCTGCTGACCCATGCGCCGGCAGGTGCCGACAAAACCCAGCTCGATGAGCTCTCTTTGCGAATAAAGAAAAGCTGAAAATAGGAACCCATTAAACAAACATTTTTGCTTGACTTGATATAATTTTTTTACTATTTGGAAATGTTCCAATTGATCCCCAGTAGCTCAGTTGGCAGAGCAGATGGCTGTTAACCATCGGGTCCGCGGTTCGAGTCCGTGCTGGGGAGCCAACCAATACCAAAACCGGGCACTCCCTCGCAGGAGCCCGGTTTTGTTTTTGGCATGGCTTCAGATAAAGCAGCATAGCTGCCCTTTATAATCACCTCCCTCCTTGAAGGCGTAAACACTTTTTCTGAAACGGTTTTTAAAACCAATCCATCGAGCTTTTCCATTCGAATAATTCCGTTACCACATTTGTTTTCCCTTGACAGTTAAATATATTTTATCCTATTGATTTAAAAAGAATTTCATAAACTTTTCTATTTAACATGTATTTTGAACTCCCCGTGTTACTGAAACGGGGGGATGGGGTGAAGGTGGTTATGCATATAAAAAAATTGTTCGACTGAAAGGGTTATCGATGTCTCCAAATAAGAATAAAAAGAGCAATCGGTCCAAATATAATCCTCTCAACTATTGGGAGAAGCCACTCGGGAAAATCATTATCTCGGTTATTAGCGGTACGATTGTTATTCTTGTTGGTCTTTTGATTAATCATTTTTTTACTTCTATCAGCAAACCAGAAGCAACAAAGCAAAATATTGCTTCGCAAGAACAAATAAATGCACCTAATAGCGTAATTTCGGTAGGCCAACAAGGTGGTATAACTGCACATACAGTAAATTTAGCTCCGCAACCTCGAAGGGTGTCGCCAGAACAACGGGATATACTTGTGGGCAGATTAAAGCCGTTGTCATTACAATCAATACATATTTCATATGGAAAAGCTGATCCGGAACAAAAAAAATACGCCGAAGACCTCATAGACGCTTTACGAGCGGCTGGCTGCGCATTAAAAATTAGCAGTGCTCTAACCATGATAACCCTTATGAGAAAGGTCTAACATTTGAGGTGAACAGCACACCTCCATATCCAAATGGTTCTGCCAACCTACAAAATGCATTAAAAGAAGCACATATTGACTCACAATGGATCGCATCTCCCGACATGAAACGTGATGTAATTTGGATGGTTGTGGGCAAACAGTGAAAGCATCAAAAGCATAATAAATCAAACACCCTGACTGGAAGAACCTACGGGGCCTACTGTATATTCCGGGGCCAGCAGGTTGTTTCAGGTGTTATTGAATAATAAATCTTTCTTCCCAGTTACCTGATTTGTCCCTGTTGGGGATTCAGACACGAATGCAACACTTTTCCTAACCGGTTGTTAACGAATA
>Ga0209013_10001862_pt1 | contig 19404 bp, 15 predicted proteins | sample Cruoilmetagenom2_FD_187291 | JGI IMG/M metagenome (GOLD analysis project Ga0209013, IMG submission 187291) | Oil polluted marine microbial communities from Coal Oil Point, Santa Barbara, California, USA - Sample 2 (SPAdes) (version 2) | ecosystem: Environmental > Aquatic > Marine > Oil seeps ...
ATCATATCCCCTTTCAACCATTTCATTCCCTACTTTTTTCATGAAAGTAGATTTCCCTACTCCTGGTCCTCCTTTTATACAAATAATTCTAGTAGCTTCTTCCTGACCTAATATAAAATCATAATAAGAATAAAAACCTTTTGTCGTATTTCCACCTGGGAAAACATGTTTTATTGTTCCTTTTTGGCCCATATAATAATCTTCCTTTCAAATTTATGTACTATATATAATTATTATACATTATGATTTTTTATACTTTTATTCTTTAAATTCGCAATAAAAAACCGCCTATCGTATTACTCAAATAAGCGGTTTTATATTAAATCAACGTTTCACAGTCATACCTTAAACCTTACCATTTATTCTTCTTTAAGAATTACTTAGAACATTCATCAAATTCAATACTAAGAATTGAGTTAAGTGATCTAAGTGTTCCAGCACAAGAATCATTCGTAAATGTAATATCATTTAACTCAAATACTTCACGATCTTCAACAACACCAATAAATGAAGATGCACCACCATCAACATTCATTAAATAGTCCACATCCTCAAATAAATACTCTGCAATATGAATCAAATCCAAATAATCTGCTCCCACACTATGTTTGCTTCTACCAGAACAAACAATAATAAAAAACTGACCTGATCGTGTTTTTCCAATAGCTGTTCTTGGATGCTTATCCAACCTAAAAGTTTCAGAATCTTGAGTTTGCTTTGACATATTAGTCATCCATCCTTCATACGCAAATTCCTTTTTTAGCGTTTCAGGAGAATCGAATTTCTGGGAATCATAAATCAAAAACATACCTCCGCCATATGCCCACTGATATTGATTAGCATCTTCTAGTTCTAATCGACAACTCCATTTATTACAAATCCCATACCCTTGAGCATCAAATTGGGTATTTGAAAACCGCTTGTTCCATTCCTCTTCCGTCAGAGAGACTACAACTCCAATACTCGGTAATAATACAGAACCTTTGCGCACAGTTACCACTTGATTATTAATTAAAATTATATTTATCCGCTTATGACCTACTTCTCGCGTGAAATCTAAATACTCATCCGTATCACACTTTTCTCCATAAGGCGTATATATTTTAATATTACTATCTATTATACTATCTACGTCTTCTTCATTCCATTCTATAATATTATCATTAATCATAAGTTTACCGGATTTAAGACGTTTTCTAAAAAAAGTGATTTCACCCTCTGACGTCATGGCTATTGTCGCCTTATTATAAAGGGGAAAACACTCTTTTTCTTGTTCAAGTTTATAATCTATATGCCATCCAGCGTCTTTATATTTTTCTAAAGGCCTACTCTGTCTCAGGTTATTGTACGTAGCAATACTTTTATCTGTAGTAAAGAATAAAAAGTTGGAAGTAATCCCATTTTTAATATTGCCCTCTCTATAATACTGTCTAATTTCCTGTGCCGTAGAAAAAGATGCAACTTTAAAATGATGTTTTTCAAAACTTTCTACTGTCGTATACGTAACCTTCATTGGATCATCTTTTCTATCTTCTATTATAATAGACCCAACTTTTACGCCCTCTACATTTGACCTTATCCTCTGTGAAATAAAGTTCATTCGGTGTTTTAGAAAATCTTCTGTCCCCTGTATATTTCTCGGTTCAATAGGCATTGTAATTAGTTGATCAGATCCACAGTTAATAAAATATTTTTGATAACGATTAAGAACTTCATCAAATGACAGTTCATATATCCCTTTGCCGTAGTCTTTATAAATCCAACTATATACTCGGTAATTAAATATACTTCGTTCAACCACTTCTACTTTAGAGATCAAATCAAAATCTTTTGGAACAAAAACACAATGTAGTTCTTCTTTATTTATAGAATTCGTTAGTCCTCGTGTTATAATTTCTCTTGACTCACAATAAACAAAACTATCAACATTTAAGTTTTTAAAAGCCCCAAGACACCATTCACCAAATCCAATAACGAGATCATTTTCATTTTCAACAAAACACTCTTTCAAATTAAAACCTAGTCCCCTGCTCTTTGCCTCTATCATATAATTCCTATCAATCATGTCATAATCCGGATAACTATTTAATTCTTCCAAATTTATCAGCGTATCAACCGTATCTATACTATTTACAACTAAGTATACCTTATTAAATTTCGCTGCTATATTTTTGTATACTTCAAACATGTATTCAACATATTTGCATTCTGAAATAAAAATATATACATTTCTCTTATCATGACCATACTCAGCAATCAAAGAACTCTGATCAATGCCATCTATTACTTTAAGCCGAGAAATTCTTTTTTTCTTTTTATTTTCCATAAATTGAATAACTTCTGGTGTTATGTATTCTTCTCTCAATTCCAATATATCGTTATACCACTCTTCCTCTGTCTTTTCACATTCTTTAGGAAGTTCACTTAACAATTGCAACAAAGCCAATTCATACTTCTTATAAATACTGTCGCTAATCACCTTATGGTCTCTCATCTCACTGAATAAATAATCGATAACATATTTATTCCCATTACCTAAATCTGCTACAACATTACGATACTTAAAAAAGTAACGCTTGTTATACTCTTTAAATTTTCTCCGCTTAATACTTCCAAATATAAAATCATCCTTGGCGATTGCTCTCATATTTATTTCCTCACTTCACTTTCCCTAATCCTTTTCTACGATATAACAAAATAGTGTTCCACAACACACTTACTACAACACTGAGTCATATCATAATCTTCCAGAACATCTAAACCACTGTATGACGCCCAAGAATTCAATTTAGCTCTAATTTCATGATCCATTTCTGATCTAAAATCATCTCCAAATATATTTAAAATTGTTCCAGTCAAAATTACAGTATTTAAATCTAGTACTGTAATTAAATTCGATAACGGTTCTGCAATATACCCTATTATCTTTTTCAATGTACTTGTTACATACTCATCTTTAAGACTATATTTTTCCTGAATTTCATTAATATCCATATTCATATTTTGTTCTATTACTGTCAACGAAGCCTCTGTCGTCAAACAGCCTCTTTTCCCACATTTACACAGTTTCGGTTCTGGATTAGAAAATACTGTTACATGTCCAAATTCACCTGCAATATTGTTTTGACTTCTAAGAATTTCTCCATTCAATATCAATGCAGCACCAATACCACGATCAAGCTTAATCACCATATAATTCTTAAATTTTTCCCTATGAGCATTGGTTTCAGCTAGCATATTAACATCATTTCTTATCTGAACTGGAATACCTAAGTATTCCAGTTCAGATAAAAGATTTACACCATCAAGTCCTATATCTCTTGATTTAATAACTAGCCCATTAATTTCATCTACAATCCCTTCAATAGATGCTGCAATACCTAATACTTTATTAGTATCTATATCTTCCACAATATCATTTACTATGCTTTTAAGCTGTTCGAGAGGATTACAACAAAGCGATTGCTCTTCCTTACGAATTATATTCCCACAAGCATTGTAAAGTCCTACAGAAATCTTTTTAACCGAAATCTCTGCACCTATTGCATAATAACCTTCCAAATTTATTGACAAAGCAATGGGATTACGTCCTTTTGATTTTTTTTCTAAAATCACTTCCTGAACCATACCCTCATCAATTAACTCTTTCACTAAATTTGTAATGGTTTGATTAGACATATTAGTCATTTCTGCAATCTGCGCACGATAAATGTTTTTCTGCTTATAAATAATTTCTAAAATTGTTCGTTTATTGTTGATCTTCATCAGATCAGGACTAGTTATTTTAGACATAAAAACTCCTTACTTGAATATTTTATCTGCTTGCGCCTGAATATCATTCATACCGTCTTCAACAGAAATTTTATCATATACTATTTTCTCTATAGTTGCAGAAATCGCAGCTGATAATTTAGGATATTCTTCAATCGGTGGACGAGCAACACCAAATGTTAAAGCTTTTGCTGCTTCCACCATATGTGGGTTTTCTTTACCGAATTCTATATATTTAGCACTTTCTCTTGCTGAATTTGAAACTGGTAGATAACCTGATCTTATAGCCCACTCTGCATGATTTTCTCCTGTCATCATCCACTTTATAAATTTCAAAGTTTCTTTTTCAACTTTTTCATCACTCTTAAACATGAAATAATGATTTGATCCTAATCCAGTTGCTAACTGCTTGTTTCCTGGTAACATAGCAACTCCAACGTTCATTTCAAATTTATTAATATAGGCATTTGCTGCACCTTGTGTAGCATATACTATGGCTACTTGCTTGTCAATAAACGGATCTTGGCCTACAGTTAATGGTGCATATCCCTCTTTAACCATCTTTGTATAGTAATCTAATGCTTCAATACCAGCTTCATTATTGAATCCAATATTAGTTCCATTCTCATTTAGAATACTTTGTCCATTTTGCCATAAAAATGTTTCCCATGTCCAACTTGTTCTTTCATTTGGAGCAATCGGTAACCATACACCATACTGCTCACCTTTAGTTAATTTTTTCGCTGCTTCATATAACTCTTCCCATGTTGTTGGTGGATTTTCAATACCTGCCTCTGCAAACATATCCTTATTATAAATCATATATAAAGTACCAGCTTCAATCGGAACTGAGTATACCTTTTCTTTATACTTACCTGCATTTAAAAGTCCTTCTGGAATATCTGCCTTTAATTCATCATCAATAAGCGCACCTATGTCAGTTAATTTACCAGAACTCTCCAAAACACCAGTCCATGTTGGGTATCCCCATAGCATATTTGGCTCTTGATCTGACAATAAAGCGGTTTGAACTTTCTGAAGCATTTCTTCTCCAGCAGCAACAAACTTTGCATTAACTTTCACGTTTGAATTCTCACCTTCATAACGTGCAATTAATTCATCTAATACTTCTGTTTTTTCTGCAGTATATCCATGCCAGAAATTTATTTCTGTTACTTCTGTTTCTTTTGTTTCGACTTCTTTTGTTTCAACTTTTTTTGTTTCAACCTCTTTTGTTTCTGTTACTTTGTTTACTTTCACTTCATCTTTATTTTCTACTTTTCCCCCACAACCTGTAAGTGCTATAGAAAACACCAACATACTTCCAACTAACAATTTAAAATTTTTTTTCATTTCAAACTCCTCCTCATTATAATTAAACTATGGTTTCTTTAATTAGAAACACTACTATTAAACAATAATCTCACTATTTTCCTCCAGAGAAAGCGATACTTTCAATTACTTTTTTCTGGAAAATCAGAAATACTGTGATTACTGGTAATATTGTTAATGTAGTTCCTGCCATTAACGCTCCCCAATCAGTTTCTATTGCATTGACCTCTTTAAAATATGCAAGACCTAACTGTAATGTATAAAGTTCTTCCTTATTCACAATTAGTAATGGCCAAAAATACTGATTCCAACCATAAACAAAAATTAGAATTATCGATGTTGAAATAATCGGTTTTGAAATCGGCAATATAATTTTAGTTATAATGTCAAAAGTATTACATCCATCAATCATTGCTGCTTCCTCAATTTCATTAGGTATATCCATGAAAAATTGTCTAAGCAAAAATACAATCAAGGCACTCCATGAAAATGGTATAATAAGACCTGCTAAAGTATTTAACATCTTCAACTTGTTCAATGTTAAAATCATAGGAATCATAATAGTCTGTGCTGGAAGCATTAATCCTGATAATAACAGTACAAATAAAACTTTTTTCCCCTTGAATTCCATTTTAGCAAAGGCATAAGCCGCCATAACCGATGTAATCAACTGCCCTATAATAATAAATGCTGTTACAATCACACTATTCATGAAAAATCTAACAAACGGAAAGCTTTTAATTGCTTTCTGATAATTATTAAAATTGAATTGCTCTGGGAACCACTTAATCGGTACTGTAAAGACCTCAGAAGGCGCTTTGAACGATGTTGATACCATCCACAAAAATGGAAGGATCATGATTACTGCTATTGAATACATTAAAACGTGTTTGCTTACATTTTTAATTTTTTTTATATGCATTATTCTCTTAATCCTCCTCTATTTTTCTTCAATAAATTTTCTCTGGACTATAGTAATCACAACCGCCAAAGCAAATAAAACAAATGCAACTGCAGATGCATATCCCATCTCATACCTTTCAAATCCAACTTTATATAAATATGTAACTAACATCTCCGTACTTCCAACAGGACCGCCATTAGTAGTTATTTTGACAATATCGAATATTTGAAATAATGAATAAATTGTGCTTGATACCATAACGAAAAAAATCGTTGGTTTTAACATTGGTAACGTAATATGAAAAAACGATTGATAGTTTTTAGCGCCATCTATAGTAGCCGCTTCATATAACGAAGGTGAAATTCCCAGTAGTCCTGCAATAAAAATAATCATGTTGTAACCCATACTTTTCCAAACCCCAATTATTATTAATGAAAGCATAGATAAATTTGGATCAGCCAACCATCTTTTGATCGGAACTCCAAATACAGAAAGAATAGAGTTTAACAACCCATACTTATCTGGTAAGAAGATCCAAGACCATACTACCCCTACCGCAACCAAAGAGACGATATGTGGTAAAAAGAAAATTCCTTTCAAAATTTGAAATCCTTTTACTTTATCATCTAATAAATAACTAAGTACTAGAGAAATAGATACACTTAAAGGTACCGCCACTATCGTGTAAATAAACGTATTTTTTAAAGCATTCAGGAAATCATCATCTCCAAATAGATTAATATAGTTACTTAATCCAACGAATGTCTTATTCGCTGAAAACCCATTCCATTCTACAAGGGTCAGCGAAAATGAATACATCAATGGTAATAAAAAGAATATTATAAATAAAATAAATGTTGGTGCTATTAAAAAATAGGGTGTTAATACTTTCTTTTTCAATGGGACCCCCTCTGAAATTCATTTAATCAAATCATTTGATTAATTACATCTTACATGTTTTTCCATATCTTGTCAAGGTTTTATTAAGCCCACATCCACCTAATTTTTATACTTCATAGACCCCTCCTATCATATCCTAAAAAATATTTATTTTCATTACTCACAACCTAAAACAAAACCGCCTATCGTATTACTCAAATAAGCGGTTTAATATCAACTACTATTACAATCCTAAATTTTTTCTAATATCTTCTCTATATTTAACAAGCTCTTTAAATTCGTATAAAAATAGTATTTTTTGTTCTTTTATAGTATTCCCAGTTGGTTTATCTTCTGTTACGAAACATCTATAAGTTTCTGCTATATCCTCAGCTGGATTTGTTGCTGCATAATCCGATACGAATTTGTCTTCATATTTTTCGTAAAATTCATATGTTTTTTCTTCACTTTCTTCTTCTGTATAATCAGCATTATTAATATCACTATGCTCATCAATTATATCAGCCCAAAACTTATTGTAAAATTTATTTAGATACGATTCTTTTGTTAAACTACCTTCATCAACAGTATAAGTGCCAGAGTAATCACTTCTGAGTGGTAACATTTGTTCTTTATTAAGCGTTATTACATGAGCAAATTCATGGATAACTGTATTATTAAATTCTTCCATATAACTTCCATCTCCATTAACACAATCCTTTATATCTAATGCTAGTCTCCACTTACTTGCCTCAGTATTTTCAGGTACTACATGAGCCATTACATTTTCAATTCCATCTGTATTAATCTCAAACTTACTAAGTTTATTAATATACTCAGCAGGTATTATCTTTTTACTATGGTTCCAAAGTTCTTTATAAAGCTGCATGCCTTCTTTAGATATTTCATTTTCACCTTTTAAACTCTTGTCACTTAAAGTAATTTCACCCTCTTTAACATCAAATAAAGCTAAATGTATTGAACTACTTTCAATTTGCGTTGAAACTTCATCTGGGTCTATTTTATTATTTTTTAGAATTCCCCCAAGCTCTTTTGATAGCTTATTTAATTCTTTTTCCTTATCATTTATTTTTTTAACCAAATCATTTTCCATGAATTCTTCTAATTCAAAGGTAATATTATTGATTTTCTCATCTAAATCAAGTAATTTTTTATAATCTTTTTCACTTATTTTATCTTTAATACTATCAATGTACTTCCCATAATTTGAAAATGGAACCTCTACACCATAGCTAGCAAGTTTATTATTAAATTCTTCCCAAAGCAATTGATATTCTTCATAATTACTGCTATCTTCCGCAATTTTAAAATCACTTATTTTATTATAAAACTTTGATAATTCTTTTATTTGAACTTTAATTAATTTATTATAGTCAAGTCCTAGATAATTTTCTAACGTAGGCATCTGGTATTCTTGAGACTCTCCATTATTATTTCCTTCTCTTCTAATCTCATTTTGTATTTCGTTATTAATGCTTAGATTTCTACCACTTGCACCTCTCGTTTCATTTAAACCATAACACCCCAGGCTTAATATAACTAATAGCATTAATCCTATTCCAATTTTTTTATTCATTTGATCACCTTTAATCCCTTTTTCAGTTTTTATTTATCAATATAACTATATTATAATTTCTCAACCTTTCTCTTATCATAACGCTACCTTAAATAAACCTTAAATACTTAAATATAGTATTAATAAAATTAATTTTATGGTAAATTAAAAGCATAGATAAACTTAGGTTAGAAAGGAATGATCACTAACTATGAAATCAAAAATACTGGTTTTAGAAGATGATATAAATATAAACAATCTTATTAAAATGCATTTGACCAAAGAAGGCTACGAAGTTATACAATCATTTGATGGTAAAGAAGCTATGGAATTATTTGATACTGAAATAGATTTAGCTATTCTAGACATTATGGTTCCTTTCCACGATGGATTTGAAGTATTAGATTATATAAGAAAAAGAAGTCAAATTCCAGTTATTTTCTTAACTGCTAAAGATGAAGATTCTGATAAAGTCTTAGCACTCGGTCTTGGAGCTGATGACTATGTTACAAAACCTTTTAGTGTTATTGAAATAATATCGAGATGTCACGCCCACTTGAGAAGATATTTAGAATATTCCGGTAAAAACAAAAAAGATACTCTACTCTCAAAAAATATACTTAAAAATGGTGATATTCAAGTTGAAATCAATAATTACAAAACCACTAAAAATAATAATGAAGTCCCTCTAAGCGTTAAAGAATTTAAGCTTTTAGTTTATTTCATGGAAAATATAGGTCAGATCTTTACTAAAAAACAGCTTTACGAACAAGTTTGGGAAGAAAATTATTTTGGTGATGATAATACTATCATGGTTCACATTTCCAGACTTAGAGAAAAACTTGAAGATAACCCCAAAACCCCTGAGTATATCAAAACTATAAAAGGACTTGGATATAGGATGGTGGCAAAATGAAATCACAAAAAATTTCCACTCAATTTTTTGTAAACTATTTAATCATATTCTTTTTAATACTAACATTAGTATTAACGACGTTTCTTCTTCATAATACTTATACATCAATAGTAGAAAACGATTTAATTATTGACGTTGATAAACTTATAGATGATTTTTACAATTATGACTTGAAAACTGCTGCTAAAAATCAAAAGTTCACTTCTGATGACTATATTGAAGTAGTAAATGAAGATTATGAAATCATTGATATTTATAATTCACCTAAAAATATAGGCTATAAATATACCCATAAAGAATTAAATAAACAGGTTTATTCAAATAACTACTATGAATATTATCTTTTTTATATTGAGGATACTGATAATTTTATACTTCTTCATATGAATCCTATTGAACAATATACTGAGGTTATTTTACTTTTTATAGTATTTTTTATAGTCGTATTTTTCGTATCATTAATTGTTTATGCCAAAGTTTCATCCGAAAAAATTGTTATTCCAATAAAAAAACTAGTTAACGGTATAGAAAAAATCTCTAAAGGTGATTATGATTCGAAAATTGAGTTCAATGCAACAAACGAATTAGATCTTCTAAAAAATTCTATTAATCAAATGAGTGTTAAAATAAAAAATGAAATTAATCTTCGAGAAAAATCTGAAGATAATAGAAAAAAATTAATCCTAAATATATCACATGATGTGAAAACACCACTTACAAATATTATTGGTTACTCTCAAACACTTATAAATGAAAAAGACTTATCAATGGATGATCTACAAAGCTCTATAAAAATCATCAATACAAATGGATTACTTGCAAACAAGCTAATAAATGAACTATTTGAATTATCAAAACTTGAAATGAATGAAGAAATGTTTTCTACTGAAAACACTGACATTTGCGAATTATTACGAAAAAAACTAATTGAATATGTAAGTGAATTTGAGGATAAAAATATCACTTACAATTTTAATATACCGAGTGAGAACATAACCCTTAATCTAAATGTTATTAAATTTGAAAGAGCCATAGATAACTTAATTCAAAACAGCATTAAATATAATGGATCAAATTTTGATATTAATATTACACTCGAAAAAAATATGGATAAAATAACTATTATAATCGAAGATACTGGAATTGGAATTCCTAAAGAATATCATGATAGTATATTTGAACCGATGGTAAGAGTTGAAAGTTCTAGAAATAGAGCATTAGGTGGAACAGGTCTTGGTTTATCTATAACAAAACATATCATCAAAAAGCATGGCGGTAATATAACTCTAGACCCTAGCTACTTAGATGGGTGCAGATTTATAATAACTTTATCCTAGTTCACGATGTATTAATTTTAAAAAGGGTAACATCCATCGGATGTCACCCTTTCTACATCATTATTATCTTTAACATCATCTAATTATTGTTATAAATGCTCCTCCTAATTTTATGCACTACATCGTCATTAGAAAATTGAAAATCACATAATTCTTTTCTTTTAGTTTTTATCGCAAAATAATATTTTTCATAATTCTCAATTCCCACTAATTTAAACTGAGTATTATCCTCTAATATTTTATTATAAAAATCCTTATAATTAATAATATCTTTTGATGCTAAATGAAAAATACCTTTCAAATCTTTCTCTATTATATATTTTAGTTGTATTGCTAAATCAGTATCAAAAATAGTCGTAAAATACATATTTTCATATACTACTAATAGATCCAATTTTTCAATTACTTTTCTTATTTCATTAACTCTTAACGAATTTTGTCCATATACCATTGGAATTCTAATAATTATTACGTTATCTCCCAACTCTTTAATCAACAGATTTTCACATTCAATCTTAAATTGACCATAGTCTGATTTTGAACAAGTTTTATCATCTTCAAACTTTATAGAGTTTGGATCGTCATCAAATACATTCACTGTTGAAAAATAATATACTTTTGCATTTGACTCAGTTGAATATTCTGCTATCTTCTTATGCGTCTCAATCTGTGCTTTATAATCTCCACGTGTACATGAAATAATTATTTCAGGTTTTTCATCATGTAAAACCTCTAAAATGTTTTCTTTTTCTAAATCAAAACTTATATGTTTCCAATTTTCATTCTCTAGTTTCTTTCTAGAAATACCATAAATTTTATATTTATTTTCAAGTTGTTTAATAATTGCCTGACCAACTAATCCAGTATCACCTAATATCATCACTTTTTTCATCATATACCTCCATTTTTTAATCATCTATACTATCTAAAAGCATGTTTTAAATAATTTTACCTACATTCTTATTTTTTCTAAAAATAGGCAAAATTTAAGAGGAACACATTGTCTTATCATTAGATATTACCATGTGTTCCTCTTTGTTTCAATTATTTACTAAATTAAAAATCTATTTTATCAGGGTCTGGTCCAATTCTTTCACCTGTATTTAATATTGATATTCTTTGCATATCTTCTTTTGTTATCTCAAAATCAAATATTTCTGAATTACCTTTTATTCTAACAGGGTTTGTTGATTTTGGTATTGTTACTACTCCACTTTGGATATCCCATCTTAATGTTATTTGAGCTATTGTCTTATTATATTTTTTTGCTAGTTCCTTCATTAATTCGACTTTGAATATTTTCCCCTGCATCAATGGCCCCCATGCTACCACCTGAATACCATTAGCTTTACAGAGCTTAAGCAACTCTGGTTGTGCCAACTGTGGATGAAATTCTACTTGGTTTACCATTGGATTTATCTCTGCATCCTTCATTATTTCCTTTAAATGATGCTCTTTGAAGTTACTAACACCTATCGCTTTAACTCTACCATCCTTATAAAGCTTTTCTAACGCTTTCCAAGTTTCTTTACTTAAATCCTTTGGCCAGTGAATTAAATATAAATCTAAATAATCAGTTCCTAACTTTTCTAATGATACTTCAAAAGCCTTAAGCGTATTTTCATATCCTTGATCTGTATTCCAGACTTTACTAGTCAAAAAAATCTCTTCTCTTGGAACACCACTTTCCTTTATCCCTTGTCCAACACCCTCTTCATTATTATAGATAGCTGCTGCATCTATATGTCTATATCCTATTTCTAATGCTTGTCTTACCGCATCTGCCGTTTGCTTTCCGTCCTCAACCTTAAATGTTCCAAATCCCAATACAGGCATTTTAACATTATTACTTAATAAATTGTACTTATTCAACATTTGTCAGTCTCCTTATACTTTATTTTCTACCACTTTATAATTAAAGTATATTAAACACAATCAATTTTAGCAATACTGCACTATTTAGTTACACTGTAACACAAACTATACTAGGTAACTAAAATGTAACTCTATATATCTCCAATTTGCTTTTTAATTTCATCCATTCTTTTTTTCCCCCATTCATAGAGCATATCTATAATTGGAATAAGCGTCATTCCAAGTTCCGTCATTGAATATTCTACTTTTGGAGGAACTTCAGCAAAAACTTTTCTATTAATAATTCCATCTTCCTCTAGCTCTCTCAACTGATTTGTAAGCATTTTGTTAGATATTTTAGTGAAAAGTTTTTGTAGTTCATTAAATCTATGTGTTCCTTCATGTCCTATATGCCATAATATTACAGCTTTCCATTTTCCGCTAATCACAGATAATGTAAGTTCTTTTTCACAATTAAACTCGCCTTTTTCAATTTTAGATCTTATTTCTTTTCTTAGTGTATCCGCCAATTTAAGACCTCCATCTTATTGTTTATAGTAAATATAATACTAATATACTATACTATATAAATCAAATAAATTTACATTAAACATTGTAAAATAAATAACTATTACAGATACCTTAATTAGCCAATATTAAAAAATTATATAAATTTTTTAAGTCAAAATACTTTTTGATTCGTATTATTTTATATAATCGATTATAAGGCCCGAACAAATAACACATAAGGTAGATTTAACAGAGATATTTTGTTTATTTGCTCATGCCTAAAGGAGGTAAAATAAGTAAATGATAGATGATAAATTGCAAAAAGGTGTACATAATCGCGATCCTAAAACTTTTGATATTTTAATTAACGAATATAGTAAATTACTTTGGGTTATTGCCTCAGGTGTACTTAAAAACATTGGTACAAAAGAAGATATCGAAGACTGTATTGCTGAAAGTTTTGGTTATCTATGGGAGTATCCCGAAAAATATAATCAACAAAGAGGCAGTATAAAATCATATTTATGCATTATCACAAAAAACAAAGCAATAGATAAAGTAAGAAAAATAAACAAAACAACAACTCTGCAATATGATGATGACCTAAAAACAGAAATTGATAATATTGAAAAAGTTTTAGTAAACAAACAACTAATTAATGAGATTTATCACTTTGCAAAAAATCTTAAACACTTAGATCGTGAAATTTTTCTACTTAGATATTTTCACCAATTAAAACCAAGAGAAATTGCTTGTAAGTTAAATATTACAACCAAAGAAGTAAGTAATAGACTTTACTATAGCAGAAAGTCTTTACTTACAAAAATCAAACTATAAAACAGGAGGAATTTATGAAAAAATATAATAACCTTATATCTGAACTTGATGAAAAAAATATTGTTATGCTTGCAAGTGAACTTCCCCCATTTACTAATGAAAATTTAGCTAATATCAAAAAAAAATTCGAGGTGAAAACAATAAAAAAATCAAATAAAATTAAAAAAATAATTACTAGAACTATTTCAAGCGCAGCTTGTATATGTATTGTTTTTGTAGGCGCAGTTAATGTAAATACTGCGTTTGCGGCGAATTTGCTTAGTATTCCTGTTATTGGTGATATTGTAAACCTTGTAACAATAAATAAAATGGAACTTTATGATAAATATCGAGAAATAAATATAGAAATTCCATCTATTGACGGACTCGAAACCAATGCCGTACAAGAAGAAATAAATAACATTTTAAAAGAACGTGCCATAGTTGTTTACGATAATGCTATTGAAAACTCAGAAGAAATAAAAGAAAACTCCGAGAAGTCAGGCTTTTTGACATCTATTCCTGAAACAGTATTTCAAACCTATAGACTACTTAGGAATGATTCTAATATGCTATCCTTTAAGGTTGTTACAACACAAATAAAAGCAAGTGGATATGAAACAGCTTACTTTTATAATGTGGATTTAATAAATAGTAAGTTACTTTCTATAAATGATTTATTTAATGAAGACTATGATTATATAAATGTTATAAATAATGAAATCATAAAACAAATGAAAGAAAAAATTGAAAAAGAAGATGCTGGCTTCTTTTTAGAAGAATTTAAAACCATAGATGATCATACTAATTTTTATATCAATGAAAATAATAAACTTGTAATCGTATTTAATGAATATGATATAGCAGCCGGTTATATGGGAATGCCTGAATTCATCATTGATACTTCTATTTTTCAAAATAATGTTTCAGATTTAGGTTATTTAAAATAAAAATCTAATAAAGATAATAATTTATGACTACGGTTAACCGTAGTCATTTTCTTAAAATTCATTTCTTATTTCTTTTCTAAGTCTAAAACGAATCCACAATAAATGTAGAGTTTGTCTCCATAAATTCGTTTATTTTTTTTAATAACACTTTGTTTTCACACCTAATAAACCCAAATTCTTCTGCTTCTCTAAAACTTAAAAATCCAAACATAATTTGAGAAAAAACTTGTATAGAGCAACTTATATCTGCTTGCTCTATAATATCTTCTTCAACATTAACTTTACTACTTGGCTTACTCACACTAAATACTTTGTTATTCCAAGGTGCATATTCATCATCAATTCGTATACTAAAATCTAAATTTCCATTTACTTTATATGGATATATTTCAAGCAATTTTTTCACATCAACAACTCGTATCATCATGCTTGATTTAAGCTTTATATTTTGTTTTTTATTATTCAGTAATAACATTGTATTATCATTTTGTGGAACAATCATCATAACCTTATCTACTTGTGCCCTATGAACATATATAAATCTCAGTAGTTGCTTTCTAACACTTAATGACGTATATCCCATATCCTTAATTTCCATTATTTTATTTTGGATTTTATAAAATATATACCCACATAAACTTTCTTCCTCATAAACCCCATAACTGTAGACATCATTTTGATTATTTTTTTTAAATAGAAATTCCCATCTTAAATTAGTTCTTTTATTGGGACCATTATAATTACAATACTGCTTTTCATAAACTTTTTTAATTTGAGGAATACACTTTTGATTTATTGGTTTAACAGAATAATTACCACTTTTAAAATGGGATAAATCACAAATATCAATCTCTAAAACCTTCCTGGTCGCTCCCCATTCCCAACCAAATTTTTCATAAAAAGAATATGAAAACGGATCAAGTAATGAAAAAACTTGCTGATCATCATGCATTATTTTTAATGCTTCAACTATTAATTTTGCAACTGCATGCTTCTCCCTTGCTTCTGGGAAAGTTGCAACTCCACCAATGCCACCCATCTTAACATTTATCCCATTCCAAAACATATTAAAATCATTAATAACAAGTGCCCCTTGTAACAACTTCTGATCAATTGCACCTATTATTACTGATTCATCTTTTCTAAATAAGTTCTCTATTTCAAACTCCATATTCTCTTTTTTTATTCCAAAACAGTAATTCAGTAAACCAATAAATTCATCAATATATCTTTCATTTTTAACAATTTTACATACTTCCATACTTTTAGCCCTCCTTAAAATAAAAGAGCACTCACGGAAACATTAGTTTCCGTACCTACTCTTTATAAATAAAGCTATCATATTATATTGAAATTATTCTAATATTTCAATATAATATGACCTCTGTTTAGTATTATACTAATTTCTAAAAACTACTTTTAACGTACAAATTTCTTTAGGTTTAAGCGTTATATCTTCAACTAGATTATCTTTATACCTGGTTTCTGTAGTTGTTTTTTCTTCTAAATTAACTCTATGAACACTTTGTATTAATTTTGAGAAACAATAACCAAATTTATTTTCTACATCTGATGTGTTTACTACCCTCAATATAAGCGAATCATCAATATCACATTTTTTAACAGCTGATTGCATAATGCCTAATCCATTTAGTTTAAATAATGTGGACTCTTTAGGTATTTGTACACTTGAATATTTATCTTTTCTATAGAATATTTCTTTAATATCTGAATCTTGAACTGCTGGTCTTCCTCCGGTATATTTCTTCACATCAACTGGTTGGAAATATGAAAGGAGTTTATTTTGGAATTCTTTCATTATTTCTGGGCATAGGGCTTTTATTTCATCACCTTCATGAGGATATAACCCTATTTTCATTTCTAATGTTCTTAAGCATTGATTTTGTGGTACCTTGAAATCGTCTCCCTGAGCACCAATTGATATCTTTCCATTAGCTCTTAGTAATGTCATTGCAACGATACCCTCATCGCCTTGTAAGTGATGGTATTCATATATACCTTCATTTAATACTGTTATTCCTTCATTCCCATCATTAATATCCACAAATCCTGAATTTGGTACAGTTCCATTTTGTAGCCCTTTTGCAATATAAATATTATTTCTATCTCTCTTTATAACATCAAATATGCTCATTGATGCTGTGAAATCACTGTTAATTCCTGACTTAATAAGAGCTCTTAATCGATGATCTTTTGATTTATTATCTATTTTGAAACCTATTTCAACCCATTTACTACCTTTGCCTAAACTTAATATAATATCTACTGTATTTTCAATCAAAGATTCGCTTCTTCTATTATTTTCTCTATCATAATACGCTGGTAAGTTTAATGTATAACGTAGTATATATTTAGCCTCTAATTCTGTTTTATAAAGACACTTAATAGTAGGCTTAATATTTTTTGTCGTAATGATCACTTCATTATTTTCTATTAAATATTTATATGAATCTCCACAATCTTCACTATCTTCTATTACTAAAACATCTTCATATTTTTTACCTGTCGCTTTATGTGTAAGGTTAATGATCCCATTATCATTAATATCTACTTTAATAAATTCATTTTCAAGAACATTAGCCTCTTTTGATTGCAAATGCTTACATTCATCTAACTGTTTCATTTCCTCTTCACATGATTTTAATACATAGGTTCTTACAGAAAAACCTTCGATTTTTTCAACAAATAATCTTATTTTATACTGGTCAATTTCAATAACTCCTGGTAAATTAATTGGACTATTAATATTTTTATGATTTATACAATATGAGAGTACTTCAAAACAAGCTTCCTTGCCTTGACTATCAAATATTTTAAATCCTTTTATATTTTCACTTGTTGGGATTTCTATAACTACCTCTACATTTTCATCTTTCCTAGTTTGTAGGGTATTAAATACAGATATAAGATATTCATCTTGTTTCATATCATCTCTATTAACATGAGCCATAACAAAATCCATACCTCTATTTAATAAATCATTACCCGCTTCAAATAATCTTCCATATCTATCTTCCATATGAGCATGCACTTCATCTCTACTACATCCACAAATACTATCATGAGGGTGATTTTGTATAAGTAGCTTCCATAGATAAGTCAAAAAATCTTTAGGGTATTCATTCGTTGCTCCCATTAAACTTATAAATGAGTATAATGGTTCTAAACTATTTTCTAAAAGATTTTGCGCCTTTGTATTTAATACTTTAAGATATATTCTAGATGATAATGTTCCATGTAATATATCTGTATCCATTCCATTTCTTAATTCACCTTCTAAAACATTTAACTCATTTTCTGCATCACAACGATTATTATTAATGTTAAAATAATCTTTTACTAACTCAATATATTTTTCCATAGTCATTTGCTCTACTGTTTTTTTACTAAGCAATTCACTATTTAACTTATCAATAATTGGCAAAAGATTTTCTTGGGCTTCTAAATGATCTACGCCATTCATTAAGAGAAGATATGGTGTCATGGCAATGTCTTCAAATTTGTCTTCAATTAATTTAAGTAACTTAAGAGATTTATTAGTATCCTCTGAAAAACGTTGAGCATTACTATACCAAAAAGGCATATTAATAGCAACAAGATTTGATCCATCTGGTCCCTGCCATAAAAATTCTGCTGGTTTATGTTTTTCAAACTCATTTCTTACTTCCTTTGGAGCAAATATATTTGGATTATACCCTCTACCAAATATAGCATTATCAACTCCAACTCCATTTAAAATTTGTGGAAGTTGGGATATAAGTCCAAATTGATCTGGCATATATCCTACTCTTTCGCATTTACCCATCTCATTTGCCATATTAATACCTATTTGAAGATTTCTTATTGTTGACTCCCCACTAGTAAGATAAAAATCATTTTGTACGTACCAAGGGCCAATAAGTATATTGCCTTGCCTGATATATTTTTTCACTAACTCTTTATTATAAGGTCTTATCTCAAAATAATCCTCTAACACAATCGTTTGAGCATCAAGATGGAATATATAATCAGGATATTCTTTAATTGTATCAAGTAAATTATCTATAAGATTTACTAGCCTAATTCTAAATACTTCAAACGACTTATACCATTCTCTATCCCAATGTGTATGGGATATAACACAAAACTGTTTTTCCATAAAACTCTTCCCCCCAATAAATAATGAACATTAGTTTCCTTCCATACTCCAAAAACCTTCTTGGCAATAATTTTAATAATATACCAAAAAGGTTTCTATGAGTTTAATTAAACTTTAATCTTCTATTTTAGAATTAGCTTTTATATAATCTATTAATTCATCTACTTGTGTAAATGCTAAACAAGTAACTGTATCTGCTGCTCCATAATATATAGCTATTCTTCCCGTTTTAGCATCATAAAGATTTGTTACTGGGAAAACAACATTTGGTACATCTCCAACACACTCATATATTTCCCTTGGTGACATAAGATATGGTTCTGTTCTTGCTATAACTTTCCATGGTTCATCTAAATCAAGTAATGCTGCTCCAAAATGATATACATATCCATTACAAGAT
>Ga0209013_10001863_pt1 | contig 19404 bp, 13 predicted proteins | sample Cruoilmetagenom2_FD_187291 | JGI IMG/M metagenome (GOLD analysis project Ga0209013, IMG submission 187291) | Oil polluted marine microbial communities from Coal Oil Point, Santa Barbara, California, USA - Sample 2 (SPAdes) (version 2) | ecosystem: Environmental > Aquatic > Marine > Oil seeps ...
TACCGCTGCAACTTTGAATGCGACCATTGCTTCCTATATTGCAGTCCTACCACCTCTGGCACCTTCACCATCCAACAGGTAGAAGATGTACTCGAGGAAGCCCTGAAGATCGGCACAATCAAGATGATTTACTTTGAAGGCGGAGAGCCGACACTGTATTATCCTTTGCTTCTTGAAAGTATAAAAAGGGCTCACCAAAAAGGCTTTGAAGTTGGAATTGTTTCCAACGCCTACGGAGCCCTGGCCGAAGAAGATGCGCATCTCTGGCTGGACCCTTTGGCAGAAGCAGGATTATCGGTCTTATCTGTCAGCGACGATACTTTCCATTACGGGGACGACCGAGATAATCCGACTGTGATTGCTCGTAAAGTTGGTGACCAACTGAAATTGCAAGCATTCCCAATATGCATCGATCCCCCAGAAGTGATCGACCCGCAGCCGGGAGATAAGGGGCAGCCGCTGATTGCCGGCGGTGCCAAATTCCGCGGCCGGGCAGCGGATAAACTCACCGAGGGGCTTCCCACTCGCCCCTGGAGAGACTTAGTGGAATGCCCCTACGAAGACCTGGTTTCTCCTTCTAGGGTTCATGTTGATTCTTTTGGATATATACATATCTGCCAGGGAATTAGCATCGGCAACTTCTGGGAAAAACCTCTCTCGGAGATCATGGCGGAATACCATCCGGACACACATCCAATTTGCGGCCCCCTGAACCGCAAAGGACCCGCTGGTTTGATCAAGGAGCTGAGTCTGCCGCACTCTGATGAATATGTGGATGAATGCCTGGCCTGCTTCACCCTCAGGCGCAATTTATTGGATGAATATCCGAAATTATTGGCCCCCAGGCAGGTTTACGGGATTAGTTAGGATCAGATTGTCCAAGGAGTAACTCAAGTGAGAAGTTTAGTTGTTTATGATTCCCAATTTGGAAATACCAAGTTGATCGCAGAAGGGATCGGGGCAGCCTTGGAAGTGTCTGGCAGGGTGCTGGTCATGCACTGCTCAGATGTTCAACCTGGCGATCTCATGGGAATCAACCGATTAATAGTAGGTTCCCCTACTCAACAGTTGACTGCCACATCAACAGTCCTAAACTGGATCAAGACCATCCCTCAAAATGGGTTAAATGGAGTCAAAGCAGCTGCCTTTGACACTCGTTTTACAGAAGAAAAAATCAAACAAACCAAGTTCCTCCCTTTTTTTGTGCGGATATTCGGATATGGAGCCAAATCTATTTCAGACCGACTGGAAAAAAAGGGAGCACAGATCGTTTTTCCGCCGGAAGGATTTTTCGTTGCCGAAACGGAAGGCCCCTTGCTGGAGAAGGAACTGGAGCGAGCAGCAGATTGGGCTCGTCAACTGGTAAAATGAATCGAGGTGGATCGGATCTGATATCGTTGAACAGATCTATCCTGTTATTATTTCGGGAGGCTTTATGGATCGTATATATTGGGGTTTAACAGGCGGACAATGGGTTGAAATAGGGATCTCTCTGCTAATATTGATAGGGGTGTTATTGTTGGGCAAATGGATCATTTCACTCATCTTGGAGAAGATCCTCGGACGAATTACCAAAAAAACTGAAAACAGCCTCGACAATCAGATTCTCGTGGCTGCCCGAATGCCCCTCTATTTCCTGGCTGTCGTGTTGGCATTGGATATCGCATTAAACAGGCTGAGTTTCCTGCCCGAGGATTGGAATATCTGGATTCAAGAAGGTGCTTATGTATCCTATTTCCTGGTTAGTTTTATTTTTGTCTGGCGTCTAGTTACCCATATCTTCACCTGGTTGGGAGATGAAGTCTCCCTGAAAACCGAGGCCACGCTCGATCAACAGCTCTTTCCATTTTTTCAGCGGATTGTTTTAATATTGCTCAGCTCCATCGGTCTGATCACTATCCTTTCCCATTTCGACGTGAATATTACTGCCATGGTGACTACTCTGGGGATTGGTTCTCTGGCGGTTGCCCTCGCAGCACAAAGCGCCCTGGAAGATACGATCAGTGGTTTTCTAATCATGGTCGATCGTCCATACAGAATTGGTGATCGCATAGAACTCATGGATTTAAACACTTGGGGTGATGTAGTGGATATTGGTCTGCGCTCAACCCGCATCCGCACCCGGGATAACCGCATGGTCGTGGTCCCCAACTCTCTGATCGGGAAAAGCCTGGTCGTGAATTATGCTTATCCCAATGACCAGTACCGTCTGGAAATCCACATAGGTGTGGCATACGGCACCGATATTGAAAAAGCCCGGGAAGTGATGATTAATGCCGTGAAAGGTGTGGAAGGCGTTCTGCAAGACCGTTCTGTGGAAGCTCTGTTCCTAGAATTTGGTGATTCATCTATGATCTTCCGGGTGCGATGGTGGCTAGAATCATATGTAGATACCCGCCGTATGTTTGACCGGGTCAATACAGCACTCTATAAAGCCCTGAACAAAGAAAAAATCCAGCTCCCCTTCCCACAGCTAGATGTACATATGAAATCATGAGGAAAACTGGAAGGGCAAAGTCCCTTAGAGGGACTTTGCCTTTCCAATTGATCATTTTGGCTTAATAATCTTCCCCGAACGTTTCTTACCGTTGGCAATCACTGTCAGCGGTTTTTTTGTTCGGACATGCCGGAAATATGCTCCCTCCTGGACCGGTTTTAGGGATTCTAGCCATTCCCAGTCCAAAAAATCTGTCCTGGAGTTATGTTTGATGTAGAAATAAGGAATTCCAGCAGAAGATATATTGTGGAAAAAGTGGCTTCCCTGGGAATGGTCCACCTGGAAATCCTCCAGGTCAACTTCCATGATCACTCTGGCTCCGTTGATATCTGACCAGACTACCGGGATACCCAAGTGACGTTCACAAGTACCCCAACGTCCAGGACCGATCAGCATATAAGGCGAACCTTCCTCAACCAGGGTTCGGTTGAGAGCATTGATCTCATCCACCATCTCAACTGTTTGGGTGAGGTCAAAATCTTCTGGTTTAACATAGATAATATCTTGAATATCTGAAATGGATCTGTAGCCGGACACTACAGAGGAAGACACGAATAATTCATCGTCTGGGATATCCAAATCCTCGATCATCAATGTTTCTTCATGTTCCAGGAAAGGCCGCAGCTGGAGCAATTTGAAGGAAGACATCTCACCTTTCCCGGGTGAAAAATTTCCCGCATACTCAATTTCAACCGGACATCCCATGGCTTTTTCACCCAGTTGAAGAACACGATTAATTATCCCTGGCAGTGGGAAAGTGCCATATTTCAACTGGCGGTTAAAAGTCACAACCGGAGCGCCAGCCTTTTCATCCCGGAAACCGCTGGTCAATCTCCCCCCCTGGGAGTCGAAAGTATCCGCAATCTCCCCTAGGGTTTTATCCTCAATTGCATCCCGTAAAGTACAGCTTTCAAGGAAGCTGTACTCTCCCTGTTCAAGGTTTATGTGTTCCTCTATTGATAATCGAACAGCGAAAAATGAACTCTGGCTGCTCCTGATCTCATCTTCAACGCTGGCAAATATATTCACCTTGGGACGTTTGGGACTGAATCGGCGCGACAGGCCGCCATCCACAACTGTTTTCCCCAGGCCAAGGGCCGCAAAGGCAATCCGGTCCTCAGGTTGGAGATGTTTTCCCAAGGGATAATAATTATATGAGGCAGCGGTCCCTGAAAAATCAGGGTAATAACGCTCATTATGCGTCTGCCCAACTACTTCCTGGATCACTACGGCCATACGGGATTCACCCAGGGAAATACCCAGGGTTTCCGCGTAAGAGCGGGCCAGTTTCAAATACGTAGATGCATATACCAGTTTAATGGCTGATATTAGCTGATTGGTGCGCACTTCCAGTTCCGGATGGCTGTTCGGCAGCATATAAGTGGAAAAGACCCCGGCAAAAGGCTGGAACAGGGAGTCTTCAAAGATACTGGATGAACGCACAGCCAGCGGTTTTGTCTTGTCCGAATAGATAAAACGCAGATCATCCCATAATTCCAAGGGAAGATGACCTTGAAGGAAACGTTCCTTGATCTCAATATCATCGTGGTTGGTGGAAACGAAATCATACAGGCCGTTTTCCCGCATAAACTGGTCAAACTCATCAGTACCGATCACCACTGTCCGGGGAATCTGGATATCCACATCTGGGAATTCTTTCCTGAAACCAGTATTATATGAAGACCTCAAAAAGAGCAAAAATGCCAATCCTCTACCTTTTCCTCCCAGGGAACCGGGGCGGAGGCGTACGAATCGGGAAGAGAGATGATAATTCTGGCGGTCAAAATCAACGATAATACCCATGCGTTCGTGCAGGATATCATCAACCGAGCCGATGATCAGCCTCCGCAGGTCTTCCTTATTCTCAAATTCGGATTCTTTCTGGGGTTTTATCTGTCGGGCGACTGCAAATTCACCTCTGGCTGCCAGCCAACCGGAAAAATGATCGTTTTGAGCATGATACACAAATGATTCCAGAGGTACGCGACTTAATTGATCCCGTAGTTCAAACAGGTTATCTGCCATACCTACAGTACTGTCATCCAGCATTCGGAAAGTAAAACAACCGAAGCCCATATAATTCAACAAAAAGGTCCTTAACTCTTGGAGCAGGGAGTGATCGGTTTTATTCACGAAGAATCCCAGCAGTTTTTCGGATTCCTTCCGGTTCTTCTCATCGCTGGATTGGAACATGATTGGTAGCGTGGACGCTTGTTTTCGGATCTTGCGAACCAGATCAAAACCAGCATCCTCTTCCAGCTGACCATTCCTGGGGAAACGAATATCAGTGATCATACCCAGCAGATGATCCTCATATTTTTGATACATCTCCCAGGCCTCTTCATAATTACTGGCAAGCAGAATCTTGGGTCGGGACCGCATTTGCAGCAGGGAGAGGTAGTCATTCGCGCCTTCAGATATTAAGCGCTGGGTTTGCATCATGATCTCGGAATAAAGGACCGGTAGATAAAGCGAATAAAAACGAATAGAATCTTCCACCACGATGATCACCCGAGTATCGCCGGTGATGATATCAGCATCAACGTTCAAGTGGTCTTCCAATAGTTTGATAATGGCCACGAATACTGTGGAATTCCCGTTCCAGACGAAAGTATAGTCAATATTGCTGGTTTCAAGGGCTTTTGCTGGGAGATACTGCAGTTCGGATGAGTTATTCAGCAATAACACAACCGGGATATCCTGGATGGCTTTGGCCTGGTCTGCAAATAATAGTGGATTGATCTCGCCCAGGCGCCGCATGGTGATCACTAGATCGAATTTGCGTTCCTTGAGAAGCTCAAGAGCCTGAGAGACTGAGGAAGCCCGAAAAATATGCGGCAGTGTGCGCAAATTAAGATTATGGAATTCCTCGAAAATCTGATCCGAAAGCCTGGCGTCTTCCTCGATGATAAAGGAGTCATAGGTACTGGATACAAGCAACACCTCATTGATACGATTTTGCATCAAATACCGATAGGTCTGGTACTTGGGCCGGTATTCCAGCTTGTAATCATCCGTAGTGTTTTTATCTCTTGTGGCCATAATGCTAAGATTATATCGTATCAATTTACTTAGGATGCGTGATCCATTTTTTAGTAAGCTCTGGCTGGAGCGCCAGTTCCTGCTTCGTATGTAGACCGGGAGAGCTGGTGCTCTCCCTCGAGCTATCATGTTGCAGGATCACGCATCCTTACCAACACTTTACAAAACCTCCATCCCATCTTAATATTCCACAAATACTTACCCAGTATCATGAAATAGGATCCATCCAGCATTTCCAACGGTCTGCTGGAAACCCATCATTACCTCTAGAAAAGGAGGTGAATATTGATAATACAAAGGAAACGGTTTCCCCTGAGGAAACCGTTTCCGCATTTGAGATTAGTTAATAGCTTCTCCACATTTAATTAACAATTTCTAAATATCCTGATGTTAAACTGATGTTGGATCCCTTGGAAAAGACCGTTGATTTGAAAGTTTTAACAAGGAGACAGAATATGAAACCGATTTTGAAATTCACTTTGATTGGATTGCTGGTATTTGGTATCGCTGGGGCTACTGTTGTAGGAGTTGCCTATGCCCAGGGAGAAGGGCCTGATGTGCATGAGGGGTTGGTCGAACTCCTTGGTTTGACCAGGGAAGAACTCCGAGACCAGTTTGAGGATGGCAAAACTTTGGAAGAACTGGCTGAAGCAGCCGGTGTTGACCTGGAAACTATCCGGGAAGAAGCGCGTAAAACCAAACAAGTTGATCTAGAGACCAAGATCGAAGAAGCCTTAGCCAACGGGGAGATCACGCATGAACACGCTGATTGGCTCCTAGAAGGCCTAGATAAAGGCTTCCTGGAAAGCCCCTTTATTGGATTTGGCGGACGTGGATCTAGCGGACGTCCTGATATGAATGGAGCAGGAATGCCCGGAATGCGGGACGGAAAACCGTCATCTGATCAGTAAAAAATATCCGTTGAGATTAATTTCTCTTCTCCTCACTGAGAGCCGGACAAACGCAAATAATCCGGCTCTCTCAAGATTGACGTGATACAGGTATAATTCTTTTCATAAATTATGTAGAGGTACTATGGCAAAAAAGATTTTAGTTGTTGATGATAATCCCGATATCCGGAATATGTTAAAAACCTATCTGACCAGTGAAGGTTTTCAAGTAATAACAGCTGAAAACGGTCAGAAAGCTTTATTCGTCGCCCGGGAAGAAAAACCGGACTGCATTGTGCTTGATATGATGATGCCGGAAATGGGCGGCGGGGATTTTATTCGCATTTATACCGCGGAATCGGATACCCCCATCATTGTCTTAACCGCCAGGGTAGAAGAAACTGACAAAGTCCTCGGCTTGGAACTGGGCGCTGATGATTACGTAACCAAACCTTTCAGTATGCGGGAATTAACAGCCCGTATCAATGCCCTTTTACGCCGAGCGAATAAAGACCAACCGGAACTGGAAATCCTCCGGGCGGCCAATATTACTCTGGATGTAAGAGGTCATATGGTTGAGATTGACGATCAACCCATTGAGCTGACACCATCCGAATTTGGCCTGCTGGCATTATTAATGTCAGCTCCTGGCAGAACCTATACCCGGGCCGAATTACTGGAAAGCCTGGGGGAAGCGACTTACCTGGAAGGGTATGAACGCACGGTAGATGTCCATATTCACAATCTGCGAGATAAGATCGAGCCAGATCCAGCAGATCCGATCTATATTGAAACTGTCTATGGTACTGGCTACCGTTTCGCCAGAGAAAGGAAGTAATTTTATATGCGCTCCATCAGTGCAAAAATAACCCTGGTCCTGGTTGTGGTTAGCCTGGCAGGGGCATTATTTACATCATTTTATATCCAAGACCGGACTCAGAAAGCTTTTGATACCTTTATCCAGGACCAGGACCAGCAGGTTCTGGTTGAAGCCTTAACTGATCATTTCCGTGTTTATGGAAGTTGGGAAAATGCTCATCTTGTCTTCCTGGAGGTATTCCCATCTATTTACCATACCAATCAAGGAGAAGGAGCACAACCCAGCGCACAAGGAATGAACGCTCCCTTTATATTGACTTCTCCCTCGGGAGAAATCATGGACACATCCCCGGGACCAGGACGTCCAAAACCAGGCAGCTCTATTCCAATGAATGAAGTAGAGAAAATGGGCATTCCACTCAAAGTTGAGGAAAATATTGTCGGGTGGTTGGTCCCAGCCTCAATTCAAGGACCACGAAATCACATCCAGGAGAATTTCCTCGAAACCGTGCAACAAGGCTTGATCATCAGCTCTTTAGTGACCTTGTTAATTGCCCTAAGTCTGGGCGGATTCTTAATCCAGTCCTTCACCCGGCCGATTCGAAAATTAGCCGGTGCAACAGAAAAGGTTGCTAGCGGCGAGTTAGGATTCCAGATTGATATCGAGTCTAAAGATGAATTGGGAAAATTGGCTTCTTCTTTTAACAGCATGAGCGCTGATCTGGAAAAAGCCGATCTGTCCCGTAAACAAATGACCGCTGATATCGCCCATGACCTGAGGACTCCGCTCACCATTATGCAGGGTTATACCGAAGCCATGAGTGAAGGGAAAATGGCTGGCTCCCAGGAGATCTACCAGGTGATGCATCAGCAAGCCAAACACCTGAACTACCTGATCGATGACCTAAAAACCCTCAGTTTGCTTGATTCTGAAGAATTGGCTTTCCTGATCCAGAATATCGATCCATCTTTTATTCTCCAGCAAGTAGAGTCAGCTTTTTCACCACTTGCCATGGAAAAAGGAATCCAGCTAACCCTGGCAGGAGATCAAAAACTACCCCGTGTGGATCTCGATCCTGGTCGGTTAACCCAGATCTTGGGAAATTTGATCAACAATGCCATTCAGGCATTGTCATCTGGCGGGGAAATTGAGATTTCAGCAATTCAGGAAGGGGGAAATTTGATCCTGAAAATTTCTGATAATGGCCCAGGGATTTCAGACGATAACCTGCCGCTTATTTTTAATCGCTCCTTCCGAGCTGACCAATCAAGGGCATCTGAAAATGGATCTTCCGGCCTTGGCCTGGCAATCACGAAAAAACTTGTGGAAGCCCAGGGAGGCAGCATCTCTGTTGAAAGCAAAGTCAGGGCAGGAACGACTTTCTTGATTGAATTCCCGATCGTATAGCTCCCATCAAAAACCTGGCATACTTTCCAGACTTAGATAAATCTGATAAGATGTACCCCTCTTTAATCCTAAATTACCCTACCCCGAACAAGAAAAAACTACCTGAAGCGGGAAGGAGATGGAAACATGAGAAGAAAATTGACAAATATTCTGTTATTTTTACTGATAACAGGCATCACTCTACTCAGCGCTGGCTGCGGCAATCAAATGGATGAGGCAGACTTCCTGGCAGCCCTGGATACAGCTGTCGCCGCCACAGATATCGCCCAGGCTGCTGAATTGCAGCAAACTGCGGATGCTAAAGCGGCTTTTACGCCTACTGAGACTACCGCGCCCACCAGCACAGAAACTCCGGCACCAGAACCGACCAGCACTTCAACCCCAGACTCGGGGGATTTTGAACCCCCAATTGTTCAAGTCTCGTTGGATACGAACTGCCGTTCCGGACCCGGAAAAGTCTATCCTTACCTGGGCGGTCTTTTTGTCGGTCAGGAATCAACCGTTCATGGGATCGATCCTTCTGGCGCCTGGTACTACATCATCAATCCTGATATTGAAGACAGTTACTGCTGGATCTGGGGTTTTTATGCCGAAACTACTGGCGACAAAGCACCACTTCCGATCTTCACTCCTGGACCTACCCCAAATACCGTTCCAGAATTCACAGCAGAATATCGCGAGCTGGAAACCTGTAAAGGTGCCTGGCGAGTGGAATTCACTATAGAAAATACTGGTCCCGTAACTATCGAATCAATTTCTGTGCATGTGCTGGATACTATCACTGATGAACAGACAGGTATCTCCGAAATGAATTCTTTCTTGGCAGCAGAGGGTTGTGATCTAGTTGAGGATGAAGATCTTTTATTCCCTGGAGAGTCTGGCTTTTCGATCAGCTTTGATCTAAGCGCTGATCCCACAAATCATTACTCCTTTGCCACCATTAAATCCTGCACTCAGGAAAATATGGCGGGGAACTGTTTTCTTAGTGAGTTCCCCTTTACGCCTTAAGCAAAAGTGGGTCAATCCTTTATAAGGATTGACCCACTTTTTATATCAATATCCCACTCCCGGAGCTTGAATTATCTCCGGGAGTGTTTTTAATGCATCCCTGCTTCTTCAGCTGCCAGCTATCCCATCCAACTGTAAGATCAGTTGTTCTATCAGGGGAACCAACATTCGGTTTGTGTTTGAAGATTCCGCGCCCTCTTCTTCCCGTTCGGCTTGCATGGTTGCAATAAGTTCAGGATCCATGCCTTCCTTACCGGCTCCAGCGCCTGCTCCACTGCCTGGCACCATGCCCTCAGGCCGTTCTCCAGTGCCATCTCCAGTGCCCATGCTTTCCAAACTGAGCTGTTCCATAATCCCCGAATCATTTAACAAGATCGTCATTGATTCCTGGGTAAGCTGCAATCCTGCTATGTAACTCACTTGATCCTGGGTCATCAAGGCCTGGATTTCAGACATAACAGCGTCCATTTCTTCGGGCGCAGTTGTATCACTCTCAGCCAGAGATAGATACATTTTCCAATAAGGCACCAGGGAGGAAGCCAGTTCCGCAGTAACTGCCTTGTCCGACTCTTCCAGGATCAGGCTTCCAACTACCAATTGCATTTCTACAGACAATGCATCCTCTGCATAATCGTTGCTGAGTTCTACCCCGGCAGTTTCTTGAGAGCCCGTGGAGCTGCAAGCGCTAACAAACAACACCAATATTAATATCAAACCCATTTTCTTTTTCATTTTCATAATCTTCTTCCCTTTTTATTAATGAACAATACAACTTTCTTCTCCTTGTTGTACTGGATTTAAGTGTACTTAATAACTATTAAGAAACCTTAAACCAAATGTTTAGATATTATTTGTGTTTAAGGCAAGAAAGCTCCCGGAATTTTGAAAACTCCGGGAGCTTTTGATTATCTAGAGGAAGAAATCCGTTATTGAAGACTACGGCCCTATCCGATTTTCTCCTCCAATTGGATTATCAGTTCTTCAATCAAAGGAACGATCAACCGATTTGCGCCGAATAATCCTCCTCCCTCTTCTGTTCTGCGAGCTTGCATAGTTGCAACCAACTCGGGATCCATACCTTCTGTGCTTCCTCCCGCTCGTCCCTGTCCACCGCCTGGCCTAACGCCATCAGGCATACCTTCGGGTCTATTTAACCCAGATCCGTCGCCTTCACTTGAACCATCTGCTTTTAAATTATCCATGATCCCTAACTCGTCAATTAGCGTCATCATACTTTCCTGAGTAAGTTCTAATCCGACAATATAATTGATTTGATCAGGTGTCATCAGGTGCTCAATTTCATCGACCAATCCATCTAATTCCTCCCGGGCTGTGATATCACTCCCTGTCAGAGAGATATATAATTTCCAATAGGGTAATAACGTAGCAGCCAGTTCTGCATCTAGAGCTAGGTCAGTTTCTTCCAACAGCAAGCTGCCCACTACGAGCTGTAAAGCAGGAGAGAGGGCATCATCTGCATAATCTCCCTTGAGTTCCGCGCGCTGTTCTCCGGTGGTATCAATCGCATCAACTGTCGTGGTATTTGTTCCACAAGCAGTGAGTAATAACACTACGATAATTAACAATCCAAATTTTTTCATGTCTTTCATTTTGTCCTTCCTTTATTTTTCGATACTTCCTATTAAGATCACATCACCGACTGATAACCCCCTGGTTACTTCTACAAATAACACATCCCGTATTCCCAATTCAATTTCCTGTTCAACAGTTTCACCGTTTTCCTGGATGAGTTGTACTTTTCCTTGATCGCCATCATCTATTTGCAGTCCCTCAATCGGAAGCAGGACCACACCCTGCGCTTCCCCGGCAATTACTTCCACGGTGGCCCCAGAAAGCAAAGGGAAATTTACCCAGACTGACTGGGAAATATCTATTTCCACCAAGGTTATTACTGAAGTTGTTGAATTCTGGCGAGACTTTAGAGTCGGATCTACAAACACAATTTTGCCCAGATAAATTTTCTCCGGGAGGGCATCAAAGATCACTTCCACGGAGTTACCAACTTTAATTAAACTCCAATCGCTTTCATCAAAAGATACTTCCAGAGTCGGCGGTTCCAATTGGGCAATCGTTACAATATTTATTGTTCCAATACTTTGCAATTGTTGAATATTCAACTCTACAATCATCCCAGAAACAGGCGCCACCAGTCTCGATGCATCCAGAGCTTCCTGAGCATCTGATACCAGTTTCCCGGCTATTTCGAACTTAACCAATTGCGATCCATAAGCATCATCCGGTATTTCACTATCCGTCAATGCAGCCAGATATGCTTCCGCTTCTTCCACCCGGGCTTCTGCGACAGCTAACTCCGCCCAAACCACCGCAACCTCTGTTTCCGAAGGTGGAGAGTAATAATCATGCCAGAATCCATAAGCATCACGCCAGCGGAAATTGAAGAAATCGGGCACATACTCTTCAGTGTAAGTTTCCCAATTCAGAGCCAGGCTTAAGGTCGCATGATCCACAGCTTCCTGGGCCTCTGTGATCCTTTGATCTGCCTCTTCAGAGGGATTAATATTGGCATTTGAATTGGCGTTTTGAAGTTCTATTTGGGCTTCCCGTAAGCGAAGTTCTGATCTAAATACATAGGGACTGATTAAAAATCTGAGCTCGGATTCTGCACTTAAGACTGCTTTTTGCGTCTCTGCTAGCTCCAGGGCGGCTGCCGCAACGGAAGCTGCTGAGGTCAATTCCCGCATTGCAGCCTGCTCTATTTCCAAATTGTCGATTAACTTCTCATCGTCCAGTGTGGCCAGGATTTGTCCTTCAACCACTACATCACCGATTTCTACAAGGATTTCATCCACAACACCACCATACTCAAAACCAAGTTCAACTTCTGATGCAGAGATCAGGCTTCCATTTCCAAATGCAGAAACCCGTATTTCCCCTGCACGAATTGTTGATGTCGTTATATTAGATATGGTGTCTGATTCCGGCTCAGAGTTAACCAGCTTATAGACACTAAAACCTGCCAATAGCATGACTATCACAAAAAGCAATGGCCAATATTTTTTAAACTTAATTGCTATTCTTTCCCGTTGTTCCATACAAATTCCTGTTTTTCTATCGATAGTTGAACGTGTTCCACAAAACTCAGTTAGACCTTCCCCCTTTCCCCTTCCGTAAATCAGTCAGGGAAGGATTATTGGGGGGAAGTCTAACTAGGATTTCTCAGTTTATTCATAACGCAGTGCGTCAATCGGATCCAATTGGGCTGCCTGGTTAGCAGGATAAAATCCGAAGAAGACACCCACTATTGCAGCAGATCCAAATGCTAACAGCACTGAACTTACTACAATCACGGTCCGCATACCGCTAGCCTGTCCAAAAATCCAGGCTCCGATAACTCCTGCAGCCACACCAATCAGGCCACCAATCAAACTGAGCAACAATGCTTCTGTAAGAAACTGCCAGCGGATATCATTGGGCGTAGCGCCTACAGATTGGCGGATGCCGATCTCCCGGGTACGCTCAGTAACACTCACAAGCATAATATTCATGATGCCTATCCCACCCACGATCAGGGACACACCAGCAACCCAGGCCAGCAAAGACCGGAAAGCAGCTGTGGTGGATTCCTGCGTTGTGATAATATCCTGCTGGGTCGTGATTACAAAATCAGGCTCTTCCAGGGTTACATCATGTCGTTTGGCCAGGAGGAGGGAGATCTGGTAGATCACATCATCCAGGGTTCTTTCACCTTCGGTTCCCACGGTTTCGTCCACTTCGACATAAATCAGGCGGACGCGATCGCCCATGAATTTTGAAAACTGGTTATTGACCAATTTTTCCAACACGATGGTAATTGGTGTATACAGGCGAGAATCGTAATCCACATCCCCAACCATTCCCTTTTCTTCAAAAACACCTACCACGGTTAAGCGAATACTCCCATCTACTGTAATCGTCTCTCCAAAGGGATCCTGTTCTCCAAACAACTCTTCTGCCAGGCTACTTCCCAGCACTGCAATGGGCTTTGTTCGATCGATCTCTTCCTGGGTTAAATAACGACCGCTGGAAATGTCCATGTCCCTTACAGAGGGAAAGTCAGCTGTCGTCCCCATAATCGTCACACTTTCCAGGGTGACATCACCAGCTTTTATCGTCTGAGTAGAACTCTGCTCTACAACAACACCTGCAACGCCATTAATCTGGTCTGCTATTGCGAAAGCATCATCATAAACCAAACCTCCGCTGGTCATGCTCTCCCCTGGTCTTCCCTGTCCAAAACTGGCAGAGACATAAATCAGGTTGGAACCCAGCCCAGTGATCTGATCCTGGATAGTTGCTTCTGTGCCTGCGCTGATAGCAATCATGATAATTACTGCAGCAACACCGATAATAATACCCAACATGGTCAACAAAGAACGGACTTTGTTCTTCAATAACGCCAGCCAGGCAATCTTTAATACTTTTATTGGTTTCATGTTATTTTTGCTCCTTGCCATTGATTACTTCCCGGGCCACTTTCCCGTCCAGCAAGTGGATAGTGCGGTCAGTATATTTTGCTATGGCAGGATCATGAGTCACCATTACAATAGTGACCCCTTTTTTATGAAGTGATACCAGTAAATCCATGATTTCTGCGCCAGATTTACTGTCCAGGTTACCGGTTGGCTCGTCTGCCATCACCATCACAGGATCATTTACCAATGCCCTGGCAATGGATACTCGCTGCTGCTGCCCGCCGGAAAGTTCCTGTGGTTCATGATAAATTCGATCTGCAAGTCCCACAGCACCCAGTATTTCGATCGCTTTTTCCTGCTGTTCTTCATCCGTAAGCAGGGATGTTCGATCATAGAATAACGGCAGGATCACATTCTCGAGGGCCGGCGTTCTTGCCAATAAATTGTAACTTTGGAAAATAAATCCCAATTTCTGGTTACGAATTTGAGCCAATTCCACCTTATCCAAATCACTGACATCTTCCCCATCCAGGAAATACTCCCCGGACGTTGGACTCATCAAACAGCCCAATACATTCATTAAGGTACTTTTACCGGAACCGGAAGGGCCCATAATGGCAACAAACTCCCCTTCCTTTACCTGGATAGAAGCACCATCCAGGGCCCGGACTTCAAAATCTCCCATTTGGTAGATTTTGATTAAATCCTTGCCGTCGATAATTGCTTTTTTCTTTTTCATTGGGTTGTCTCCACCTGGCCGGTTGTCACAACGTCCCCTTGCTTTATCCCGGAGATTATCTCGGCATATATCATATCCTGGAGACCTACTTCAACTAACTTCATACGGGGTTCCCCATCTTCTAATACAAAAACTGCATATTCACCGTCAGAGATTTCCCGCAGAGCCTCAACAGGCACCAGAATTGCGTTTTCCGCTCTTCCACCAATTACATCAATACCCGCAGCAGAACCTACCGGCAATTCACCCCAACCAGTTTTTGAGATATCCAATTCGACAATACAATAAACTACGGTCGTATTACTCTGGGTGACCAATCCGGGATCCACGTGCACAACCTGACCTTCGTAAATACTATCGGGTAGGGCGTCAAAGATCACTTCTACCGGGAACCCTTCCTGGATATTCTTCCAGTCAGACTCGTCAAAATAAGCATCCAGGGTCGGTGGGTTCAGATCTGATATTACAAGTACTACTTCATTCCCAACCTTTTCCGAGACATTCACATTGATTATTGTGACAGTACCAGAAATGGGAGCGGTCAGATTGGTGGCTCCCAGGTCTTCCAGGGCATCCTCCACGTCCTGACGGGCTTTACGGATAGCCGATGCCTTCGAGCCTGTGGCATCCTCAGGAAGATCCTGATTATTCTTCAACGTCTCAAGCAACACTCCTAGTTCTGAAATAGTAGCTTCAGCCAGGCTGATCTGCGCTCGCACAGAGGCAATTTCCGCATCAGTCGGCCCATCAATGAACCAGACCTTTTCATTTCCATCCATGTAATAAGCTTCAAAATACTCGGGCACATATTCATTTTCGTAATACTGCCACTGCACCTGCAAATTAGACTCAGCCCATTTCATATCCTGTTCAGCTGATTTCAATAGAGCTTCATTCTCGTCTGAGGGATCTACTTCATAGGCAGCCTGGGCTTCAGTCAGGGAAGTAGTATTTTTTTCAACATACCCTTCTGCTTTATACACTGCCAGACTGATCAATCCAACCAGGTTATTAATATTATCTTCCAGGTCTATCATGGTTTGAGCCAGGGTGATCTCGATCTCAGCTATTGCAGAAGCCGAAGTTAGCTCCTGTAATTCTCGTTGGGCTTCAATAAAATTCTCCTGTCGATCGCTGTCGTCCAGTCGAGCCAGAACATCGCCAACTTCAACTTTGTCGCCGACACCAACCAGCAATTCAACAAGTTCTTCCTGCACATTGTCACTAATATCGAAGCTGACATCTACCTCTGCAGAAGGGATTAATGTGCCAGCGCCAGCAGCATAAAGGGTAATATCACCCTTGCGCGCGGTTGCTGACTGAATAGTAGCTTCTTCACTCTCCACTACCCGGGATGGTAAATACCAAAAACTGTAAGCAGCATATACACCACCAACCAATAAAATCACCACAGCAGCTATAATCCAGTATTTTCGGTTTTTATTCTCTTTTGTTTTCTCTTTAGTCTTCATCCAAAAAACTCCTTATTAAATAAAAAAAGCCGTATCAGGGCTTAGTATACGATCAGGTTGTTAAGAAATTATTTAGGAATTGTTTGGGGATAAATAAGGGGAAAAATCTACGAAAAGAAAGGGACTTAGTCATTTGGAAGGACTAAGTCCCTAAATTAGGGATCCCGGATTTTTTTAAAACTCCGGGACCCTATTCTTTACTCCACGACCACCCAATCGCTGCCACTGCGACCAAAGACCTCGGGAGAGTACATCTCCTCAGCTTTTGCGGGTGGTACTACAAAGGTGCCCGGGGTCGTGGCACGAGCCACATAGGTATACTCGAATACTCCATCCCACAGCAATGAGGTGAAGGCCTCTGCCCTTTCATCGCGCATGTTCTGGTGCTCATACCAGGGTCCCCACCACCACCACCAACCATAGCTGGAATCCGAGCTGTTGGGGTCCTGGGGGATGCTGCCCGAAACTGCCAGGGCGGGATTGATGATCTCCAATCCTGCCGGAAGCGGATCTACCAATGCTACATGGTAGCGCCGATTGTCCGCGATCATTGTGATGCGTATTCTTACACGCGCTCCTGCTTTGATCACCCAGGTGCCATCCTCCAGGCGTTTGACGTCCTTGGGATCATCCACTGCCTCATACTCTCGCTGAACCACAAATCCCATCTCCAGCGGATCCAGTTGCAGATCAGTAGGAGCGTATTTTAATCCCAAGCGGTAATACAGCCTTCCAGGACCTTCTTTGCTGATGATCAGATCCTGCTGCTCCAGATCGGTATCCACCAGGTAGCCCATCGGCACTTCTGTCAGATGACGCTCGGTGCTGTAGCCAACGTACTCATGTTCACCGGCATAGGTATCACCCAGCCAGATCCGAGCCACAAACTCTGGTTCCACCGATTCATAAGTATTGAAGTAGCGATCCAGAGCCAATAGTACAAAGACATTTTCTTGAGTGCTGCTCCAGTGCCCCCGCTTGCGGTGCGCCAGGAGGCCGGTAACCAGTTTGGGGATCAGGTCGCTGTCCGGATCGTCTGCGATCATCGTATCAAGCATCACTGCGTCTGTTTTACGGTCCGAACTCAGCAGCAGATAAGTTTGATCATCATAGTAAGTAGTGAAGTTGGCTGCCCCAGGGGTTTCCACAACCCTGTTAGCCACCCAATTGCGGATTTCTTCCAACTCTCCCAATGATCCGGCATCATCAACCAACACCTGCCAGATCCAGCCAATCCCGGCCATGGATATATGGTCAAAACCTGATCTATGGAACAAGTCACGAGCTTTGGTTGGATCGGGGTCATCCATTAAGTCCCGAACATACAGAGCATAGGAGCTGAGAGTATTGCGTGTATATTCCCCATACCAGTATGGATAGTAATTTTCGATATTTTCCAGGTAATCTAAAACCATGTACCACATATCTTCGGAAACCTCAAAACCCTTCTGCCTTGCCCGAGCCAGGGAATGTGCCACATGGATAGTATTGTAGGGAATAGATTCCTGCCCCCGGCGCCAATACGGGAAACCGCCATCATAGTTCTGGATGATGCCCAGCATTTCCAAATCCTTGTCCACTCGGTCTTCCATTTCCTGCGGAGTCGGCATTCCTTCTGCCTCAAAAGCACTCAATACATCCCTCAGGGCTGCGATGCCCAGGATTCGGGATGACATTTGCTCCGAACATTCATAGGGGTATGAATAAAGATACATCACAGCATCCGTCAGAGCCTGCAGAGCGGTTGATGAGGTATTGATCTCCAAGCCACCAAACTGCGGGAACACATTCGCAGGTCTAGCGATTGGTTGGATCATGGCACCATCATCAAGCACGCCGTAGGTCGCAAATGCCTCTGTGGTTGCCGGGGTGTAAACCGGCATTTCACCGGCAGCAGCATCAGCATAATCACCTGAAGTTGCCGCTATTCGGAACTTTGCATCCCCTGCCATTTCTGCCGACATCGGGAATCGCACCTCAATGCGGTCATTGGCCGGGATCCGGACCTTCATACCCATATCACCATCAAGCGCTAAGTTGCTGGCCTGGATGATCACATCTGCTTCAATTAACTCATCAGTCTGATTCTGAAGCACTACCGGCATTTCAAATTGGTCTCCAAAATTCAGGAACCTGGGCGCTGAAGGCCGGACCATCAGAGGTAAACGAGCCGTGATGTTGGATTCGCCAGATCCAAACTGATTTCCACTATCATCTACCGCAACTACCATCACCCGGTAGCGTGTCAGGTTATCCGGCAGACTGATCTTTACCACTGCCTTACCATTACTATTTGTTTTGACTTCCGGAGCAAAAGTCGCCAGAGGATTGAAATCTATCCTGATTTGGATCGCTTCTCCTCCCGTTGCTGCATTATCCATGCCCGCGCTCTTGGCTTCCATATCAGCATCAGCCATTCCCATCGCAGGAGCTTCCATCATGGCTTCTTCGGCCATTTCGCCTTCCTTGACCATGGTCGCCTGCGGCATGGCCCTGATCTCATCAGCAGCTTGCTCCAGCAGTGCGCCTGGATTAGCCAGCAGGATGCTGGAACGGGTATAGTAGCTGCTGGTATCTGCCGGGCGGGTCGAGTAAAAGACCGAGAGCGGGTCTGTTAGTTGGTAACCCGTTAATCCGAGGATAGCTTCATCTACAACCACCACCGCCAACTCTACACCTGATACTGGTTCACCGGAAGCATCCCGAACCGTAACATCCAACCAGGTATCCTCACCGGGTTCCAGTTTATCTTCCCGGGGTTCAACCAGCAGGTCCAGCGTACGCCCTAGTGGAGGAATGGATAAGTTGATTTGTCCGGTCGCAAATGCAGGCCTTGGAGGAGCGCCTTCCAGTTCTTCTCCCTTGTCATCTGTCCTGGCAGTCGATCCAACCAGGTCTACCTTGATATAAAGGTTTGGAATATGTTTTTCTTCGATCGGGATCCGCAGCGTACGACTGCTGCCATCCATCGTAAAACTTTCAGTAGAGATGATGCCGTTGCGGCTGATAGTCAGTAAACCTTCTCCATTGCTGAAGGGCGCCTGTACCAGGATCTCAGCTACATCACCCGGTTGATAAATTTCCTGATTCGGGATC
>Ga0209013_10001864_pt1 | contig 19401 bp, 20 predicted proteins | sample Cruoilmetagenom2_FD_187291 | JGI IMG/M metagenome (GOLD analysis project Ga0209013, IMG submission 187291) | Oil polluted marine microbial communities from Coal Oil Point, Santa Barbara, California, USA - Sample 2 (SPAdes) (version 2) | ecosystem: Environmental > Aquatic > Marine > Oil seeps ...
CCCCCGCGCCAGCAGCGGCGCGGCGTTTGGCGTATGCGATTAAGTTTTCGCGTGTCAGCGCATTGAGTTTGATCTGCCCGAGAGATGCGGTGAGTTTGTCGAGGCAATAGGCCTTGCTGCGTCGAGGCGCGCGGCCGACCTCGCACATGTCGGTGATATGCAACTTAATCGCTTCGGCGAGCGTCGCGGGGTGAGGAGCGGACGCGGCGGCAACTGACTGGCCAAGATCAACCCTGCGCTCAATGTCGCGGGCCCAGCGTTCCGCATCAGCGCGCACGCGGAATGTGCTAGAGGCGTACTGACCGTTGCGACGGATTTGAGCACGCCAGGCACCGGACTTTAATTTGAGGATTGAGGCCATGAGCGTGTGCACTATGTGTGCAGTGAGGATGCGAACAGATGCGAAAAGGTGCGAACAGATGCGAACAAAATTGCACACGTGTGCACACTAAGGCTCAGATTTAACCGGAAAATCTATGCAATATCAATCACATAGATTCTGTGTCGCTCCTATGATGGACTGGACGGACCGCCATTGCCGGACTTTTCATCGGCTGTTGACACGCAATGCGCTTCTGTACACGGAAATGTTGACCGCGCCGGCGATTATTCATGGCGATCGTGAGCGGCTATTAGCGTGCGATGCGCGTGAGCATCCAGTCGCTCTACAACTCGGCGGCAGCGATCCAATGGCTCTTGCCGCGGCAGCCGACATTGGTGCTAGCTTTGGTTACGACGAGATAAATCTCAACGTGGGCTGTCCTTCTGACCGCGTGCAGGAGGGACGTTTCGGTGCATGCCTCATGGCAGAGCCAGGGCTTGTTGCTGCGTGCGTTTCGGCGATGCGCGCGCGTGTCGAGATACCGGTCACCGTTAAGTGTCGTATTGGCATCGACGACCAAGATGCGGAAGACGATCTGCAAAAATTTATTGAGACGGTGGCGGCCGCGGGGTGCATCACATTCATCGTCCACGCTCGCAAGGCGTGGCTTGCTGGATTGTCACCAAAGCAGAATCGCGAGGTACCGCCGCTCGATTATGCACGCGTCTATCGTCTGAAGGCATCGCGCCCAGACCTGACGATCGTTCTCAATGGTGGCATCGCAGGTCTTGACGATGCGGAACAGCATCTTGCCTATGTCGATGGTGTGATGCTAGGGCGCGCAGCCTACCAAACACCGTATCTGCTCGCCAATGTCGATCAGCGCCTGTTTGGCAGCAATGAGTCGGTCGTCTCACGCGCCGAGGCGCTGGAATTACTCACGACCTATGCTTCCCGGCACCTGGAGAGCGGCGGACGCCTCAACAACATTGTTCGTCATGTCCTTGGCCTCTATCACGGTCAGCCACGGGCTCGCACGTTACGGCGACATCTCAGTGAGAACGCTGTAAAAGACGGTGCTGGTATCGAAGTTCTAGTTGACGCATTGCGTATTGCTGAGCCATCGCATCGATCGTTTTCTGCCGCGGCGGAATAGGGAGCGCTGAAAGATGGTTATGGGGGTGACGCCGGCTGAACTTTCTGTCGTCGTCGTCGCACTGATCACGGGCGGGGTCTTTGCCGGCTTTCTTGCCGGGCTTCTCGGCATTGGTGGTGGGGGTGTGCTGGTACCAGTGCTCTATGAAGTATTTCGAATTCTTGACGTTGATCCATCGATCCGCATGCATCTGACGCTGGGAACATCGCTTGCCATTATTGCCCCCACCGCACTCAAATCATTTTCGGGTCATCGCGCGAAGGGCGCGGTAGATATTCCGGTTCTTGTGCGCATGGGGCCGTGGATTGTTGCCGGTGTCGTCGTAGGAATTCTGATTGCGAATATATCAAGCGGTACCACTTTGAAATGGATTTGGGCCATTGCCGCCAGTCTGTTTGCTCTCAAGATGGCGCTGGGCCGCGAGGACTGGCGTCTGGGAAATCATTTGCCCGGCAGGCCTTGGTTGGAGATCGTCTCTTCGGCGATCGGGTGCCTCTCTACGCTCATGAGCATCGGCGGCGCCACCTTCGTCGTACCGTTTCTCACGCTCTACGGCCGCCCCATTCTGCGCGCTGTCGGCACCGCAAGTGGCATTGGCCCAATGATCGCGTTGCCCGGAACCATCGGTTACATGTGGGCGGGTTGGGGCGCAGAAAACTTGCCGCTTTTTTCACTGGGCTACGTCAGCTTGATCGGTGCACTGGTAATTGCTCCCATCAGCGTTTTTGCAGCACCGTATGGTGTGCGCGTGGCCCACAAAATTCCTAGACGGAGGCTGGAGTTGGCTTTTGCTGCCTTTCTTGCTTTCGTTGCTTTACGATTTTATGCCGATCTACTGATGTGAGAGCGGCCCCCACATCGTAGGAGCTGAAGCGTGACGCAACCGCAATCCGGAGCGCGGTGCCGGAGAAGCCAGAGCTGTACGTGTTTCAAATGGCGAGCTTCTGATTGTATTCGCCAACCTCATCAAACTTCGACAGTTCTGCATCGATGTCGGCGAAGATCGCCTTCATATTGTCTTCTGAAGTTGGGCTTTCCACGACAACGACGAGTTCGGGCTTGTTGGACGAGGCCCGCACCAGCCCCCACGTTCCATCGTCGAGTACGACGCGGACTCCATTGACGGTGATTAGATCGCGGATCTTCTGGCCTGCGATTTGTGCGCCGTCAGCGGCGAGCTTCTTATAGTGCGTCACAACCTGCTCGACGACACCGTACTTTTCCTCGTCGGCACAGTGTGGAGACATGGTGGGGGACTGCCACGTCTTGGGCAGCGCGTTCTTTAAGTCCGCCATGGTCTTATCGGGGTTGTGATCGAGCATGTCGCATACGGCAAGTGCAGCGACGATGCCATCATCGTAACCACGTCCGAGCGGCGGATTGAAAAAGAAGTGCCCCGATTTCTCAAAGCCGACGAGCGCCTTGGTCTCGTGGCTGTAACGTTTGATATAGGAGTGGCCCGTCTTCCAATAGGCCGTCGTTGCACCGTTCGCTTTGAGCACTGGGTCAGTCAAGAAGAGGCCGGTGGACTTCACGTCGGCAACGAATTTTGCGCCATGGTTGGAGGCGGAGATATCACGCGCGAGCATGACCCCGACTTTATCAGCAAAAATCTCTTCTCCTTGGTTGTCGACAACGCCGCAACGATCGCCATCACCATCGAAAGCGAGACCGACGTCAGCGCCAACTTCAAGCACCTTCGCTGAAACATCGTGCAGCATCGCCAGGTCTTCAGGGTTGGGATTGTAATGCGGGAAACTATGATCAAGATCGGCGTGAAGCGGTATCACCTCGCAGCCGACAGCTTCAAGTACCTTCGGTGCAAAAGCGCCGGCCGTTCCATTTCCGCAGGCGGCAACAACTTTTAAGCAACGCTTGAGCTTGGACCGATCCGTTAACGACTTCATATATCGATCGGCCATCTCGGGAACGAACGTGTATTTCCCCCCCGGCGCTGTCTTATATTTTCCGGCAAGGACGATGTCCTTTAGCTCCGACATTTCATCGGGGCCAAACGTCAGCGGTCGAGCAAGGCCCATCTTGATGCCTGTCCAGCCGTTGTCATTATGACTGGCGGTGACCATGGCGACACCTTCGACATCGAGATCAAATTGCGCAAAATACGCCATCGGAGAAAGTGCTAGGCCGATGTCATAGACCTCGGCACCACCGGCCAAGAGACCCATCATCAAAGCTTGCTTCACGCTGCCCGAGTACCAACGGTAGTCGTGACCAACAACGATGCGTTTGGGAACCCCACGGTTCGCGAACAAAGTGGCCAATCCGAGGCCCACCGCATTGAGCCCCATTAGGTTGATTTCGTCGGGGAACAGCCAACGTGCGTCATACTCGCGAAAACCAGTCGGCTTCACGAGCGCTGTGCGCTCAAACTCAGCGGTATTAGGGTTCAGGTCGGCGCAAGGTGGCGGCAGCATGACATGATCCTTTAAGAATAGGAGAGTGACGCGCAGGTGTAACTGCCCAGCATCCTAGAGTCGATGCTGCGTAACGTAGCGAGCCGGATGGATACTAACGATTATAGCCGGATTTAATCGTGAAGCACGAGGAGGCCTGGTCGCATATCAAACCGTGATAATCGGCCCAAAAAGCTCATCCCGAGAAGGGAGGTTCTGAGGCGGCCCGGCTCGGAGACGGCGGCGCGCACATCACGCACTGTGATATCACCGATGCTGACGCTATCGAGCATCACCGGTGCGACGCGCGCTCGGCCGTTGGCGGTGCTGACAGAGTGAGTAAAGTCACGAGATGTGAGATAGAGGCCGGCACGCTCGGCGTCCTCATAGCTGAGTGCAACCATAGTGGCACCAGTATCGACCATAATTTTGATGGAGCGACCGTCAATATCTACGTCGGTGAAAAAATGTCCGTTACGTGCGGCCGGAATTTCCACGACCGAACCCGTTTGGTGCTGACGTCGAAACTTCTCTTTGGATTGCGCGGACTCCGTAACGTCAGCCGAGTAGACGTTGCCGAATGCCTCCAGAACGCCTGTCTGCAATTCTTCAAAGTGCGTGAGAACGGCGGCGCCGGCAACGGCGATAACCGCCCAACTTGCCGCTTCGCGCAGCAGATGTCTTGTCCCCATCGAAAGCGCCATGCAATGATCTCGCGGTATGTTTGCCTGGGTTTGGTTGCCGGCTACTAGTTCCGGAGCGTCAGAAATTCCTTCGAAACCTCATACGAACGCAAACGCCTTAAAAAACTCATACCAAGTAGGTTTTCGTTGAGGCTTCCAGGCTTGGTCACCAGCGCTTGAACGTCGCGTAGCTCGATGGGCCCAATGGCGACGGAACGCAAGCGCACGGGCGCGGCGAAGGTGGTCCCGTTGGCGGTGTGCACCGCTGCTGTATAGCTCAGGCTTTTTGGATCGATCCCGGCTCTGGCAGCGTCCGCCGGTTTCAGGACGACCGTTGAGGCGCCAGTGTCGATGAGGAGTGTCATTGCCCGGCCGTTGATTGCGCCCCGTACGGCGAAGTGGCCATCCAGGCGGCTGCGGACACGCACGGCATGTTCGCCCTCTTGCTGATTGCGCACGGTTAGTGTTTGCCCGGGCGGGGCAAGCTCTCCCGCAACGCGATAGGCGAGCCCCGAAATGTCATCACGATAGCTATAAAGAATGATAAGGAGAAGCGCTATCGCGCCCCACACTGAAAGATTACGAATGGCCTGCCAGGCGCGCGTGCGCTCATCGCTGATGAGTACCAAGACGTAGACGGCTATCATCACGACGGCGACGGCGAGGATAATGATTTCAAACGTGCCGAGGTCTGAAAGCAGCATGGTATCGCCGCGCAACAGCAGGAACGCGGCTGCAACAACGAGAAATGCCACAATGAGCCACGTCAACATTTTTCCTAGCCCTCTAGAAGAGCCGCCTTACGTTCGGCCAGCATAGTCATAATCTGCCTGCGTTCCGCAATCGTCATGGAGCCCCAGCGAGCAATCTCGTCAATGGTTCGCCCGCAGCCCATGCATAGACGGGTCTCACGATCAATGTCGCAAACGTTAATGCAAGGCGTTTCCATTTAGCGGTTCGCTCTCCCTGTGACGCGGCGATAGAGTTCGGCACCCAATTGTGGGGATTATGTAGCGACGGCTTTGCGTTAAAACAATGCGGTCCACAGCTCGCTCAATTGATAGTGTTGGAGTGACCTCGTTGAGGTGAGGTTTTTGCGTTTGAGCGCAACCGCGGAGGCCTGGGTGGGCGTACGGTCGGCTCATTAAGGCGGTGCGTTTCCTGACCCAAAGGCTGAAGGGGCGCCATCGTCTGCAGTACCCGGTGTGGCGGGAGCTCAATGATCGCTTCAGTACCCTTTCGCAACTCCGACTTGAGTGAGAATGTGCCGCCGTGCAGTTCAGATAGGTGCTGTACAATAGGCAAGCCAAGACCGGCACCGCCTTCCGCGCTCTGTTGGGCTAGTGCCCCTTGCCCGAAGGCCTGCATGACCTTGGGTATTTCATCCTCGGGTATTCCTGGCCCGGAGTCGCGCACCGAAATAAATTGTCCGCCGCTATCGCCTGAACCAACGGATAGGGTGATGCGCCCGCCCTTTGGTGTGAACTTCAATGCGTTAGACATTAAGTTAAGGCAAACCTGTCGAATGGCGCGCGCATCGGCCCAGACGAGCGGAAGGTCAGGCGCAAAATTTTCGACCACCTCAAGCCCTTTACTTTCAAGCTTCAGTCGCATGAGCCGGTGGCACTCATGGACCAACTTAGTCAATCGCAATGACTCCTCATGCAACTCATAACGGCCTGACTCGATGCGTGATAAATCGAGGATCTCGTTGATAAGTTGCAACAAGTGACGCCCACTTTCAAAAATGTTCCCTGCATACTCTTTGTACGCTTTGTTTGCCATCGGACCCATCACCTCCGTATTCATGACCTCGGAGAATCCAAGGATCGCGTTGAGCGGTGTCCTCAGTTCGTGGCTCATGGTGGCGAGGAAGCGCGACTTGGCTCTATTGGCGGCTTCTGCTCTGCGTCGTGCCTCGTCGGAAACAGATTTTTGCTCTTCCAGCTCGGCGATGAGGGCGTCTTTTTCACTACGGAACTCAAGCATGGATAGTGCAGTGGACCTCAGGCCACGTGCAAGGAACAGAAAATATATGTAGATACCGATTGCCATCGACGCTAACGCTAAATAGAACGGGTCGCCCAAGAGCAGTAAGCGTGTGACCACTGCCAACGTCATTGGTATCGTCCCGGCGAGTAGGACTTGTGTTATCGTTGCCGCAAACATTACGCGGATCGCCAACACGACTATGAGGGTGGCAAAGATAAAGACATGCGAGGAGAATGCCGCCGACTCCGCCACGCCTACGTGCTGTCCCACACCCATGAGTGCGAAACCTGCCAGCGTTGCTCCGTTCAACAGCTCGATCATTACGAAGCGACGGCGCCAGAGCCGGATATCGACCTGAGATTGAGGCAGAGCTAAGAAGCGGCGCCCCTGGTCCAACAGCACCACTTTGGCGAGGATGACGATCACTAGCCATATAACGCCATCCGAGATGGGCGCCCAGAACATGGAGGCGATGGCAAATAGCGCATAAAGAGCCGGTATAGTGAATGCGGCGCCGATTTCATTGCGCACGAACATCGCCAGGAGCTCATGCTCGAACTCCGGCTTTATCTCGGTCCCCGCCGCCAGTCGCGCGCGCGTGGCTTTGATATCCGCGGCGGCCCGCTTCCTTGCGTCCCGTCGGCTTCGAAGCCTTGCGACCTCTTCAGCTATGGCCGTGTGATCCATCGGACTTGTCTTATAGAATCCTCAAAGGCCCGGCCGCGCCATATGCGCGACCAGAATTCGAATTCAATCTGTGCCGGAAACCCTAACTAAGTGCTTATAAGCGCTTTCTAGTGGAGCGACGCTGATGCAACTTAAGGCGCCTTGCGTGTTGACGCTCGCAACCTAAACGACCTCACCATCCATTGTAGCTTGCCGCCGCGACGACTAAGTTTGCTCAAAATCGAGTCCCTTTAGCGGCAAGTAATGCTCATCCAATGCGGATTATCGAGACACGCCCTGCACCTAACCCCCGCCGCGTTCGTATTTTTCTTGCGGAGAAGGGGATCAAGGTTCCCTTTGAAGAGACCGATCTGATGGCGGGCAACCTCAAGACTCAGGAATTCACCAGCATAAACCCTATGCAGCGCGTACCGGTCTTAGTTCTCGATGACGGTACGGCAATCTCGGAGTCGGTTGCGATCTGCCGTTACTTTGAGGAGTTGCATCCAGAACCTGCACTTTTCGGGCGCGGGGCAGCAGGGAGAGCGAAGGTTGAGATGTGGAACAGGCGCGTTGAGCAACGTCTCTTCACGGCAATCACGTATGTCTTCCGCCATCTGAACCCCAAGATGGCGCATCTTGAAGTACCGCAAGTTGGGTCCTGGGGCGAGGCAAACAAACCGAAGGTGTATTGGATGCTGGGCGTGCTCGACGATGTGTTGGGCCGGCATCCCTATATCGCAGGTAACGAGTATTCGATTGCCGACATTACTGCGCTTGTCGCGATCGACTTTATGAAACCAGCGCGTTTGGAGTGGCGGCGAGGGCATGCCAATGTTGCGCGTTGGCACGCCAAGGTTTCTGCACGGCCGAGCGCCGAGGCATGAGTAACGGCTAGAACAATCCGGCAAGCTCCAATATTGCGGCCTCGCCAAGAAAAGCGGACCATTGACTTACGAAGACAATTAGAGAGACAGGTATGAAGCTTACTGTTGTCGGTTCAGGCGACGCGTTCGGCTCCGGCGGTCGATTGCAGACCTGTTTTCATGTCGCTGCGGGCGACGAGGCGTTCCTCATCGATTGTGGTGCAACCAGCCTCATCGGAATGCAGCGCTTGGGGCTTGATCCAGAGCGCGTTTCCTCGATCTTTATTTCGCACCTTCACGGCGATCATTTCTCGGGGCTCGTTTGGTGGATGATACAGGCGCATCATGTGACGCGGCGCGAGCGTCCACTCACCATAGCGGGGCCTGCGAGCATTGAAGAGCGCTTTCTCAAGGCGGCGGAAACGCTTTTTCCGGGTGCAGCTAAAATCGAGCGTCGCTTCGAGATGCGGTTTATCGAGTTTGCGCAAGAAAGGTCAATCGAGGTCGGTCCCGTTCGCGTTACGCCCTACGAGGTCCGCCACCCATCAGGGGCACCGCCATACGCGCTGCGCATCGAGACCGCCGGTAAAACCGTCAGCTTTTCCGGAGATACCCAGTGGGTCGACAGCCTTATTGATGCCGCCAATGGTGCCGACCTCTATATCAGCGAATGTTTCGGCTTTGATACGCCAGTGGGCTATCATATGACCTGGCGTGAGATCGAGAAGCAGCTGGATCGACTTGGCGCCAAACGCGTATTGCTTACACACATGAATACAGAGATGCTGGCAAAGCGAAGCGAGGTGCGCGATCCGCGCGTGCTCGTTGCCGAAGATGGAATGATCATCGACATCTGAGTGAGTAGCAGTGGGTCCGAGCCTCGAACGTCTACTCGCCGAAATTCGTGGCTGCCAAGTTTGCGTTGAGGAACCTGATCGCAAACCGTTGCCGCACGCCCCGCGGCCGGTTCTGTGCGTAAGCACAACGGCTAGACTAGCGGTGGTCGGCCAGGCGCCCGGAACACGGGTTCATGCTTCTGGAGTTCCATTCAGCGATCCATCGGGTGAGCGACTACGCGGTTGGATGGCTGTCACGCATGAGGAGTTCTATGACGTGCGCCGGGTAGCGATCGTCCCCATGGGTTTCTGCTACCCGGGTCAGGACGCTAAGGGTGCTGACCTGCCGCCGCGCCGAGAGTGCGCGCGGCGTTGGCGATTGCGGTTATTCGATCAGCTGCCACAAATTGAGTTGATGGTGCTCGTGGGCGGCTACGCGCAGCGTTGGCATCTCGGCAGGTCTGCCGGCTCAAGCGTAACGGAAACCGTGCGCGCATGGCCTAATATGCTTGAAGGGCCAGGCCCATGCCGTTATCTGCCCGTGCCGCATCCCTCCTGGCGCAACAACGGCTGGCTCAAGGCAAACCCTTGGTTTGAGGTTGAGTTGTTGCCATGTCTGCGCCGAGAAGTACGCCATTTGCTCGGGGCAGCACCATCGCCCGGTCGCGTCCTCTAGAAAAAGCTACCCAAAATGGGCTCATAGTTGGGCTTGCGGGCAACGTCTATTCGCGTTACCGCGGTCTGTGCGAAACAATTTTCCACGAAAAGGCTGCGCAATGCTAGACGAAATGGACATCAAGATCCTGCGTATTCTGCAAGAAGATTGTACGCGTCCTGTCGCTGAAATTGGCAAGGAGGTTGGCCTCTCCACGACACCGTGCTGGCGGCGCATTCAGAAGCTGGAGGAGGCGGGTGTGATCCAGCGCCGCGCCGCGATCCTTGACCCGCAGAGAGTGAACGCCGGCGTGACGGTAATCGTCTCAATCAAAACCGATCAGCACAGTCACGCCTGGCTGGAACGGTTTCACGGCGCTGTCACCGACTTTCCAGAGGTGGTTGAGTTTTATCGCATGTCGGGTGAGATCGATTATATGCTGCGAGTGGTAGTACCTGATATTGCTGCATATGATGCCTTTTATAAGAAGCTCATCGCGCGCATTGAGGTTGCAAAAGTGTCATCCGCCTTCGCCATGGAGCAGATCAAATATACTACCGCCCTCCCGCTGGAGTTTGCGCGCGCTGGTGATTTGGAGCGCGCGGCCAGAGTCTAGGCGATTAGAAACAGGCCCGACAGTAGCAGGCAAAGCAAGGCGGAGATGCTCAGCGCAAAGAATGTGAGCATCATTCCCCAGACGCGGTAACGCAAGATGTGCGGCGTCTGTGAAAGGCCATAGGCGTGCATGAGCCGACCTGCGATCAATAGAAGGCCAACAAGGTGGATCAGTGGACGCGGCGCCGTCATGCTTTCGGCCATCGCCATCAGCAGAAGCGTAAAGGGGACGTATTCAGCGAAGTTCGCATGCACCCGCATACGGCGCAAAAGTTGGTTGTCGTCGCCGTGACCAATTTCAACCTTTACTAAGCGACGCCAACCGATGACTCGGATGCTTAAGAAGACAAAGAGCAATGCGAGAAAAGAAGCGTAAAGGGCAGTGATCGTCATACATCGCTCCTAATGTGAGGCATGAGAATTAGTTAAGACGAGACGCGTCTAGTCGCTAATAATTTTGACGAGAAGGCGTTTTCTGTGGCGGCTATCGAACTCACCATAGAAGATCTGCTTGCAGGGCCAAAGTGGAACTGGCCATTTCAAATACCCACGACGACCGCTCGGCCCATCACCTAACGCTTCAGGTGCGCGTTTGCATTGTCTTCGCCGGTTTGATTGTGGTGGTAGCGGTTTACGGGAGCATGTCGGACTAAGATCTCCAGCCAAATATTGGAGTCGTGATGCAGCCGGACTTTGCCATCGTTTATGATGACCGAGGCCGTGATATGCATGGGACTAATTTGCAGAAGCCCCTCCTTGATCCTGCTCTTGCGCAAACGGACTTGGAGGTCGGGCGTAATGTTAGTAAGAGCCCCTCGCATTGATGCTTCAAACCAAAGTTCTTTGCGGCAAGGCTTCATCTCTGCCTTGCAGTGATTTCTAGCTTGGGCCTGGCTTGCGACTAGTCAACCGCGCAATCAGGCTTGAGGTATCCCAGCGGTTACCGCCCATGTTCTGCACGTCGGCGTAGAATTCATCGACGAGTGCGGTTACTGGAAGCGTTGCACCGTTTCGGCGTGCCTCGCCCAGGCAAATCGCTAGATCTTTACGCATCAAATCGACAGCAAAGCCAAAGTCGAAACGACCTTCGCTCATGGTCTTCCATCGATTGTTGAGTTGCCAGGATTGCGCCGCGCCCTTCGAGATTGTGTCCATGACAACTTCCAAGTCGAGTTCGGATCTCTGCGCGAAGTCGATCGCTTCGGAGAGGCCCTGGAGCAGACCAGCGATGGCAATTTGATTGACCATTTTGGTGAGCTGTCCAGAACCAGAGGGCCCAATGAGGTTAGCCGCGCGCGCATAGTTCATGATCACCGGCTTGGCGCGAGCAAATGGGGCCTGATCACCTCCCGCCATGACGGTGAGGGTTCCGGTCTTTGCACCGGACTGCCCCCCGGAGACTGGCGCATCTATGAAGGCCAAGTCTTGGGCTTTCGCGGTTCTATGGAGTTCGCGGGCGACTTCGGCAGATCCAGTCGTATGATCAACAAATACGGCGTCAGCCGCGAGTGAGCGAAAAGCGCCGTCCTTACCGATCGTCACCTCGCGCACATCGTCGTCGTTGCGAACGCAACAAAATACGATTTCGGCACTTTTAGCCGCCTCGGCAGGCGTTGTCGCCGCCCGCCCTGAACCATATTCGCGAACCCAGGCGTCAGCCTTTGCTCTGCTTCGATTGCAGACGACGACATCGTGGCCGCCCGCCCTAAGGGCGTGCCCTGCCATGGGGTAGCCCATGACGCCAAGCCCGATCCACGCCACCTTCGCCATGCTCGTCTCCCATTTTGCGGTCTTTCCTGGCTATGGTTCTAGAGCAGGCTCAGGTTGCGCAAAAGCGCAAGGGCGGTGCCTCAAAATAATCTGGCGCGCTCAAAGGGCTGAGCGCGCCAGATTCAAAGCAAAAGGACCGCGAGATAGCGGCCTCAAGCGACCTTTGCAGCAAGGTGCTCAATTGGCTGGTTGGGGAAGGGGAGCTGCTCGCGCGCGCGCCATTCGTTTGTTACATAGTTGATGATCACCGACTTGCGTACGCCGTGAATCTGTCGGGTTTCGAAGCCGTGGTAAGTGACGTCGGAGGGAACGAAGATAAGCGCCGCGTTGCTCTCGAAGGGTGATCGGCCGACGGGCGTCTTATTCTCATCGTAGATGTCGGTGCCGAGGTCTGAGTGGCTTGGGTCTCTGGACGTATAAAGCAGCATGGTAAACTGCTTGACGCCGAGATCGGTGTGCGGCTCTAGCCAGAAGCCATTAGTATCCTGCGCTAGCTCGACGCGGAGATACGTACCGTTGAGATTGGTACCGAAGTGCTCCTCGATCGACCGCGTAATTGCCTCGCTTTGGAAGGCATCGTTGAACGCCTTGCAGACGGCATGTCGGTCCATGTTCTCTGGGTCAAAATACTTGCGCGTTTTGTTGTGCAACTCGCGCTTGCCGGAGACGCCCTCGAGCGGTGGGGCTTCGAAAGGCAGGTCAAGGATAGCATCGAGGGTATCGTCCGGGAGGCACTGCGTAAGGAACCAGTGCTTGTATGGTGTCTCAGTGCACTTTGAGTCGGCGATGCTTTTCAGCATGCTGTCGACGATTGCTTGTGACGTGATGGCCATGTTGTGTTGCTTCCCTAAATTGGGTGACGAGTTCGCGTCATTGGCACGCGAGCCGACTTTGTCCTAGGCGGCGTTATGCGCCAGCGGCGACATGAGCGGTATGGAACCCCTGAGCGTCATGGTTAATCGAAAGCGGTATTTGGCAGTTAGCGCCGTCAGTTTCGCGTGTGCAGTCGACAGGTGGTGCAGCATCCCAAACTGGCTGGCGCGTAATGAGAGGTGCCGCCAAGTTGCTTTGCCTTGAAGCGCTATGTCCACAAGAGCTCTGCGGCAAAAAAAAGGAAGGCCCCGGTTCATTTCAGATCCGAGGCCCAAGGGGAGTGCTTAAAGTCGGGGAGAATTAGGTCGTGAGACAGAAGAACAATTGAGGTTCAGAGCGTTAGATCTATTTCCTTTCGGACGCGATTGTCTGTGGACCCGCTAAGATCCCGGCGCTTGTTCCGGCAACAGTTCGCTGGCCCCCTTCGGTGTTGAGTGAGGCTACCAGCAAGATCCCCGTCAGCAGGAACAAGGCAAGCGCCCCGGTATGGGCCAGGGCCCACTTGGCCCTGCTCTGCGCACTATTAGCTTGGAGATCCATGACCGGGCCCTTGCGAGCGCTTTTTGTTGGCGCTCAATACAGTTGATTATTTTTAACCGATAATAACTTGTTAGTCGAACCTCCAGTGGTTAAATGGATAATGTGACAATCATGAATTTAATAAAGTATTTACATTTTGGAACGTGCCACGATACTTCCTCATTGCTTTGGGGCTATCGCTCATTTCGGATTTGAGCCAGCGTCTTGTCAGGAGTGATGGCTTCTGGATCGAGTTTGAGTTCAATGAGGGTTGGGCCGCGAACGGAAAGTGCGCGTTTGAGAGCAGGAAGAAAGGCGGCCGTCTCGCTGATCGTCTCGCCTTTGGCACCAAACGCGCGGGCGAACACGGCAAAATCGGGATTGACGAGGCGTGTGCCCAACACCCTGCCGGGAAAGTGGCGCTCCTGCTGCATTCGAATAGTGCCGTACATGGCGTTGTTGGCGACGATGAGCACGATCGGCAGCGCATACTGAACTGCGGTCGCTAGCTCTTGTCCCGTCATGAGCATGCAGCCGTCGCCGGCAAGTGCGACCACAGGACGATCCGGATGGGTGATCTTAGCGGCAATTGCAGCGGGCAGCCCGTAACCCATCGACCCTGACGTCGGCGCAAGCTGGGTAGGGTAGTCCTTGTATTGAAAGTAACGATGCAGGAAGCCGGCGTAATTTCCTGCGCCATTGGTGACGATAGCCTCGTCAGGTAGTTCGGCTGAAAGTGTGGTGATTACCTCCTCTAGTTTGACGTCCCCCGGTGTCGGGAATGGTTTTAAAGATTTCTGGTAGGCCGCGCGCAGTTCGCGCCGCCGCCGCTCCCATCGCCGCTTCGGAGGTGGCTTCAGCCGGCCAAGTGCCCGGGCGAACGGTTCAGTGCCCGCAACAATGGGCCAGTCCGTATGGAACAGCCGACCAATCTCGTCGGATGAGGGATGAACGTGCACGAGATACTGGTTGGGATTGGGCGCTGATAGGATCGAATAGCTGCCTGTCGTGACATCAGCAGGCTGTTCGCCAATGATGAGCGTCAAATCGGCACTACGTATCCCCTCCGCAAGCTTTTCGCCGCGACTGATGCCAGCATGACCAACATAAGTTTTTATGCGGTTGTCGATGTGGTCTTGGCGACGGAAGGCGGTGGCGACAGGGACATTAAAGTTCTCGGTGAAAGAGGCAAGACTTGTCGCCGCCGCGTGGCTCCAGCCAGGACCGCCGGCAATGATTAGCGGACGTTTTGCCCGCATGATCTGATCCTTGAGGCGGGTCATTTCCGCGGGTGTGGGGGCTGGAGATGGAATGAGCGCTGGGGCTGCATCCTCGGTTTCGGCGCGAGCGTAGAGAACATCCTCCGGCAGGCCTAGAACGACGGGACCTGGTCGGCCAGCTTGCGCAGTATGAAAGGCACGACGTACGTATTCAGGGATCCGCTTCGGTGAACGTACCACGCTGGACCACTTTGTAATCGGAGCGAACAGTGCCCTTATGTCTATTTCCTGAAAGGCACCTCTGTCCTCGTGCCCTCGTGTCGTGACACCTACGAGAAGCACCATCGGCGTGGAATCATGCTGGGCGACATAGACGCCGCTCACCGCGTTGGCGGCGCCCGCCGCGCGCGTCACGAAGGCAACTCCAGGCAATCCCGTGAGCTTGCCGCATGCTTCGGCCATCATTGCGGCCCCGCCCTCGTGTCGGCACACAATGGTGCGGATTGGGCCTTCGTCGAATAACGCGTCGAGTGCCGCTAAGAAGCTTTCACCGGGAACGGTGAAAAGCGTGCGGCAGCCCTGATTGACGAGCTGGTCGATGAGGATTTTTCCCCCCGTCCGCATTGACGGTCCTTTGTTGGCTAGGATTACATGGAGTCTTTTTAGGCGGTGCTTGCAGCCCCGGAACAGAAGAAACCGGCAGCTCGGTTACGACAGCGTTCGCCCAGCGGCCGTGTGGTGCCCGAAAATTAATTAGAAAGTGTCGCGCGGACGCCCAAGCGGATAGAAGTCAGTGAGGCGAGTTGTGCTCTGAAAGCGCCCTATAAAAAGGGCTTTACAGAGGGGTCTAACCAACTTAAATCCAACGTCTTTTCGGGCTCGGTGGTCCCCGTTTCGAGCAGAACTGAGTTTCGCCGCCAGGTGGAGGTCCTATGCGATGGAGAAATTTGCTTCTGCGGCAGCCCTGATCGGTAAGAACCGGCCCGAGCGGCCGGTCCGCGGGTTGCGCCCGCATGCCGCGGGACGCTCGGCGCGGTGGTTTCTCCAAAATTTTCCTGGTGATGTGGCCTACGCCTATAAGGCCAACAACTCCGTCTTTTTGATCGGCGCGCTATATGGCGCCGGCATTCGCCACTTTGATGTTGCTTCGCTCCCTGAGATTGAGGATGCGGTGACGATCCCCGACGCGCACCTTCACTTCATGCACCCTGTCAAATCGCGTCACGCCATCCGGCGCGCTTATGAACTAGGTGTGCGTAGCTTTGCGCTTGATGGTGAGGATGAACTTGTCAAAATCCTCGAGGAGACGGACGGCGCACGCGACCTGCTGTTGTGGGTGCGCATTGCGGTTCCTGCAATCAACAGTCGCATACCCCTGGAGCGCAAGTTCGGCGTTTCCGGCCAGGGGGCGGCAAACCTGCTGGTCAAAACGCGACAAGTGGCGGGTGAGTTGGGATTAACGTTTCATATCGGTTCACAAACGACCACTCCGGATGCGTTTGTTACGGCGCTTGCCGAGCTACACAAGCTGATCGTCAAGGCTGGCGTCGTTATCGATCGACTCGACGTGGGCGGTGGCTTTCCCTCGCGCTATCCTGATAGCGATCCTGCGCCGATGGACGACTTTATGCAGACAATTCTGGCCGGGATAGAGACGTTACCGGTAAAAGAAAACATCCGGCTCATGTGCGAGCCGGGGCGGGCGTTAGTCGCCGAAGCGGAGAGCCTTATCGTGCGCGTCGATGCGCGCCGCGACCACGAGCTCTACATCAATGATGGCTCCTATGGAATGCTATTCGATGCAGCCCACCTCGGCTTCATTTTCCCGACGCGCAACATCAGTCGCCAAATTGATCCGTCCGAAGCCCTTGTTCCTATGGAACTGTGGGGCCCAACCTGTGACTCGATCGACTACATGAAGGGGCCCTTTATGCTTCCTGCATCGACCGCAGAAGGTGATTACATCGAAATCGGTAATATGGGGGCGTACGCTCGGGCGATCGCAGGACGTTTTAATGGCTACGGCGACTATGACGAAGCCATCCTGCTCGATGAGCCAATGATGAGTATGTACGCCACAAACGTTGTGCGGGTTCGCTCCGCGCAGTGTTAAGCGAAGAAGTCTCCAAGGCAGCACGCGTGTCGCACGGCAATAATTCAAAGTTTGACTATCTGCCACCAGAGCAGACCTTCCTTGATCCACTGCGCGAGGACGTGGATCGGCCGGAGGCGGCGCGCGCAGTCGTAATCCCGTTTGGGCTTGAAGCTTCGGTGAGCTATGGCAGGGGCACGGCCAAAGGCCCGGCGGCAATCTTAGCCGCCAGCCACCAGTTGGAGCTATTCGACGAGGAGCTGTCGCGGGAGCCCTACAAGGACTACGGCATAGCGGCGTTGCGTGAGGCAACGATCGCCTCACCGATAGAGATGGCATTGAACCAGCTTTCCGGCATCGTCGATACCGTTCTGAACGAACGACGCTTTCCATTCGTTATTGGTGGCGAGCATTCACTCACTCCTGGCGCGGTCAATCCTTTTGCAAGGCGCTACAAAGACCTCGTGGTGTTGCAACTTGACGCGCATGCCGATCTGCGCGACGGCTATCTTGGCGAGAAGTATTCCCATGCCGCAGCAATGCGCCGCGTGCTCGACCATCCGCACGTCTCGCTCGTATCGGTTGGCATCCGTTCCATCTCGGCCGCTGAGGTTGACTATCTGGGACGAAACCGCCAGCGCATACACATGCACTGGGGCTACCAGCAGGCCGCTTGGGACATCGAAAAAATCGTGGCGCCGCTTTCCGGGAAGCCAGTTTACGTAACGTTCGATATCGACGCGCTCGATGCCGCCGTAATGCCAGCGACGGGAACGCCCGTACCAGGCGGGATCTCCTATCTCTTAGCGCTCGAAATCCTAAAGCGCGCATCTGAAGTGGGGACAATCGTTGGAGGTGATCTCGTAGAGCTGGCCCCAACGGCCGGTCTGCACGCCTGTGATTACACGGCGGCAGCACTCGTGTACAAAATGCTTTCGTACGCGTTGTCAGGCACTACGCCGCACGGCTGAGCAACCCCTACACGGGCTATCAACCTTCTATCCACACGCGAATCACGTTATTCGAAGAGGGGAGCGCAACCGGGGGGGAACGGATGCCCGCACCGGCTTTTTTTGCGCGTTACACATCCGAGTTTGCTCGACAGCTGGGGTCGTCACAAGAGAATGCGGATCGGCAGGTCTCCGCTCAACGATTGTTGGCAAAGGCGGAATACGAACTCTACCAGCTGCGACGCGAGCTTTCGGATGTTATAGAATATACTCAGCCCGCGGCGGGAGAATTGGAAGAAGTCACACCGCCGCCGTTGGCTGCGCGCGCAGCCTGAAATCTTTTAAGGTAAGAGCCAAATCTCATTTACAAGATGGTGGGCGGTACTGGGATTGAACCAGTGACCCCACGCGTGTGAAGCGTGTGCTCTACCGCTGAGCTAACCGCCCGTTATGGCGCTGAGGCGCCGTTATCGGAGGCAGCAGGTGGGGTGTCAAGCTAAGGTGGGCTTCCTGGCAGCAACTTGAATTACGCTGCAGGATTGTGAAATACCGGCTCTAGGATAGGTCTCCTCTAGGTGGCAACGTAGCCTAACCAACCAAGCCCCAGAAAAACCGCGATCGCGAGTGCACAAATCGATGGAATGCCGCCAAACAGGCGCTGTCGAGCGCGTCAAATGGAAACACATCGTGATCATTTGAGACGTTAGGTTGGGCTCCGGCCTCGATCGCGACGGGATCTTGGTTGGGGATAGGAGAGGGCACACCGCTTGCGGCTGAGGCGCTGCGTTATGAACGCTCTCGCGGGCCCTTGCGCTGCCAGTGCGGCCAGTGCGACCATCGCGCGCTGTCCTCTCGATTCCAAGGGTACTGGATGGCCGTGGCGAGGAACATGAGAGATCCGGCTGGCCGCGATTTGTCGAGCTTGGATGAAAGACCAAGGGGGAGCCATGGGCACTGAAGAGCCGCGCCGGTCGTTCTGGTTCTCGTTCGGGCTAGAACGGCTGGGCTTAGTCGCTCTTAAGGCACCCTACTTTTCAGCGGCCATCATCGCGGTCCTGACGGCGCTGGCGATTATTGGCGTCTCGCGCATCCAGGTGGACGACTCGCTTTCGGAGCTGTTCCGGACCGACACGGAAGAGTTTCGCCAATACGAGGAGATCGATCGCCGCTTTCCTTCCAGCGAGTACGATGTACTTGTTGTCGTCGAAGGCAAAGAGTTGCTTAACGGGCCGCAGCTCACCGCTTTTGGAGAGGTCACAACCGAGCTGCAGCTCATCGACGGTGTTGCTGGGCTCGTATCCATGCTTTCGGCGCGCGACAAGCCTGACGAGACCGGCTACGCCCCCCCGCTTATCCCTGATGATATGCCCCAAGGCGCCGACTTCGAGGCGATGCTTCAGCGGTTAAAGACGAACGACATCGTTGAGGGCAAGTTTCTTTCTGATGACGGTGAGCTTGCTCTCATCGTGATTGCGCTTGACCGAGAAATCGTGCGCGAAAGAACCGCACGCGCGGTTATTGATGAAATCAATTCTACCGCGGACTCAATCCTCAAGGGTTCAGGACTCACAGCGAAGCTGACGGGTGCGCCCGTTATGCAATTGGAGATCCGCAACGCTGTTGAGCGAGACCGGCTCGTCTATAACGGACTAGGCTTAGTCTTTGGCATTGGCATTGCTTATCTCTTCTTCCGCCGACTATCGCTCACCATCATTGCGGTGGCCGGACCGACGATTGCCGTTCTTTGGACTCTGGGCATGATCGGAGCGATG
>Ga0209013_10001865_pt1 | contig 19399 bp, 17 predicted proteins | sample Cruoilmetagenom2_FD_187291 | JGI IMG/M metagenome (GOLD analysis project Ga0209013, IMG submission 187291) | Oil polluted marine microbial communities from Coal Oil Point, Santa Barbara, California, USA - Sample 2 (SPAdes) (version 2) | ecosystem: Environmental > Aquatic > Marine > Oil seeps ...
GGCGGGTGAACACGGCTCTGGAGAATCCAATAGACCCTGTGCCCAAGGACGTCCTGAACGAGGACAAAATGCAGATCTTTTACCACGAGGTGAACTGGATGCACTTCCAGGACTGCGCCTGCAATTGCCACTTTTACTGCTACGACTATGAGCACCTTTCCGAGGCGCTCTCTGGCGTGAGCGGGCTGGAGTACGGCATCCACGACATTCTGGCCGTCGGAGCGCGGGCGCAGACGCTGGCGCGCCTGTTCAACCTGCGCGAGGGGCTCACCGTCGCCGATGACAGGCTTCCCAGGCGGGTGATGACGGCCTTTGAGAGCGGGCCGCTGGAGGGTAGCGAGATCACGGACGAAGCGCTGGCCTGGGCCATGAGTCGCTTTTTTGAGATGATGCAGTGGGATACAGAGACCGGCGAACCCACGGAAGAGTGCCTGCGCACCCTGGAGCTCGATTCCCTGCTCTAGATCTGAACACAAAAATCTCTCAACATGCGTCGTTGCGAGTGAATGCGCTTTTTTCCGAAGCGCGGCAACCTCCACCTGATCGTGAGACGACGAGATGCCCCAGCCGGCAGCCGGCTGGGGCATGTTTGTACCCTGCGAGGCAGCCAGTTGCATTGGGCAGTGGTCCTGCGCGCGGTTACTGCATTAGCGGCGCACATAGTGCCGTGGCTGCGCAGGGCTTTGCCCTAATGACCCTTCACAAAACAGATACTGGCTCTTCTTTACTCAATCCGTGACATGGAGGTTTCTGCTCGTCCGCAGTTAGCATCGGGTCACGGACCCGATGCGAGCAACCAAAATGGTCATATCTGTGGCGTGAACCAGCACTAGGCCACTAGCTCGTCAAGATTCTCTAACACCTTACGGAAAGCCGCGACATAGTATTCCATCAATTCCAGGTCCTGGTTAAAGATCGGGTGCGGCTCCGTATTGATGACCAGCGAGGTCTCCATCAAGCGGATCGCCTCCGGATACTCCTCCGGCTTATACTCGATCTCCCGGCCATAGTAAGGACAGCTCCAGGGGCAGCCTTTGCCATATCCCTCGTCCAGATGCTGGAAGATCGGGAATGAGGTCATGGGGGTCACGTGCCAGAGCGTAGCCTCCACTCCTTCGGCCTCCAGGGCTGCCACCAATCTGTTGCGAAACGCTTCTGCTGGCATGGTCAGCCCCAGGGCTTCAGGATCGAAGCGAATCCGGTACTTGTGATAGATGGTCGTCCGGTCAGGCGGGACGTAGGGCGGGATCAAGCCCTCGATCTTGCCTAGCTCCTCGCTGAGATATTTCCCGTTTCGCTGGGCGATGGCATTGTAGTGAGGCAGGCGTCTTAGCTGGCTCCGGGCAAAGGCCGCCGGCAGCTCCTGGGTCCGGTAGTTCCAACCGATCACGTGGCTGTAATAGGGGCGGATCTTATCTTTTACCTCACCCACTCGTTCCCCAAAGGTACGGATCAACTTGGCCCGCTCAACATACGCCTCGTCCTCAGTGATAAGGAAGCCCCCTTCGCCTCCGGACAGGTTCTTGGTCGCGTTGAGACTGAAGCAGCCCATGGCGCCCAGCGTGCCCGCCATCTCACCCCGATAGGTGGCGCCGTGAGCTTGGCAGGCATCCTCGATGAGGATCAGGTCGTACTTGACCGCGAGAGCCTGGTATTCGTCCATGTCCGCGGGGAGCCCGTGGATGTGGACCGGCATCAATACCTTGGTCCGATCCGTGATCTTGGCCTCGACCTGCTTGGGGTCCAGATTGTAGGTACGCGGGTCGATATCGGCAAAGATGGGGATGGCGTTCTGCTGCAAGATGGGGAGAAAGCTTCCAGAAAACGAAAAAGCGCTGGTGATGACCTCATCGCCGGGGCCGACACCGGCAGCGAAGAGGGCAGAATGCAGGGCTGCGGTACCGCTGTTAAAGTTCAGGGCGTAGCGGCTGCCACAGAACTCGGCCCACTCCTTCTCCAGGGCCATGGCCTCGGGACCGTGGATGCCGGTAAGGGCGCCGCGGTCCAGCACTGCCATCACCGCGTCCTTATCCTCCTGGGTGATTTCCGGCCAGGGTTTCTTAAGCCCCGGGGGCACTGCCCTTGGTCCACCATGGATAGCCAACGTTCCTGCCATCAAAACCTCCTTGTGCATTGGGTTGGACTTGGAGCCTTGGAGGCTCAAAATCCCGTCTCAGGGGCGTAGATCGCCCTCGAGACGAGGGCTCAAGCTCGTGCGGATAGGTACTGATTTATTATTGACATCCGCATCGGAGCGTGGTACACTTTTTCCACGCGCTCCGTTCTTGGGGAAATCATCAGACATTTAGGAGGTACACACTGTGTTCATCGCAAAGGACTACGATATGCACCTGGAGGCGCCGGCCTGCGAGCCGGGAGCCGAGTACTGGAATGCCACAGCCCGCTTTCAAGACGACATCAGCGACGTATTCCCTTACCTCAATGCCCAATGGAAGGACGCCATCTACAGCCCTGGCGCCAACCAGATCACCTTCAGGTTCGAGGATCGAGCTGTTGCCCTCAGAACGCACGAGATTACCATCAGCAACCTGCCCGATCGGGACTCGGCCACCATCGAGATGGAAAAGATCCTGGCCGAAATCAACCGCATTTGGATGGACCGAGAGAACCTGACTCCCCTATCCACACCGCGCAAGCGATTAGTGGCCATGGAGATCTACCAGCTGCTGCCTCAAACCAACTGCAAGCTCTGCGGCGCGCCCACCTGCTTTGCTTTTGCCAGCAAGCTGACGGTCGGCGAAGCCGGCGTTGAGTCCTGTACCCCACTGTTTGACGATGACCAGTATGCCGAAAAGCGCCAGGGCCTCCTGGACATTCTCGCCGAAGCAGCCTTGTAGCTGGTAGAGTGCAATTATCGAGTAGGCAGGGTGCTTTTTCCCCTGCCTACTCGTCCATTGCCTATGCCAATGCCTGAATCCGGTCGCGGATCTCCCCTTTGAGTCTGCCAATCTCCTCTCGAAGATCCGATTCCCGAGCATCCAGCGCGCGCAGCTCGTCCTCACTGGCTTCAAGCTGCTCCACGTAGCGGGCGCGCAGAGCACCCTCCTTGCCTGTCGCCGACAGTGCGCCCATATTATCCTGGATCTGCTGCTGGATGCCAAAGATCTTTTGACGTTCCGCCCCAGCCTCTTTCAGGGAGCGCTCGTTGTCCGAAATGCGCTCCCAAAGGCCCAGGAGCTCGGCCACCTGGGCATGGGTCTCTTTGTCAATCAGTCCCTGGCGCAGATAGCGCTGCAGACCCCGGTACGACTGCTTGCGCAGTTGCTCCCGTCTGCTCACCAGCCGGCGCTCCTGGACCCGCAGCTTGCTCTCTTTGTCTGCTGGCACTACGACCTCAAATCGGAGGTCATCGCTGGTCTGATCCACAGGCTCTGGCGTGTCAAAAAGATCATAGCCGGCCGTGCGTGGATGTTCTACGAGGACCGTCATGGACTCTGCCGCACCATTGTTGAGTTGGTAGTCCCGAAAGCGGACCTCCCACTCCTCGACCTGCAAATAGCTGCCTCGGACCTGGAGACCATGAACCTGCCGGCTGGATCCGGCCTCTTCCCGGACCGTGATAGCCAGCTCCACTGCATGGGGTACCACGAGCTCGCCGCCAGGCGCTGTAAAGGCCAACAAGGCCTCACCAACGTACTCGCCGCCGTCGATCACTGTCACCGGTCCGCGCTCCAGGGTCAGCCCTGTATCGTTCTCCAGCCGCAGTGTGGCCACGGGGTGCTCGGCTAGCTTGGCTCCATTGTAGAGCAGATCTTTGCGGTACCGCAGATCCGAGGAGACAATGGGCACCATGGCCGACTGGCCCCGGCCCACCGTCACTGGCGTGGCGATGGCGTACTGGAACAACTCGCCGAGATCCTTGCCCGTCGCCGATACCGGGACGGCTTGCTCCAGCGCCTCGCGGCCTATGGCGCTGCGCGTACGGTAGGCTGCGGGCGCCATCGCCGCCTCCATGGCCATCGAAGGCTCATCCATCGTCCCCATGGAGCGGAGCACGCCGCCTTTCACCGCTTCGTCAAACTCCACTGGAGCAGCCGCCACTCGGCCTTGCTCCTGTACCACCGGTCGCTCCGGCATGAATGGCGTATAGAGGTCGTAGACAAAAGAGATAGGCATCCCTGCCACCAGCGACAATGAGATGCCCTCCAGGTCTTCCTCCAACCGGTTGTCAAAGATGCCCCAGCCCAGGAGCAGGGCGCTGCCCTCATTGCCTTCCGTGTCAGCCGCGGTCTCCCCCACCACCAGACGATAGCTGACCCGCCACGCCGGCGCTGGAGCGATATAGCTGACCGACAGGTCATGCTCCCCCGGCGTGAGGCGGATGGTCACCTGCCGGTACTCTTCCTGGGTCAAAGCTGTCCGCAGAAAAAAACGGAGGTCATTCGCTCCGCGCTCATCCAGGATCTCCACGCCCTGTACCAGGTCCAGGGCTACCTTCTGGACCTGGTCCGTCTCGTCCAGCAGCAGCGAGACCAACGGTGTGGTCACCGATCGCGAATTGATGCGTGGCTGGGGCGCCAGCTCTTCATCGAGGCCCAGCAGGATCCCGGCAGCCCTTTCTTGCTGTTCCAGAAGCAAGCGTACGCGGCGCCCGCGCAGGCCGGCCACCAGGTCGCGAAAGCTCCGGTGGCCTGCCAGGTGAATGGAACAGCCGGCCAGTCGCTCCTCGCGGCTCTGGGGCGTCGCATAGTCGATGCCCAGCACCTGGCCCCCGCCCCAGTCGATGGCCGTCAGGCTTTTTAGGACGTCGTTCATCTCCTCTACCCGGAAGGAGATCTCGATCTGTTCCCCATCGAGCTTGGCGCGCCGCTCAAAAAAGCCAACGCCATGCTTGTACAGCGTCATATGGGTTATCGGCAGGTCTCTCACGGCCACTCCCCTCTGGCTGCAAGTGACCGGAGCAAGCCCGGTACACAGCAGCCAAGCCCGAGCCGATGACCAGCATCACCAGCGTAGGGCTTGTAACTTCAGGTTCGAAGATAGGATGCGCCATTCACGTCAACGATACATCCCGTCAAGAATTCTGTCCCTTCTGACGCCAAAAACACAACAGTGCGGGCCACTTCTTCAGGTTTTGCCACACGTCCCAGGGGGCTCTGGTTTCGGATCGAATCGCCCTCGGGCCCTGCCAGCGTGGAGGTGGACATGTCCGTTTCTACAAATCCCGGGGCAACCACGTAGACAAAAATGTTGTGCGGAGCCAGCGCTTGGGCTAGCGACTGGCTCATTGCATTCAGGCCCGCCTTGCTGGCCCCATATGCAGGGTGGTTGGGTTCCCCTCGAAAAGCACCCCTGGACGACACGTTCACAATCCTACCCCCACCGGTCTCCATCATCTCCCGAGCGACACAGAAGGATAGATTCGCTGGCCCAACGAGATTGGTGGCCAGGGTCCTCTCCCAAGCGCCCTGCCATTGTTCGTATGGAACCTCTGCTATGGGGTGGTCCTCAGCAATCCCGGCATTGTTGACCAGAATGTCGATCCGCCCCGCGCTTTGGATCACCGCCTCGGTCATCTCCTGGACGGACCCGGGATCGGATACATCACCCTGGACCAGAATGTGTCCCTCACCGGCAAGGTCAGCCAGCGTGCGTTCAGCCGCCTGCCTGTCCTGGTAATAGTGGACGACGACTCGTGCTCCTGCTTCGGCCAATTGAAGTGCAATGGCCCGCCCGATCCCTCTTGAAGAGCCTGTAACAAAGGCAACCTTTCCTCCAAACTCGAATCCCATCTCTCCTCCTCTAACGATCCTCACTGGCACGCATCACGGGTTGCCGGGTACCTTCGTTCGTAGTGTGCGCGCTTCAGCATGCTTCAATTGCGCAGATGCGGTTCGCCTATGGGCGCCACGACCCGCTGATTTTGGGCATCATCACCAAAGAGTCACACCCGCAATGGTCACATACGACATACCCTGTGGGTCGGCAGGACACAGGTCATACCCGGCCGGCTCGCCCCTGGCCGCCTCTAGCAACCGCAAGGTCAGGTAGATGGGCGGCAGACCGCAAACGTGCCGCCGGTCTCCCTCGGCCTTCAACTGCTCAAAAAAGGAATCCGCGTCGCCCCCGCACACCGCCTCTAGCAGCCGCCCGTCGGCGTTGCGCATCTGGGCCTGCCCGATGAAATCCAACCCATAGGGATCGCCAAAGGCTGGCCCCATGTGCGCCAGGTCGGCCGCGGCCACGACCAGCGTCCGACGCATAGTCATGACGTCCTGCAACAGCGCCAGGGCCGCGGCAAAGGGCTCGTGCTCGCTCGGGTCGGCTCGACCTGCTACAAAGTCACCAAAGTGCCCGCACAGGATCGGCACCATGGACACAGGTTCCCCGTTCCGGACAAAATGGAGCCAGACCGCTGCCAGCTCGATGGAGTGCTCGCCCCTGTGATGCAGCTCCTCGGCAAAGATCTCGTCCTCTCCCAGCACGCCGGCCAGCGCGTCGACGACTTTGCTGTCGGTAGGCAGGACGCCCCAGGGCGTGGCATAGGACTGGCGGGTCAGAGTCAGCGTTCCCGCGCTGCCCTGGTGGTCGGTTCCCAGGACGACTACAAGTTCGGCTTCGCGGGCCGCCTCACCCGCGGCAGTCCACACCTCGGCGTACACCGGCCCGCCGCGCTCATAGTCGATGTGGGGACTGACCAAACCCCGGATCGCGCCTGTCCCTTGCCCAGAGCGTTCCGAGGGCAACCCATCCACATAGGCCTGCAGGAAAGCGGCCGCCTGCTCTGGTTCGGAGGAAAAGCTGGCGCCTCCCAGGGTCGCGGGGCGGGATGGCGCGTCCCGGTAGGCCCGGATCAACTCGGCCTTGGCGGCAGAATACCGCTGGTTGTCCAGGAGGTATGCATTGTCCAGGTCAGACAGTAGCCTGGCAAGCAATCCCGGCGCCAGGCGCACGCCAGCACCTACCTGAAGCGCCGCCTCCAGCCCCGCTCCGTCCCGGGTGCCATCCATCATCCCCAGCAGAGGCGCCAGCGCCCGCGGGATGGCGATGTTTGTGTCACACAACTGCAACGGATCGCGTAGCAGCACCATGGACTGGCCCTGATGCTGGATGGGGTGGACTTCGACTTGACGAATTTTCGGCTTTTTCGTCCTCGATGCCGCCCCTTGGGGTGTAACCATAGCATCCACCATGCAGGTAGTATAGCACAACAACCCACCGCCAGCAAAAGGCCCAAGGCCAGTCCCCCGCCTTTCTTGATGGGCAGATGTCCCGTCTCTTGATGGGCGAAGGTCTCCGACCGGCCCGGACGGCTGCGGTCTGGAGACCTTGCCGAACGTGAGAAGGGGACCTTGCCGAACGAGAGAAGGGGACCGTGCCGAACGAGAGAAGGGGACCTTGTCGAACGAAAGAAGGGGACCTTGTCGGCAGGAGCGCAAAGGCAGCACCCCCTGTTGGGCAAAGATCTCTATCCGAGCCCGGACGGCTGCGGTCCGGAGACCTTGCCGAACGTGAGTATGGGTACCTTGCCGAACGTGAGTATGGAAACCTTGCCGGCAAGGGGACGAAGGCCCCATCCACTGTTGGGCGATGGTCTCCGACCGAGCCCGGACGGCTGCGGTCTGGAGACCTTGCCGAACATGAGTGTGGGAACCTTGCCGAGCGTGAGTGTGGGAACCCTGCCGAACGAGAGAAGGGGCCTCGCCGAACGAGAGAAGGGGATCTTGCCGGACTCGATGAACTGATGATGGGCACAGGGTGATGGGCGACCTTGGCGAGCGGGAAGAAATCGGTGACGACAGTCCCGGCCACCACACAGGCTTGCAGCCTGAACAGGGAGTGCTATAATAGGGCGGCGATGACGCGCCAGCCCGTAGTCACGGCGAATTGAAGGATGGAGCGGGCGCGGGTTGAGCATCGAGGCAAAACTTGGAGACCTGGAAGCGAAATCTCTACGTGATTTGGGTCGCCGAACTGGTGGCCATTGCTGGCTTTGCTGTCATCTTCCCCTTCCTCCCCTACTATGTCCAGGAACTGGGCATCACCGACTTGCACGAGGTAGAACTGTGGTCCGGGCTGATCTTTGCTGCCCAGGCCGTGACCATGGCCATTTTCGCCCCCATTTGGGGCTCGGTGGCCGACCGCTACGGGCGGAAGCTCATGGTCCAACGGGCCATGTTCGGCGGCGCGGTGGTCATCGCTGCCATGGGCTTTGTCCAGAACGTGCAGCAGTTGGTGATCCTGCGACTGATCCAGGGCATGCTCACGGGAACCGTGCCGGCGGCGACGACGTTGGTGGCCAGTTCAGCACCCCGCGACCGGTCGGGCTATGCCCTGGGTCTGCTTCAGATGGCAGTCTGGACCGGCGCATCGGTGGGCCCGCTGGTGGGCGGAGTACTGGCCGATACGTGGGGTTATCGCGCCACCTTTCTTCTGACAGGCAGCCTTCTCTTGCTGGCGGGCCTCACCGTCTGGCGCTTTGTCGAAGAGGACTTTACCCCACCGACCCGGGATGACTCGGACCCGGAGAGCGGTTTCTGGTATGGCATCAAATTGGTGGTACACGACCGGTCCCTCCTCTCCCTCTTTTCTATTCGTTTCATTGTGCGGATGGCAACCCGTTTGATGGGTCCCACCCTGCCCCTCTTCATCCAGAGCCTGGTGCCACCCACGACGCGCATCGCGTCTCTCACAGGCCTCATCTCCGGTGTGCGTGCGGCGACGGGCGCCGTCGGAGCCGTGACCCTGGGCCGCGCCAGTGACCGGATTGGCTATCGTCGCGTATTGCTGGTCTGTGCCGCCGGCGTCGCCCTGATCTACGTGCCCCAGTTCTTTGTCACCAACCCCTGGCAACTGCTCGTGCTGCAAGGAGCACTGGGTCTGGTGATGAGCGGCGTGCTGGCCTCCACCAGCGCCCTCATGGCGAACCTGGCCCCGGAGGGACACCAGGGCGCCGTCTACGGTGTGGATGCCAGCGTGGTCGCCATGGCCAACGCGGTGGGGCCGATGCTCGGTGCGACCATGGCGGCGACGCTGGGGTTGCGGGCGCCATTCATGCTGGCCGCAGGGCTGTTCTTTCTGGCCACCGTGCTGGCCTGGATCCTGGTACCCACGGCCGAACAAAGAAAACGCCTCACCTCCGCGGATTGAGGGGTGAGGCCATGCCAACATCCTGCCCTAAAACGATCCTGATTGCAGACAACACGTGCTCAGGTCAAAAGGCCGGGAGTCCCCAGCTTGCGGTGGCGCTGTGAGCAGCAGCCTGCCCGGGCAAGCTTGGGACTCCCAATTCAGGTTGCGTAACCGGCCGGCATTCCTTTGATGCTGCCCGGCTCAGGTGCAAGGCCACCGAGTCCAGGGTACCCGGATGGTCCTTGGAGACAGGGACATCATCAGCGAAGATTGTAGAATGCGTCCATCCCCGCATAGACACCTATGACGCCCAGTTCTTCCTCGATGCGCAGCAGCTGGTTGAACTTGGCCACACGATCGCTGCGGCAGGGCGCTCCGGTCTTGATCTGTCCGGCGTTGGTGGCCACCACCAGGTCGGCGATGGTCGTGTCCTCTGTCTCGCCGGAGCGGTGCGAGACTACGGCCGTCCAACCCGCCCGCTTGGCCATCTCGATAGCAGCCAGCGTCTCGGTCAGCGTCCCGATTTGGTTGAGCTTGATCAGAATGCTGTTGCCCACCTTGCGCTCGATGCCCTGCTTTAGCCGCTCGACGTTGGTCACCAGCAAGTCATCGCCCATGATCTGCAGCCGGTCGCCCAGCCGCTGGTTCATCAGGACCCATGCGTCCCAGTCGTCTTCGGCCAGCCCATCCTCGATGGAGATAATGGGGTACTTGTTGACCCAGTCCTCGTAAAAGTCCACCATCTCTTCGCCGCTGAGGGTGCGGCCCTCTTTCTTGAGGACGTACTTGCCATCCTCGAATACTTCGCTGGCCGCCGGGTCCAGGGCCACGAAAATGTCCGTGCCGGGCACATAGCCCGCCTGCTGGATGGCCTCGATGATCAGTTCCACAGCTTCCTCGTTGGATTTCAGGGATGGGGCAAAGCCACCCTCGTCGCCCACACCGGTGTTGTAGCCCTTGCTCTTGAGCACCTTCTTCAGGGCGTGGTAGGTCTCGGTCCCCCAGCGTAGCGCTTCGGAAAAGGAGGGCGCACCCACCGGCATGGCCATGAACTCCTGCAGGTCCGGGCCGTCCGTCGCGTGTTGGCCGCCATTGAGGATGTTCATCATCGGCACCGGCAAGGTCCGCGCTTGCACCCCGCCGATATAGCGATAGAGTGGCAGGCCCAGTGCGTCCGCCGCCGCCTTGGCCGTCGCCAGGCTGACGCCCAGAATGGCATTGGCCCCCAGCCTGCCCTTGTTGGGCGTTCCATCCAGCTCGATCAGGTACTCGTCCAAGGCTACCTGATCGAGGGCATCAAAGCCCCAAAGCTCCTCTGCGAGCACATCGTTGACATTCTCCACGGCCTTGAGCACGCCTTTGCCGCCGAACCGGCCGGGGTCGCCGTCACGGAGCTCGACAGCTTCATGGACACCGGTAGAGGCGCCCGAGGGCACCGCTGCCCGTCCTTTGGCCCCCCACTCCAGCGTCACTTCAACCTCCACAGTCGGATTTCCACGCGAGTCCAGGATTTCCCTGGCCACGATCTCTTCGATTGCAGTCACTTTTTGCCTCCTGATACAAGTTTGTTGACCGCCCTGAAAAAAGGCTTCCGGAGAAAAAGATTTGTTGTGTGTTGCGCGCACGCGATGCGCACCTTCAACACACAATGGCTTCTGCCCGCGAACAAAGCTCTATTCGGCGGAGTCGCTTATGGCCTTTTCATGAGAGCCAGCGGGATCCCGCCAGGCTCCGCCGCTTGCCAAACCTCATGCTAATTTACTTCCAGGTCCAGCATTCCATACAGCCGCTCAAAATCAAAGCGATCCTCCAACAGCTCTTCAAAGCGCCGTACTTTCTTTTCCAGGTGGAATCGCGTCTTGCCAAAGTACCGCTCTATCACCTCGACCGCGGACAGCGTATCCTGCCTGACCAAGATCATGGGTACGCCCACTTCTTGAGCCCGGCCAAGAATGATGGGACTCGGGCGCAGGTTGCCGGTGAGGATCAGGCACTTGGTACTGGTCTCCAGGGCCGCCAGCTGAATGTCGGACCGGTCACCTCCCGTGATCACCGCCTTGTTGGGTTTGCGGCGAAAGTAGGTCAGGGCTGAATCAACGCTCATGGCGCCTACCATGAGATGCTCAACGAGCTCATCCGTCTTGTCCTCACCGCAGAGGATGGTTCCGGAGAGAAACTCGGCCAGGTCTTCCACGCTAACCGACTGTAGCAGGCGCTCCCTGGGAAGCACAGCCAGTACGGGCGCCCCTCGCACCTCCAGCGCAGGCCTGACCAATTCCTGGATAAACGGCATCCTCTGGCGGGGCATTGCGTTCAAAACCACCCCCATGAACGAGTCACCCAGTTGCTCCCGCGCCAACAGCGTATCGTCCAACACTTGCATCTCGTCATTGTACTTGACGACGACCAACACACGGGCATCCAGCATGTTGGCAACCTGAACAGCGGGCAGGCCTATCAGGTGGCCCTCACGCAGATTACATCCACCCTCCAGAATCACAATGTCGCGCCCCTGAGCAATCCGCCCAAACGCCGACGCCAGCGTGGTGGCAAAATCCCCCATCTCCTCCTCCCGGAGGATCGCCTCCACGGTGCGCGGCGCGATTCCCACGGGGGCCATGTCCTCCAAGGAGTCAGGGAGCGCAAATGTTTGTTTCAAGAACTCGGCATCCTCGTCGATCTCGCTAGCTGAGAGGCGCAACCCCGAGCTGACCGGCTTCATGTAGCCAATGCGAAAGCCATCACGCTCCAATCGCTTGGCGACGCCCACACATAGGGCGCTCTTGCCCGAAAAAGTCTCCGTCGACGTTATGTACAGTGTAGGACAAGGACCTGCCATCGCCACCTCCGGGGATAAAGTCATGGATCAACACGCACAGCTCAGTGATAATACCGCAAAACTGACGAAAGCGCAAAGCTGGCCCCTTTTCGCGCACGCGGACCTGGTACCGCGCCCACGGACGTTGTTTCGTGCCCGCAGACCTGGCCTGCAGCTGTGCGCTCCCGCACTTGACAGCGAACCGCTGCTGTGTTAGAATAATCCCGACGTTTTTGTAGGGATTAATGCCTAGAGGAACAAAACCACAGTGCGAGTATCGGCAAAAGAACTGTACGGGTTGCGCGCCATGAGCGAGTTCGCACGCCACTTTGGTAGGGGGCCACTGTCGCTGTCCGAGGTGGCGCGCTCCCAGGGCATCTCACATGCCTATTTGGAGCAGATCGCCATCGACTTGCGGCGCGCCGGCCTTCTGCACAGCAAACGAGGGGCTCAGGGTGGCTATTTCTTGGTGCGAGAGCCCCAGTCGACGACAGCCGGTGATGTCATCCGCGCGCTGGAAGGTTCAATCCTACCCGTCCAGTGTATGGCCGAGCAAAAGTGCATACCCTGCTCCCATGAAAATGGCTGCAGCACGCGTGGCATCTGGGAACAGGTCCGTGATCGATTGATAGAGACCCTGGACTCGATCACGTTGGCCGATCTGCAGCAATCGGAGATGGTAGAGTGGAAAAGTGGTACGCGACTCGAGCCAGCGGCGCTGGGACAAGGGTGAGACCAGGTCCCGTCGCAGGCAAGGTCGCGGCACGCTTGGCCACTGGCATTCCCTCCAGCCTGAGGACATTCACACGATCATCATGCCAACGTACGGGCCTGTATGACTGGACACACTGAAGAACACAAAGAAGTGATCGAGGAGACCATGGAACTACGACCGGAACGAACTGTTTACCTGGACCATGCTGCTACGACTGCCGTGGATCCGCGGGTGGTGGAGGCCATGCTGCCCTTCTGGACCGAGAAATATGGAAACGCCTCCAGTATCTACGCAGTGGGGCGCGAGGCCAACCACGCCATGGACGAGGCGCGCCACACGGTGGCCGGCATCCTGAACTGCAGGCCCCAAGAGGTGATCTTTACCGGTTGCGGCACCGAGAGTGATAATCTTGCTCTGCGGGGCGTGGCATTTGAGCGACGTCGCCGCGCCAAAAAGAACCACATCATCACTTCGGCCATCGAGCACCACGCCATTGGTCACACGCTGGAGCAGTTGGAGAGACACTTTGGCTTTGAGGTGACCTACGTGCCGGTGGATCACCATGGTCTGGTAGATCCGGTCGACGTCCAGCAAGCCATCCGCGCTGACACAGCCCTGATCAGCATCATGTACGCCAACAACGAGGTGGGCACCATTGAACCCATCGCTGAGATCGGCGAGATTGCACGTGCCCACCAGATCCCCTTTCACACTGACGCCGTCCAGGCTGGAGGAACACTCAGCCTCGACGTCCAGGCGTTGAACGTTGACCTGATGTCTCTGTCGGCGCACAAATTCTACGGCCCCAAGGGCGTCGGCGTGCTCTACGCCCGGAGGGGAGTCCCCCTGTTGCCGGCGCTGACCGGCGGTGCTCACGAGCGCACCCGGCGGGCCGGTACGGAAAATGTGCCCTACATCGTGGGCCTGGCCACTGCCCTGCGCCTGGCCTACGAGGAGGCGGAAGCAGCGAATGCTCGCATTGGGCGGCTGCGCGACAAGCTGGTCGCCGGTGTCCTCGAGCGCATTCCTGACAGCCAGTTGTCCGGCCACCCCACCCAACGCCTGCCCAACAGTGCCAGCTTTCTCTTCAGTTATATCGAGGGTGAATCAATCCTGCTGAACCTGGACCTGATGGGTGTGGCTGCCAGCAGTGGATCAGCCTGCACCAGCGGTTCGCTGGAACCATCGCACGTGCTCATCGCCATGGGATTCCCACACGAGGTAGCACATGGGTCCCTGCGCCTGACCCTGGGTAAGGAAAATACCGAAGACGACATCGATTACGTGCTGGAGATTCTGCCAGGCGTCATCGAGAAACTGCGCTTGATGAGCCCACTGTATAACGCCTCGCAATAGTGCCAGGCATCCTGAGTCTATAGGGGCTTCTAGCGTCGATGAGCCAGCCACGCGGCTGGCTCATGGTTATATGCCCTCGTAGTCCTATCAGGTCGCGTCACCCGTGAGCGCAAGCCGCTTTAGGGCTCTGTTCCACCATCGGTTGGGTCTCAAAGTAAGAGACTTCAGTCATGTGGTTGGCTGAAACGGAGACGTTTGCGACGCCAGTGGTCGCCATCGTCGTTAAGATTTGCTGCCATGCGGGCTTGCATCGTGGCCCCGTCGGCAACCGCACGATGGCGGTTTCATCCCAGATGAAACCCTCCGCCCTGGACCACCGCGGCAGGCTCCTCCAGGACCAGGACACCGCCGGGTTTGCGGTTCACCATGTCACCTCGCTACAACCTTGACTGATAGGAACACGGGCCGATCCACAGGTCGTGCAATTCTCCATGGTGGGGTGCATGATGCTTAGAGGGGCTGCAGTGCCACACCGAATTGACCTCCAAAGGCGCCACCAGCTAGCCGGCGCCATGCGAGTACTATGCCCTGGTTTCTGCCTACTCCGCACTTGACAAACATCAGCGCATATGATACAATATGTGCAAGTGCACGACATCTGTGCACGTGCACACCGCAGGAATCTGGAGCCCTATGATGGATGCTGGTCTTCACGAGCTACTGGCTCAAACTGCTTCGATGTACTATGAGCAAGGCATGACCCAGAATGCCATCGCCAAGCAACTGAACCTGTCGCGGGTCAAGATTTACCGCCTGCTCAAACAAGCCAGGGAAGAAAAAGTTGTTCAGATCACCATCAACTGGCCGATCAGCCGCGACAGCCAGCTTGAGGAAACCCTGAAAGAGCGCTTTGGACTGAAAGAGGCCCTGGTTCTCAGTACCGCTCCCGGAAATCACTCCCCAGCTTTCCAGCGTTTAGGCGAATTGGGCGCGCGCTATCTCGAGCAGACATTGGAAGACGGTACGACGCTGGCCGTGTGTCTGGGGCGCTCCACCTACGAGACCATCAACGCCATCCGCCCCGGTACGCATGCCCATGTGCGCGTGGCCCAGGCCATTGGCAGCATGCCCTTTGCCATGGGAGAGCTGGACAGTGCGGCCCTGGCCCGCCTGCTGGCCCAGAAGCTGGGGGGCGACGTGCTGTACCTTGCCTCGCCGGTCATGGCTGACAGCCTGGAAGCCGCCGAGGTGTTGCGCAGGCAGCAGGGCATCGAGCACACACTCAAGGCTGCCCGAGCGGCAGACGTGGCCCTGGTAGGAATTGGCACACTCAATCCGGCGACTTTTGGCTTTGTGAAGGCCGGGTTCATCACCCCAGACGAGCTGTCCGCGCTGGCCGCCGACGGCGCTGTGGGCGACGTGTCGGGACAGATCTTTACCCTGAATGGAGACCTGCATCCCTGCGAGTTCAATCGACGGGTGGTTGGCATCACGTTCGACGACCTGTGCCATATCCCGACCACCTTCGCAGTCGCAATGGGCCGGGAGAAAGCGGAAGCCATTCTTGGATGTCTGCGTACCTGCATCATCAACGTGTTCTGCACCAATGATCAAACTGCCAGAGCAGTCCTGAGTTTCGACGAGGATGGAAGATGACGACAATGTACGTTCCTGTTTTCAAAGGTGAAGGACGGCTCGAATACGAGGAGCGCCCTGTTCCCCGGCCTGAGGATCCCGGCGATGTTCTGGTGAGGATCGAGGCCTGCGGTATCTGTGGCACCGACATGAACGTCTTGGCCACGCCGCCGACCCATAAGGCCACGCCGGGCATCATCATCGGCCACGAGGGGGTCGGCATTGTCGAGGAACTGGGGCCAGGAACGACCAGCTTGCGGCCGGGAGACCGGGTGGTCATCGCCCCCCGCCTGACATGCGGCCAATGCTGCTACTGTCGCCGGGGATTGGACAACCAGTGCGACAACTATCGCACCATAGGTACCACGATTGATGGTGCGTTTGCGCCGTATCTGCGCGCCCCAGAACAGGGACTGTTCAAGATCGATAGCGATGTGCCCCGCGACGATGCTGTCTTCTTTGAGCCACTCTCTTGCGTGGTCGGCGCGCTGGCACGCGTGCCCACCCAGGCGGGGGACAGGGTCGCGATCATTGGCGCCGGACCGATGGGTCTGCTTTTCACCCAGGTATTTCGCACCCTCGGCGCGGGCAACATCGTCGTGGCCGACATTGTTTCCTATCGCCTGCGCTTTGCGGAAAAGATCGGAGCGGATCACGCACTGAACCCCGCAGAGGTGGATCTTCCGGAAGCGGTAGAGGACATCACCTGTACTGGAGCGGACATCGTAATTGATGCGGTGGGCAACCAGATCGGCACGGCGGTCAAGCTGGTCCGGCGCGGGGGACAGATCGTGCTCTTTGGCCTGCGGCCGCACGACAGCCCGACGGTCAACCAGTATGCCATCACCCGCTACGACCTGACCATCCATGGTACGTTTGTGGGCCTCAATCCGTTCGAACAGACCATTCAGCTCCTGGAGAGCCGGCGCATCCAACCGTCGAAACTGATCACCCACCGGGTGCCCCTCTCTGCGCTAGTCGAAGGCGTTGAGCTGATGCGCTCCGGACTGGCAATGAAGGTGATCGTGGAGTATTGAGCCCTTTGTGCTCAGCAGGCAAGGGGAAAGGATCAGCGGTGCTATGAACGACACGATTGGCAAAGTGAGTCACAAGGTCAAGATCGCGGCCGGCCTCTTCTGGGCTGACTATGCTGTACTCGGCGCCCAGGTTCAGGAGTTGGAGGCCGCCGGCGTCAATTGGTTTCATGTCGAGGTCCGTGATGGCCAGTACATGGACTTTGGCATGCCCCGCGGCGGGTTTGACGTCATCGAGGCCGTACGCAAGAGCACCACGCTGGAGATCGAGGTCCAACTGCAAATGGTCCGTCCAAGTTTCGACGTCTTTAGGCAGTTGGCGGATCTGGGCGTCAATCTGATCACCCTGCCCCTGGAAACCATGGGGGAAACGACGATGCAGGCCATCACCTACATCAAGGACGCCCTAGAACTAAAGGCCGGCGTCTGGGCCTGGCAGGGCACGCCAATATCCGCGTTTGAGCAGTACATCCTACCCTACGTTGACATTGTTGAGTACGAGAGCCGGGCGCACTTCTGGGTCAAGGAAGCGGGCAAGAGCCCGCATACCATGGACCCTATTATGGTTGATAACATTCGGCGGCTGCACGAGATGATTGTGGCGGCTGGCCTGGAGGGCAGCCTCGAGTTGATGGAAGACGGGGGACTCAATGCCGGCAATGTCGAGGATTTTGTCAAAGCCGGGATGACGGTCGGCGAGTTCTCGTCGCCGCTGCTCAAAGGTCCTGAGGGCAAGTTCGTGCCTGGCACCGGCCAGATCGAAACTGCAGTGAAAAGGCTGCGAGCCGTGATGGACGAGGCTGGCGACAGGCATCGGGATGACACTGGGTTGAAGAAGGGCATGGATCGAGCATGATGCGTGAACAACGGTCTGAGAATCCTTTCGGCGTATTGCGGCATGTTGTGCTGTTTGCTTTCAAGGGTACTTCCACTCACGAGGAGATCCGTAACCTCGAAGATGCTTTCCGTGCTCTGCCAGGCAAGATCGATGAGGTGCACGGTTTTGAGTGGGGGACTGACGTCAGCGTTGAGAACCTCACCCAGGGCTTTACCCATTGCTTTCTCGTCACATTTTTGAGCGCGAACGACCGGGACAGATATCTGCCCCACCCGGCACACCAGGAGTTTGTGGCCGCGCTGGAACCCCATCTGGAAAAGGTCCTGGTGATCGATTATTGGGCGAATCAGTAGCACCCTTGTGGCCCGAACCGCCCGCAGCTTCGGAGCTACACTTGCGGGAAGGTGAACTGAGGCCAAAGAGGTCAAGTGAGGCTATCTGACGATGAAAAAACTCGGCATTGCAATGGTTGGTTACGGCGGTATTGGGCGCGTACACGTGATGGCCTACCGCGCCATCCCCTTTCACTACGGTCTGCCCGCGAATACGATCGACATTGTCGGTGTGGCAACGACGCGCCCTGAAACTGCACAGGCGGCAGCTCGCGAGATTGGCTGTGAAGTCTGGGCTACCGATTTCCGTAAGCTGCTGGCCCGCGATGACGTCGACGTCGTTGATTGCTGCGTGCCAAACTACAAGCATGAGGAGATAGTCGTCGCCGCTGCCCAGGCAGGCAAGCACATCTACTGTGAGAAGCCCCTGGCCATGGACGTAGCCGAAGGACAACGCATGGTTAGCGCCGCTGTGAAAGCGGGGGTCAAAACCCAGATGACCTTCAATTTTCGCTTTATCCCGGCCATCACGCGCGCCTGGCAAATGGTGGAAGAGGGTTTTCTGGGACGTGTTTTCTCTTTTCGCGGACGCTACCATCGCTCCAGCTATATCAGCCCTGACAAACCGCTCTCCTGGCGCCTGCGGAAAGAGATCTCGGGGGGCGGCGCGCTGTTTGACCTCGGCTCCCACGTGCTGGACCTGATCTACTACCTGCTGGGTGAGTTTGGCTCGGTCCAGGCCACACTGGATACATTGATCAAAGAGCGGCCCATCGCCGCCGGATCTACCGAGAAAGGGCTGGTGGACGTCGACGACATTGCCCTGATGCAGGCACGAATGGCCGATGGGACACTGGGTACCATCGAGATCTCGCGGATGGGCACCGGCGCGACCAACGACCTGCAGATCGAGATCTTTGGCGACAAGGGAGCGCTGCGCTTCAACGCCGCCGATCCCAGTTGGCTTGAAGTCTATGACGTGCGGGATGCCGTACAGCCCCTGGGCGGGATGCGCGGCTTCCGCAAGCTGGAAACCGTGCAACGATACGCAGGACAGAAGGCCCCGGACTGGTCGATGGCGCCCAGCTTTGGGCGGAGCCACGCCGAGGGCCAATACCGGTTCCTGAAGGCCATCTCGGATGGCCGCCAGTCTTCTCCGGACCTGAGCGACGGTCTGCACATCCAGGAGGTAATGGAAGCCGCTGTGCGCTCCTCACAGGAGCGCCGCTGGGTCATGGTACAGGAGGAGAACTCAGGTTAAGGTGTTGTCGCGAAAGGAGGGATGCCATCGGCAAATTGAGCGCAACCATTCTGTGTGAGCCAATCCGTTTGCTGGTCGATCTACAAAAAAGGAGGAAGGTACCCATGAAGAGCTACAAACTCTCGATTGTTTTGATCATCGTTCTGGTGCTGCTGGCAGCCTGCGGCACAGCAGGAGCTCCCGAGCCAACCGAGGCGCCGGCCGCGGAAGCGCCGGCAACCGCGGCACCAGCGGCCGCCCCTGAGGCGGAGGCCACTGGAGAGGTGGAAGTATTCAGTTGGTGGACGTCGGGTGGGGAGGCGGCAGCACTGCAGACCCTCTTTGATGCCTACAACGCTCGCTGGCCCGACGTGGAGATGATCAATGCCACTGTGGCC
>Ga0209013_10001866_pt1 | contig 19391 bp, 36 predicted proteins | sample Cruoilmetagenom2_FD_187291 | JGI IMG/M metagenome (GOLD analysis project Ga0209013, IMG submission 187291) | Oil polluted marine microbial communities from Coal Oil Point, Santa Barbara, California, USA - Sample 2 (SPAdes) (version 2) | ecosystem: Environmental > Aquatic > Marine > Oil seeps ...
TCAATTGAAAGCCAATCACCTGTAATGCATTCAATTACTTGATCTGGCATAGGGGGAACCCTGACACCTTCAAATGGTTTCCTGGGATCGCCTTTAATTGGAGGGGGAAAGAATCCCAAATCCTGAACAGTTTTGTAATCATCAATTGTTTGACCTTTACTCATTTGTTTAGGTTTGTATCCCATCATTCTAATTGTTTTGTTTTTCCAATTGGTAAGCAATCGACCAGTTTTGAATACATCGGATGATTGAGATTTAGTCATCAATCGATGACCGATACCAGTTGAGAAGTAGGTTTGAAAAGTATCGCCGGAATCATCAATCAATTTGACTTTCCAATGATCCATTGAAGTATTAGATTGTATGTTGGGATTGGAATCAGTTGATCGGATTTCCCATTTGAAATTGTTTTCAATGAGATAATCCATTATTGCAGAACGAGTCTTATCAGGGGGAGTTACTTGCAGATTTTGAATGAATGTAATTACTGAAACAGGCAAAGCATTGATTAACCAAAGTGATCCATAGTGATAGCCAGTACTCAATTCAGGATTGGTCTCATTGTCAATCAATAGATGGTGCTGTTTAAGCATTGCACATACCTGATCATAATCCCATCCATCAAATGATTTGATTTGATCTCTCCAGAAGTTAACATATTCCATTTGAAGCAATGATCCAGCATTCATATCATTTAAATGGCAAGTTTTCCAGATTGCAAGTAGATGAATCAATTGATTACGATCCATATAGAGTTCATCGAAATCAGATGGATTGATTGAATCATGGATTTGACCACCTGAATGATTGCCAATTGATCCACAGATTGATAATGTCTTGTAAGTTGATCCAATTGGAGTGAGTGCTGTTGTAATTGCACTTGCTTTACTTGCTTTTTTGTCTTTCAATTCGATTTCCAGAATAACCTTGTCTTTGCCAATCATTCCAACTAATAGTTCTTTTTTCATTTAATTAATCTCCTTTCGATTGTTTAATTAAATTTGTTAAGCATTTCTTGTTTCAATGATTCCCACAATTCATCAGTACATTCAATGTCTTCATTCATTACCAATGGAGTAACATAAGCATTGATAATTGCTTCATATGAATCACCACTATCATTGAATGAATGAGCAGGGAGCAATCCCATTTCGGTTAATGATCCCATTGTATTGACATCTTCCATAATTAAATTACAATGATCAATGAATTTCTCGAATCGTTCTTTATTCAATTGAGCGCAGTATTTTCGATGCTTGCCATTTTCCCAATCATATCCCAAGTAATCGTAATCGAATTGATCATCATCTTCAGTACAATTCCATCGTTTAATAAATGGAGGTTGAAATGCTTTGACTGATTCGGTTTTCATAATGTCAAATGAATAGATAACATAGAATTCCAATTCCAAAGTATCATAAAATGTAGTTTCAGGCATAATCAATTAATCTCCTTTCGTTTATTTTGAATGACGGTTAATGTATTCGGATTCCTTTTGCTTCTCTGATTCATCCCTGTAATCAAATGGGAATACCTTTGGTTTATCAATTGTATTGATTGCTTTCATGGTTCTGTGTTCAACGAAAGCAGCATCCAGGTTCTTTTGTACTTTTACTCGTTGTTGATTCGGTAAATTCAATGCTGATTGAATCTCTTGAAAGCCACCGGATTCTGCAATAGCTCTTTGAATCAATTGAATGATCGGTTCAAGTTCTTCATCTTTCAATTGACGAAATCTTTTATATTTCAGATTATCATTTGATTTATGAAAAGAAATAGAATACCATTCCCTGGCACAATCAATGATGTGATAGAATTGATGTTCACCTTCATTGCCTTCAATTAATAATCCGATGCAACCGCAATCTAATTGAATAAACATAAATTAATCCTCCTTATCATTTGATTGATTAGTAGTTCTTTGAAAATCAGATTTGCTGATATACTTCCAATCACCAGATTTATACATTTGTTTTGCTTTTTGATTGGATACTCTTTTGACATTTTTAAATCTGATATGTTGCATACATTTAGCCATTCAATTAATTCCTTTCAATATTGATTAATGAGTTCTGAAATAAGGTTCTGGATTAGGCGTAATTACCAAATGAAGGCATTCCATTGTCTTCATTGCAACTATCGGCATAATCCTGATTGGTTTGATATTCACCTACATTGAATGAAGTATATCCCAATTGCCATTCTCTTGAATCTGAATTGAAATCAGCTTCAATCCAATCACAACCATCAAGGATTGATTGAATTTCCTGATAGAAGAAATCATCTTCTGGATGCCAATAGCCCTCAAAGAATTCAGCGCAATCACAATCATCGTAATTATCAGTTCCCTGGTATTCACAATCCATTTCATGTACCAATTGATCTTCTGGAGGTAGGTCTTTCGATTCAATCTCAAATTCATTTGGATTGACTACCCAGGAACTCAATAGATAAGGAATGCCGGTAATTCCCAATTCCCTTTTAGAATAAGCTTTCCATCGATAGGTGATTGATTCATATCCAACATGACTTCCATTGCCATCCATTGCATACCTGGAAGTGACGCAATCAATTGTAAATCCAATTGGCTTTTCATCTGGATCAGGAATGGTATTCGGTTCTGGATCAGGGGTACTCCAAATAGGCTGAACATCGATTGATTCAATATGTCCGGTTTTTCCCATTGAATAAAGGAAGGATTCAAGATCTATAAATTGAATGTGATTGATCGTATTTTTGGCAATGGGAGTAAGGTGGGATTTTAAGCAATCTAAGTCATCGATTGCTTCTTTGGATTGACACAGAAAACATTTGTCAATTACTTCAGAAGTAGTGCAAGTACAATCAGGATAGAGTACTTTGATTTTGCGGTGAAGTTCGATTGATTTGTCTAAGTCATCAATAATTTGTTTGATTGTTCTGTCATTTAATTCCATCATTTAATTAATCTCCTTTTCGATTGGTCGGTTTTGCCATTCGTTTCAAAAAACTGCTGTCAATGCTTTGTTGATAATGATATGTGAATATAACATGATGATTTTAGCCTGTCAAGTAAAAATTCACAATTTTTTACAATGTGATTAAATTTTTTTAAAGTCAATGTAATCAATCATTTAGATCGATTAAATACTGCTCTATTGCTTCAATCCAATCACCCCAGGATGTGAATTCAAATCGATCATTGACTATATCGTAAATGATTGTGATTGCGTATGATTCGCCTTGATTGACATATAAACCAATGCAATCACTCCAATAATGATTTTTGTAATAGCCTTCCATTCGACTTGATTCAATTCCAAATCCATCGATTAACTCATTCAATGCTTCCATCTTTTCATTCAATATATCTGGAGGATTAAAGCATTGACTTCTCAATCGATTGACTGATTCAAATTGTGATAAGTCAACTTTTCCATTGATTACTTTGTAGATTAATTCAATTTGTTTTGAGTCAACTTGCCATACTTCCATCAATACTTCTTTTGCAATGTCATTGGTAATTAATTCATGTCTCATTTGATTAATCTCCTTTCCTGGACTCGTTAGCTTTGTTATTGATTAATTGACCAATCCCAATAGGTCAATGTGGACAGTTCCCGTAATATCGGTTTGAATGATATTATAGATAAATGTTCGATTGATTTTTTTCCAATTGGCTTTATTCAATCGAATTGATCCAATCCTGGTATTCAATCGCCAAAAGACAATCCATTTTTCAATTGAATCATCATTGATTGATTGCTTTCTTTTGCAATCAGGACATAAGCTAATTAAATCATCAATTATAATTACTTCACTTTGATTATTACAATTAGAACAGATTAACTTGATATTCATGGTTATAATCCTTTCAATTGTGATTGCGTTATTGCAATGAGGTTAATTGGAATTTATCAGGGAATACTATGGTAAGTCAAGACGCAAAAATCCCTATTCTGATTGATACTCCAGAATAGGGATTTTCAAATTGTAATTGATTGATTAGAAATAACGATTAGATAGTGGTTGATTGGTTATTTTAAGGAATGAATATTGATTGGATAGTTTAATCCAATCGGATTTATCATAAGCATAGTATTTGATATACCAATTGGGTGATTCATTTGGTATATCATAAATTCCAGGTAATTGACCAAATTTACAGCCGAATGGAATCAATATTTCATTCTTGATTGATTCCAATTCAATACCAAGTGCTTTTGCCAATTTAATTGCAATTGCTTCTCCAATCCAAATCATAGTCTAATTCCTTTCAATTGTTTTTGATTGCTTTATTGCAATCTGGAATAGGATATAATAACAAAAGGCATATGTCAAGTAGACCATATACCTTTTAATTGAATTATCGCAATCCTAATTGCTTCTTTTTGATTGCGAATCGTCTTTCCCTTTTATCAATTCGATTGAATTTATTTTTGCCAATTTTTCTTTTAAGTTCAATCCAATCATCGAAATTTGATTGATCGATTTTGGGATTGATAATTTCTTCAATTGATTTCAAATCAGGATCTTCTTTTAATTTTAATTGATCGAAATAATTCATTGATTGATTAACCCCTTTCATATTCTTTACATGCTGGATTGTCAATTGATACGCATTTATTCAATTCAAAACAAAATGGATTGATTGCCTTATTCATACAGCATAAGCAATTATTACAAGTTCGATTATCTAATTCAGGAAAAATGCAATTCATTAATCGTTCATTGTCATCCATTTGATTGATTCCTTTCAATCAATCCCCAATCGAGTTCTGGATTAGGGATTGATTAATTGAGTTCTGGAATAGGGTTCTGGAATAGGGTGATTGATTACTCGCAATAGCCATCAATGATCAATTGGCTTGCTTCCTTATATGATACGAATTCCGAATCATCAATCCATTTCGGAATACCTTTAATCGTTTGACGATTGACAAATTTCCATTGATTGAGTTTTTTGGAATGCCGAATCAATTTCCAATCATCACCGATTGCCAATTCAAAGATTGATTTATCTTTGATTGGATCTCCAATTGTCCAATCATCCGATGGATCAACTGATTCAATCACTTCTTGCGTTTCAATCGTTACCGGCCCATTGCTTAAATCAATCAATGGTTTTTTAATCTCATCTTTTAATGTGATTATACCGCCAATAGGAGTATCAATCAATTCCTTTTTAGGTTTGGCAATCACCTTGCATTTGTTATCGGTAGCTGATTGATTGACAGGTTTTGATTGATTGGCTTTTTTCTTTGCTGCTCTTGCCTTGCCTTTATCTGATTTGGTAATTGATTGATTGGCAGGTTTTGATTCAACCTTTTTAATAACAGGCTTTTTAATGGTAGGTTTGGAATGATTGATTGATCGGCGTTTGATTGCAGCTTGCCTTTTAAAGAATTTCATTGCAGTTTTGCCATTCGGCAATCGATTATCATAATCAATTAAGAATGCATCGGTCTCGAACTTATCAATCAAATCAACATCGAATTGCTTCATGCAATTGATACATAAGATTGATTCATAATTGGAATGATCAATTGAATGTACTGTTGAATCAAACCAATCATTGCCGTCATTGAATGCAATTAATTGATTCATTGGATTGATTCCACAAAATGCTTTGCCAGTTTTTTGATTGATGATGTGATTCTTTTTCATTGGACTGTATCCTTTCGTTTGATTGATTGATTCTGATTGATTTCAAAATCAATTTGAAAATTTTGGAGTGATCAATATTGTTATGAATGATTGAAATACTCCATCGTCTATATATACGCCAAAAACCCCAGGCGATTGATTGGGTGATTGATTGATTGAAAATGCATAGCCATATAACTACATTTCAATCAATCAATTGCAAATTAATTGATAATCGATTGATTAATCAATTAAATCAATTACTTGCAATCTTAAAACGTATTATCTCATATACAAAAAAGCTTGTCAAGTCGATAAAAGCTAATAATATCAGCTATTTAATTGAATTCAATCAAAATAGATTAAAATATTTTTATCAGATAATCAATTAATTGATAAGATATATTTTAATTAATTATTAAATATTTTATCAATCAATTAAATAACTGATATTCCAGGATATAATTGATTGATTAAATATATCTTAAAAAAAAATATGTTTTTTCTTATAAATAAGGTATATTCGGCTTGACAATAAATATCAATTTTAGTATTCTTGACTTTCCATTGACAATCGTTTTTAAATTTGGCAAAAACTCAAAATTGAAAGGATAGCTTATGAAACAATATCAATCGGCAATCGAAAGCAATCAATATTATCAGGATATGGAATATCCTTATTTTGATAATCGTATTGATTGCTTATATATTAAAAGGTATTACCAAATTGATGATAATACTTTTGATATGATATCAATCTTTAATCCTACTCAATATGGGATTGAAACAATAAAAGAAAGGTATAATTCAATGAATTCATTATCACAAAAAATTGCAGCAAAAAAGGCAAGTGCAAGTTCTATTGATAATCCTTTGAATGCAAATAATGCAAGCTTGCAATCCAGGATTGCAGATAAAAAAACGATTGAAAAAAAGCAATCCTTAAATGATCAATCGGCATTAAATGCACAAAAGTTTTATGAGGTATCGGAACTTAAAAATAAGATTGAACAGTATGGAATTGACATTGTCAATCTTAACAATACCATTGCAGAACTATCAAAGGTAGTATACGAAAACAATTCTTTATTGGCTATCCTTTCAAAGGATATCAAAAGCAATTTAAATGCAACTAATTCCTTGCATGGTCGTTTTGCTAATATCGGCAACAATGCCAATATTAAAGCCGATAATAAAGGCAACAATGATCAAAAAGTGATTACCAGAAAGGCAATCAATACAGATAGCAATGTTTTTTTGATTGATCAAAACTTAAATGATGAATCTTATCAAGGTTTTTATGAACACTTTAAAAGTTATTTCAATCATAAATTTGCAAAAAATAGCAAATGCATTCACCTTGATATTTTTAAAACTTTCTGCAATCCTATTGACTTTCAATCATTGCAATCTATAAATGATAGTTGCCGAATATCATGGCAAGATTACAGAACACAAACAAGCGAAATGATATTTGCACCTGGAAGCATGGCGCTTGCCATAACATCATTGATCAAAACAGGAAAGGACTTTGATCTAATAAAGGATTATAGTCCTATCATTGATAAGAAAGCAAAACCGGAGGTAGTAAAGGCTATCAATGATGAATTTGCAGATAGTTCCACTCATTCGGATAACAATGAATGCAAGTCTGAAGTAAAGGACTTTGCATATTGGAGTACTTTATTGAATGCCGATATATCCATTATTCAAGAGTGTGTATCGGCTTTAAAAGATAAAGATGATAATACATATCCTTTGATTAAAGAACACTTGCAAGCTAATTCAAAGGATATCATTGACACTGACATTGATAGCTTTATTGATTATCTTGACAATAGTAGTTTTGCACATAAGCAATAAAGCCGATTAAAACGAATAAAGGCTATCCGGTTTTTTTATCGGATAGCCTTTCTTATTTGGCTTATATGAAACGATTAATTGAAAGGATAACCATACTATGAAAACAAATAATATATTGCTAATAATTGCAATGATAGCCTTTACCTTGATAGCTTATGAAGTATCGCCATTGATACATGAAACAATTAATGTATTGATAGCCGGTATCAATCCCTTTGATACTATAGCCGATCATTTAAAGATTGATTGATTATCTGAATTTAAACGTAAAGAATAGAAAGGATATAAAACAAATGATATATGATGAAATGATATTCCAGGATATACATGCATTGAATAGCATAAAGCAATTGACTATTGATAATAATAGCATACTGGTATTGATACAATATGAGGACATAATAGACTATCTATTGATTGATAATATTAAAGCCGATACTTTGAAACAATTAGCTTATTATCTATTCATTGCTTATGATATTAGATCATTTAATACTGATATGATTAAGTTTATCAATGTATATGATAATCAATTGATTGATGATATAATGTGTATATCAATCTTAAATGATAATCAAATGATATATGATCATATACAGATTGATGATATAATAAAACGTTATTCAAGTTTAAATGTTTAGCTTGCAAGTGCAACATATTAATTGATTGATTGATAATGATATAAGTTGATATACAATCAATCAATCAATTGATATACAATCAATCAATCAATCAATTGGTGCATATACACAAAACCGACCGATTGATTGATTGATTGACGCCAGGGCTACCACCCCCCGCAACAAATTTTTATAATTTTAAGTTTTCATAATAATATAGTACGTTTAGGGGAGAAATGGCCCATTATCCAAAAATACGTTTTTTTATAAGCTCAAAAAAGTAACGTATTATAGCCCAAAATAACCCATTTTAAGGTCAAATAACGTCTTTTTAGTTAGTTTAGGTGCTTATGGTGGGATATGTGGAGATTTAGCAGAAACTGCCGTGGAGGGTCTTAATCGTTGTTTGCGTGACGTGGACGGAAAGAAAAAGCCCTAATTGGAGTCCAAAATTAGGGCCGTAAGTAATGATATAATGAAAACGAACCAAAAGTGAGTATGTTACCTAAAAAAAAACACTTTGGTACGTTTTTAATTGGAATATATGATTAGTACCATTAGTAGGACGGAATACCACGCTATTATTACGCTATAACGAATCATAGTGAGTATGTTCCTCATGATATACCATTACCTTCACTGTCACCTTTGGGTTCGTCATCTTCATCAAAGGTTAGTGCTATTTGCCTTATATCGGGAAACATCATACCATAATGCTTTTCCAAGACTATCTTCATAGCTTTAGTTCTTGCTTCATTGCTATTATCAGCTTCAACATCCAATTCACACATTCCACTGATTTGATATATATGTATATGGAAACTTCGTTGACTTTGACTCATTTCTTTTTATAACCTCCTGGCATTTGAATTGTCTTGTGGGTTCCATCAAAGGTATGGGTTAGTTCTTCAGAATAGGCTGATTCATTGTCTTCTTCGTCATATGCGGTTGCTGCGAAATAATAGGTTTTGCCTTTGGTGAATCCCTCTAATGTAACTTCACAGCATTCAGTTTTAAATGGATCGTATGGAGTGCAATCGGGGCCAAAATCCTTTTGAGATACATCGATTGTATTGGTATAATTTCTTGATTCAAGTCCATAATAGATCTTATAACCAGATAAATCAGGTTCGGTATTCGCATCCCAGGCTAATGTTATTGTTCCTGATACTGATAAGACAATGGTAAGGTTTTTTAATATATCTAATAGATCTTTTTTTTTATTCATATCGCTCTATGCTCCTTTCTTATCATATAATTGCTTATTTTTTATAATGTCAATGTCATCAAGAGGTCTAAAAAAGGCGATCTTTTCTTTTTGATCCCATATAAAGTCGAAATTGATGGTTTCATCAAAAGGAATGTCGTTCATTCTTAAAAAACTGATTGCTGAGAAGGCAAAGCTTCCTGGTCTTTTCTGAATGGCGCATAAACCACTTTCTTTTTCATTATTGGTGAATTTGATTGCTATTCTTTTCTTATCTTCTGATATGTAAATCATGACGAATTTAAATATATCAAGATCGAATTTATTGACAGCACCTGCATTGAATGATATTTGACCATTTTTGCGAATACATACCTTTGGTATATAAGATCCACCTTTATGAATGAATTTTTTGAAACCATCTAATTTCATTAGTCCTCTAATTCAACTTCTTCTAAAAGTTTGTCATCCCACATCGAGGAGCAGATTGCCACAGCTTGAGCTTGAGATCTGCCTTCATTAATTAAAACAGGAACACATCGGGCCATCCATTCTTGTCTTGTTTCATCATCATTTGGTTTTGGCATACCTCCCTCCTTTAATAGATACTTTTAATAAGATTACTATTTAAAAACTTTATCATATCTGTTTTATTGGTGGGTACAATGATTTTAGCTGATTGGATTGAATTGGGGATATAACCATATTTTTGTCTGGAGGTTTTGCGAAATGATCCTGCATCTTTGGCAGATCCATGCCATTTGCTATGGGTTTGAACGATTTTTTCAATTTCTGTCTGATAAACTGTTTTATATAATAGCATTAATCAACCTCCCTCATTTAATTCTTCTGGAAAATCAGTTTTTGGTTTTGATTCAGCAGGGGGAACTGGATCTTTATGATAGGGGGCAATTGTATCTATTCTTTTTAATTCGGCAGGAGAATACCAACTGGAGTTATCACTTTTAAAATGTACCAGATAAATTTCCCCCCGAAAATCAATTGCACATATTTCAATATATCCAATTTCATCACTACGGGTTTTGACTTCTGTGCCAAGGGGGAAAGTAAATACGGAGGGAATTGGTCGAATCGATGTTTGTGCTGCTTTCATTTGATTGACCAGATCATCAGATAAATCGGCTATTTCAGCAGCATCATTTAAACCCATTTTTTCTTCAATTTTTTCAATTCCTTCTTCTAATTCCTCTAATTGATTTTTTTCTTCTGGCATGGTCTTTATTCTCCTTTTTTTAGTAAGTAGTTTTTAACCAAGTCTAAGTCTATAATTGTTTCAACCATTGTCCTGTAAACATACGCCTTTATTGATTCTGCGTAATCATCCTTGTCATCGTCATACTCTCTTTCATCATCTTCAGAGTTCCAAATTTGTACTCCTAAAAATTCAATGCAAAAATCATTGCCATCGGAATAAAATTCCAATTTGTAATTATATATGGTTTCTTGTAATTTATTTTGATGTTCTTCTGAAAGTGATTTGTCATTCCAAAAACAATCATCAATTTCATCATTAAGTGAAACTACAGCATCAAATGCTTCATTGCCGATAACAGTATCAATAACTTCTTTAATCATTTGTATTCTCTCCTTTCCAATAATTGCAATACGATTCCATCGAGGTAACTCATTTATATTTAAGGTTATTTTCATTTCTTAATCGAATCAGTTTTTCTTTTTTTCCTATAATATCCAATAACAGTAGGGGAAACATTACAATTATAACAAATAACTGATACACTATTGCCGTGGTCTTCTTCTTTTACTGGCCCTTCACATATAGGACATTGTTTAGTTCTTTTATCCGGTGTTGGGGCCGTCTTCTGAGTAGAGTTCTTCTTCATTGAAATTATGTCCACATGATTTACATTGAAAAGTGAAAAAACTTTGGGGATCGGGGCAATCTTCCCATTCCATACCTACTAACGCATTACCACATACTGCACAAGAATATATTTTCATTGATTCAAGCATGACTGTTTCCTTTATTTACCGCTTTTATCAAGAATAGTGCCTTTTGTGGCCTTTTCCTCCTCATGATGCTTCTTTAACCATTCATCAGGTTGAAAGATCTTACCACAGGTTATACAGAGCTTACCAACGTTAATTGTAGCTACTGTCTGTTGTCCGGTTGGTGACATAATCGGTGAGATATACCTTAATCGTGCTGCTTCAACAAAGATCTGACCACCACAAATTTTTATTTCATCAGAGTCATTAAATTTGATTTCATTTAAACATTTCATTTCAATAGCAGAGTTGATTGCTTCTTTTGAAAAGTTTACTTGTCCAGGTGGGATCATATTCGATGGGGTTATTGGTGGTACATTCGGCGGTGGTTTAGGCATAATAATTTCTCCTTTTTAATTTTTTACACATTTTTTAATTATATCATCAAAGTTGGAATTAAACGAAAATTTATTCCATTTGGTACAATACTTGACATCTTGCCAATACTTATCACATTTTTTACAATAAGATATTATTAAATTTTCTTTCATGATAGGTATAACTTCCTTTTGCTACACCCCCTATGTTTTCGACTGTAAATAAAAATTCAGATAAGGTGAGAATAAAGACATAAATAATTAGAGTGATAATAAGAAATTTAAAATAAACTAAAATATGATAGATCATTACTTTGATTGGATCTGTATCTTCCAACCATTTTGCTGTTGCTTTTGATCTTCTTGATTTCATCAATATCCCCCTTCTGTAATTGGCGTAATTGTACTGTAGATCATACCAATTATAAATCGGTATCCCTTTTTTCTTGTTGAGGGAACAGTATGATACCAAACTGGTTCTCCAATATTCCAGGGATGGGTTGAGATTTCAAGAAGTATTTGAGTTTGACCTTTCATCAATATTCTTTGTTCATTTCTAAGACCACACTTATTTAAAAACTTATCATCACATAAAATTATCTTTTTTACATCTTTAAACTCACCTGTAAGAACTATCCTGTTTCCTTCAAGAAAAAAAACGTCAGGATCGGCTACACCATAGGAACCACCATGTTGTTGAAGTAAAAGCTGCAATGCAATCAACGATAACCGAATAAAGAATGCAGTTTCCATTTATTTTTCTCCTTTCTTTTCCTCCTTCTTATATCTTAATGCTGGACAGGGATCACAGGCTAAATCACAACCTGATAAGATCCAGTTATATTTAGGACAATAGAATAATAATCTATGTCTTTTTAATTTTCGATGTTTGGGATCGAACCAGATTTTTCTTGACCAATTTTTTCTTTGCATCTTCATTCATATCAAAATCGCAGTAATTAGCGAGTTGTTTTATTCTATCCCAAAAATTTTCATCGGGATTTACAAATCTGGTTTTTACTACTTCATTTGCTAATACAATAGCAGGGTTATCAGTTTTTATTTTACGATTAAATCTTGGATCATACAAAAGCATAATTTTTCCTTTTAAAAATTATCCCCCTCATTTATTAATTGCGTGGGTACGCAAGGAGGAGCAGCACCTTTCAAGTAAAACCCTCCTTAATAAGCAATACCCACGCAAACCATTTAAAATCTAATGTAAATAATCCCTCCTGTAATCCTTAAATTCCTGCTGTTTCCTATTATGTTTTATAACTAAATGCAGAAATTCTCCAACTGGATTATCTGATTTACAAGTCCACCAGAGATCGATATAAAAATCAATCAATTCCAGTATACGCTCGCTTCCGATGGAGGGTTTGGTGCTAAAAAATCCAGGCTTATATTTACAAGCCCTTGAGTCAGTAACGGTGAAACATTTCCAGCATCATCAATTGCTGCAACACCAAGATCATATTCACCATCAAGGCTTTGCAATTCGGCAATGGTATTCAATGGAACATGAATGAAACCATCTGCCTGTACTGCTGGATTACCAAGATCGACCTTGGCAACAGAGTTGTTAGGGGTTAACGGAACACCGGCTTCATGAGGTTTGTAATAAAGCTCATATCTCGCCAAGTCTGCTGATCCACTTGGTTTAAATTTTAAATTTGCTCCCATAATTTTATTTCTCCTTATAAATTTATTGGTTATTGGTTATTGGTTATTGGTTATTAGGCATCTTCAAATGGTTCAATTGGAGGTGGTGGAGGGTTTTGAATCCAGTAATGGTCTGGTTTAATCACCCTGCTTGCAATGTCCATTAGTTGACCAGCAAGTGCCATCAATTCTGCTGCCAATTGTCTATCCTCATCAGGATAATACGGTGGCATACAAACATCTGGTTTTGGTTCAACAATTCTTCTTTCATCTGGCATAATTTGTTCTCCTTATATATTTATTAGTTTTGAGATAGATTAGTCTATCCCACCACCAGTAGGTGCGGCAACGTGACCGTATATCATCCATTTACCAGGAATATGATCGCCTGGATTAGCTGGATCTGCTATTCTACCAAAAAGTGTTCCATCCTCTCTTTCCAATGCGCTGTGCGCCCATTGAGAGCATATTCTGTCTGTTTCTGTTTTTGCTCTATCACAAGTCCTTGCATAAAAAGCAAAGAGTCCGGTACGTGGAAGTTTAAAGGTAACTTCTATTTGTTGGGTTGCTCCTATTAAATATTTTTTTTCTTCTCCTTGATTCCATAAAAAGAAGTCATAATGAATATCAGGATAATTGTCATCGACAACAGCATCCCATGCAATTGTCATATCTTTATCAGTTGATTCCTGGTATAAAGTTAAACCACTTATAGTTCCGTCTTTTACCAGAGAAACATTTCTAACTCCCCATAAATAACTGTTTGGGGGATTGTTTGTATTATTAAAAGTAATGATATTTTCTAAGTTGTCATCACATAATAAAATATCTTTAATTTTTACTCTGCGTTTTGCAGACCATACTTCATTTCCTGCACTTGCTACATCTACAAGTTTTTTGTCATTTACTGAAATTTCAATTTCTCCATCTGAATCAGAATCCCATATTTCATACTCAAGATAAAAATTTCCTCTTATCTCATATGGAATTTTATAATCTACTTTTTCAATGTGTTCGGTATCACCTCCTGTAATATTTCCATATTCTTCTACAGCAGGTAATAGTATAGGGGGTTTAGGAGGTAAATACCCACTATCATAATTTGCTCCTACTTCAGTAGATGTTAAAGCTTTCTTATAAATAGCTACCAGATATATATCACCCAACCATGTTCGATCATCGGTAGGATATGACATCTCATTAAATAAGCCAAACTCATAAGATTCATCCCAATTGGAAAGATCTCCAGATATTGTTTGAGTTGCTACTTCAACCTTATCGATGTAAAATTTTGCGTTACCTGATGTATTTCTGGTATAGACAACATGCTGTAATACAGGAGTTGCGGCAATACTTGCAGCAGGGGTTGCCGTACTTGGGGTACTACCATTGCCAGGATTATCACTGGTTCTAAAACGCATATCCCAATGTTCTGCTGCTTGACCAAAGGTAAAGTTACGATCTGCACTATCTTGTGAAAAAGTAATAATTCTTGCTGGCCCCGATTGAGTATTGTTTAATGGTTTGATCCATGCTTCTATTGTAAATCCATTCGCAAATTCAGAAGCAGCTAATTTAGTATGGGCAACAGCGGTTTTTATAACGGTTGCTGCGGTGACACTTAATCCTGGGTCTAAGAATGTTACTTTTAATGGATCGGAAATAGTTAAATCAAGTTTAGGATCAATATCTGATTTATCTGATATTACTGTACCACTTGTTTCTGTAAAGTCATACAAAACAACTAAATCTGTTGTTACTCTGGCAGCACTTGCCGGTAAATAATTAAGTAAAAGAATTAAAATAATTAAAAAGAATTTTTTCATACTTCCTCCATGAGAGTTTTAAAATTATATATAATAGAGTATATGACAAAAATAATAATTCAGGTAATATACTCTTGCCTAAATAATTTATTTCAAGCCAAAGTATAACTGGAATAACCGGAATTGAAATTTTTAATCCCATTCCCATGCTTTAAGCCATTTAGTAGCTTCTTCATATGCTTCTTCATAACCATTGCCAAATCTTTTATACAATGGTTTTTGATGATCATTAGGTAAACTGGTATAACAGTTATAACAAAATGAATTTCCAGGTTTTTTATAATTACCACAGGCACATTCATCACTTTTTAATTCTTCTAATAAGAATTTGGCATCTTCCAGTTTCATTTTCTCACATTTCCCCTTATTTGTCTAACAATTTCCTTTAGCTTTGTTTCAGCCTCTTTAATAGTATTATAGATCATAGGGGTTTGTATTCCTGTCTTATTATCCCTTTCAACTACCGGAATCCAGGTTCCATTCTTTTTACCCTGAATTTCAAATTTAATTTTTTTTTCTCCATCCTCAGTAACATATTTTTTGTTTGTTCTGATTCCTCCTCTTTTCATGCTTTAACCCCTAACTTCCTCAAATGGAATTTGATGTATTTCATTTGGTTGGATATTTCTTCTTTGTAATTTTTTGATCTGAGATACCTATAACGTTTTTTTAATCGGTCAATCATTTCTTTTTTGGTATCACTTGTTTCAAGTATTCTTTTAATAAAACTTTTTTTCATTTCCATACCCCTTTCTTAAATGGAATTATATCAAAAATTTCTTTACCAGTAAGAGACAAATCAATGGTTTCTTCAAGCTTCATATCATATGAGACAAACTGTAGTGTTGCTCCTTTTAATTTGTGACTGAAGACTCTATGATAAGATAGTCCTACCCAATAACCTCCACGTTTTTTATCTTCATACAAACCCCTGGTAAAGCCATCACATTGAGTTTCTTGGTCTTTATCGATATTGATTATTTTAAAGGTTCCACTTTCACAAAAGACCTTTTCATTAAACTGGTTAATAATTAATGAGTGAGGGGCAGTAGTATGTCTTAATAATTTTTGATTGGTAAGATCATAAACTGCCCCCTTCATTTCTTCTTTATGTGTTCTCCAATTAATTCTTTTTTTAGCCATTTCTGCTCTTAATGTTTCAACAGGACGATTTAAATTTTTTCTCTTTTCTTCATGTTCTTCTTTTCTTTTTATAAAATCTTTATTACAGATATTATAATCTAAAAACATGCATGAATATGTGTTTCCGTTATTTATGCAGACATTATTGGCATGTAGCAGATCATCCCAAACATATTCTTTGCTCCAATCTAATTCTAATCTTTTATCAGAATCAAGATAATCAAAATAAACATCTTCTGTGACTACTCTTGTATTGTGAGTAGTAATAACGGAAATACAATCGTTTTGAGTAGAACAGGCCAGGATCATGTTATAGATCTTGCATTCACATAATGGAGTGATTGAATGAATCGCTTTGGTCAAAGAAAGGTCATTAATTATTTGATTTCCATTATTTAAATCTACAATTAATAATTTACTACCAACTCTGTGTTTAGGACAGAATATACCTGAATACCAAAAGTTTTTATAGTAACACATTCCCGTTGCTCTATGAGCATTGGCTCCTTTTCGAGTATGTGCTTTAAAATCCAATTTATGAACAATTCGTTTTCTATCTGTATCATAAACATAAAACAAATCATTTAAATCAGTTTTTGTATTCGCTTTGGTAGTTATACTAATTAATAATTGCATTACTTTCCTTTTACATTCATAAAACCAATATTTGTATCTTTGATGTAGTAAATATCTTCTGTCTTAGAAAGATATTGCATATAATCAGGTACTTGAGTTAAGTTTTTAGTATGAATATCATGCCAAGCAATTTTACCTCCACCATTTTTCTTTAAAAATGCAATTGCTTTTTCTGTATCAATTTTAACTCCATCAAATGAGTGATCACCATCGATAAAAAAGAAATCGGGTATTTCATATAGTAGATTTTTAAATTTATTAAAATTATAAGTGTGAGAATTAGCATAGATAAAATGAACATTAGGTAAGTGGTGGGCAAATTTACATAGATCATCTTTATTTTTTATCAATGCTCTATTTGAAGCAGGGTCAAGGACTAAATCTTCTCCGATATAATCCATTGTAAAAATTGATTTTTCTGGAAATTTTATTGCTATCTCATAAGTAGTTTTTCCATACCACGTTCCAATTTCAATAAAATTCTTTTTACATGATTGTTTCATTAAAAAGAGTAAAGCTGAAATATCAAATTTACTTGTAGGTCTTCTACCAAGGTCTTGTACTTCAATTGTTGGAATTTTTGGGGTAACGTTTACAATCATTTTATATTCCTTTTTTATAAGACCAATTCTCACCTAAGAAATGAGATTGATGAAGGTGTTTGCCTTCTGTCTCTCCAATATGCTGAACAAATGAAGGACAGGAAACAAGGAAGTATTTATCAGGATATTCATGTACTGCCCACTCCTGCAACCATAGATCGATACAAGCACCTTTCATTCCAGCAGGTTTATGTCCTTTTTCACGAAATTTAAACATATATTTGTCAATATTTTCAATACCATCTATAATATGTTTTACTGTTTTTAAAGCAATGTCTTTTCTAAGTAAAATACATTGTGTACCGTAAAACTGTTGATAGGACTGATTCCAATATTCTCTTTTTGCTTCAGTCTTTCTTCTTACTTCTTGATAGGCAGAATAAAAAGTAACCATTGGAACTTTATTAACAAATTTTTGATTTTTTGTTATATAAGCATCAATTGATCCTAACCAATGTTTACAAAATAAAAGATCATCTTCTAATTGAATAACATACTTACAATCTTTATCTTTGCAGTATTCTATTGATCGTAACCAATTTTCATTTCTGGTTATTTCTTTTTCTGTTCTATGAATAGTTAGATTTTTTAATGATTCATATTTATTTAAATATTCAGAAGAATTGGGTTTGCCATCAAATAGATGAAATTCAAATGGAATCTCAGAATTAAACAATCCAGAGTTAATCAGGCTTTTCATAGTGGTATGTATGTAGTTTTCTTTCGGAGATCGGTCTACAACTCGCATCGTAATAAAATATTTCATTGATTCTCCTTAAATAAAATCTGAATGAGGATTTCCATCTACGATCTGCTGAATCATTTCATTATGATTTTTATAGTAACAAATACCTCCTTCACACATTTTTCCAGAATAAACAATTGGATTCATCCAGGTTTTGATTATATCTTCAGTATTGGTTGTGCAAAGTTTATACTTTGGTATTAGTTTTCTTTCAAACATTTGAGTAGCACAGCAATAATAGATGTTCTTATCGGTATTGATAAAAGGCTTTATCCACATCATCCAGCATTTTTCTGGAATAGAATAATTCTTTTCATGCCAAAAAATTCCAGCTTCATTAAATATTGAATTTAGTTTTACTACTTTATCCAGCACACGAATTTTATCAGCATCATAAGAGTTATCAGGAATGATCCTTATATACTCTCCATTGAATCTATCTTTAAACTCTTTTAATTTTCTAAATGTACTATCATCAGTTTTATCAGTATAGACATAAGAAAATCCAAGAAAGGTATGTTTTGATATATTTGTAAAATTGAGTTTATCCTCTGAAGTGTAATCAATAGAGTTTAATGATACTCTGAGCCATGTTAAATTTTTAATAGTATCTTCTGTCAGATGTTTTTTTATATCCACTCCATTTGATTTTAATCCAATAGAATACCCAATTAATTTTGCATGAGAAATTATTTCATTGATGCTTTTGTGTAAAGTGGGTTCACCACCTGTAAACTCTACTGATATTGCACCAAGAGTTTTAAATACATTTAATATATTTTTTACTTCTTCAAATGTGAATTCATAACCATCTCTTTTTTTATTTGAACAAAAGTCACAATCAAGATTACACTTATCAGTTAAAGAAAAGTGCATTGATATTGGTTTAAAGATTCCTTTTTTTATATCGTTTAATCGGGCTGTATGAAAAAGAAGTTTGGTTGGATTGCTTGTATAGTTTTCTTTAAAATTGATACTCATTTTAAACCTTTGATAATGGAGTGGGATTGCTCCCACTCCAATATGATTAAGTAACTTCACTTATGAATTCCTGGATCAGTTTTAACCTTTCTTCTGGAGTTCATCCAGCGCCGGTCTCAGGACGAGTTGTTTG
>Ga0209013_10001867_pt1 | contig 19384 bp, 14 predicted proteins | sample Cruoilmetagenom2_FD_187291 | JGI IMG/M metagenome (GOLD analysis project Ga0209013, IMG submission 187291) | Oil polluted marine microbial communities from Coal Oil Point, Santa Barbara, California, USA - Sample 2 (SPAdes) (version 2) | ecosystem: Environmental > Aquatic > Marine > Oil seeps ...
TATTTCATTCCAGACGTTAGGGAGTCTGTTCACTTCCAGATGAGGGTCATTCGACAGCATAGGATCACCGGAACTTGTCCTGTTTCCGGAAACAACCCAATTATTAGAGGCCATCATTCTGGGTACGGCATTATTCCAGAGGTCTGACAGAGATACTATTCTCTCTCTGAGGTGCACCTTTTTTATTAGCTCTGTATCGAGATCTTTTAAATTCCCGGGGAAAAGTTCCTCCAATTTTTTCTGCGGAATATCAGCTTGAACCATCTCAACAAACAGCCTCTCGATCTCAGCCTGAGATTGTGCAAGTGTAAGATATCCGATCATTCTTGACATCATGATGGAATCTTCCGGAGTCCATGGCTCCGGTAAATATTTTAGAAGTTTGAACTCCCATGGATATTTTTCTTTTAAAGCTGTATTAACACCGTCACAATAAGCTTGGAGGTATTCACGGATCTCGGGAGTTAGTGATTCCAGTTCCTCTCCGGTATTCCCCCGCCAGTTCATTTTTCTGAAGAAAATATCAACCTGCAATGTATCATCCCCGGAATCGAGAAGTTCCGAGGCTCGTCCTTTCCCGAGTATTCTCATCATAAGCATTTGAAGCCCTCTATCTTTTGCATGAACGTATCCCTGCCCCGTATAGAGCCTTTTGAGATCATCTGCCTCTATATGCGGAATACCGTTCTTATCTCTTACAATACTGATATTTTCAATCATTTCAGCTCCTCAGGTTAATTCAACATCAGGTAGTGTATTTTCGCTCCTATATGATTTTTTTTCAATATAGTGAAACGTTTAACTAATAATTACAGATTTTTTCTATAAAATAAAATAAATTACTATTTTTAATTGTTTTAATAAATAAAAAAAAGTAAAATTTTTTTTAGAAGAATCGGCAGAATAGAAATGAGAAGGAGGATGAATTGGCCAAAAGAGGAGTACTGCTATTAAGTTTGTTCGTTATGTTTGCGATTGTACTCAATGCTTCAGGTGACGGAAAAAAAATGTTCATTGAAGTTCAGGGAGCGGTAATGCTGCCTTCTGATGGTGATTTTAAAGATATCTACGGTTCCTCGGTTATTTATCCCAGGGTAAAGGCTGCATATAAGTTTGGTGATCATATTTATGCTTTTTTCGGTTGTGGCCCCTTCAATATCACAGGAGAAACACCGGTTTTAAAAGAGGAGAGCAAATCAAAACAGAAGATATGCCAGATAGCTGCAGGATATGAGGGAGATATCTCGGATAAGATGCAGTTCAGACTGGAAGCCGGTGGAGCAAACTTCACTTATGAAGAGGAGGCCTTCGGTGAGAGTGTTGACGGATCAAAATTCGGTATATATCTTGGGGGAAGCATGGTTTACAATTTCTCTAAGTCATTTTTTGCAACATTTAATTTAGGATATATGGGTGCTTCAGACAAGATCGGAGAAGTCAGTATTAAACTTGGAGGAGTTCATACCGGAATAGGTATCGGCTTCAGAATCTGATCCTTTTTGATCAGTTTAGAAAAAATAATTCAGTTAATTATATAGATTGAAGCTGTAAGTTGGAGGGAAAGGTGAAAAGGATACTTATTTTGTATCGTTCAAAGTACGGTTCTACCCAGGAATATGTAAAAGTTTTGTCTGAAAAGATCGAAGGTGATTATGATGTCTCAGATGCACAACATTTTTCCGGCAGATTAAAGGATTATGATGTGATAATTCTTGCCAGCTCCACATATATGGGAAAGATCTTAATATTGGACTTTATAAGAGAAAATGAGAAGATCCTGAAGAGCAGAAAAACTTATCTGTTTATAATAGGACTTGTTCCTGAAGATAATGATGCAAGTAAACAATCCTTTGATATGATTCCTGAAAGTGTCAGGAGGAATCTGATTGGATACAGAAAATTACCGGGAAGGATCAATGTATCAGTACTGAATTTTTTTGAACGGATGATCCTTAAGATGACTAAAGCAAAAACTGATGATAAGGTAGATTTTACCCGGATAGATGAAGTAGTTGAAGATCTTAATAAGTCCGGGGTTTTAGCTTAGTTTTTTTTGATTTTTCCTCAGATCTCTTCTTAAGTTTTATTATCATTTTTTTTGCATTTTTTATTGATGTAATAATAAGATCTTTTTGATCTTTTGACAAATCTCTTTTTATTGTGATCTCAGTTTCTATGAATTTTTCAAGATCGTCTATGAAAGGAATACTTTCCGGCTTAACAAATTCGATCTTTTCTAATTCGGCGGTGATTTTCTCTTTTTCAAGTTCAATTTTTCTCACGAGTTCTTCTTTTTTGAAATTTTCCAGTCTAAAATGTTCAATTTTCACCTTAAAGTCAGAGAGGTTGTGCTTTTTTCTTTTATACTTTCCATGCTCATCTTTTACCAGTAACCCTTTCTCTATCAGATAGAGTCCCTTACTAAGCTGGTCATTTACAAACGCAGCAAGCTTTTTCTCTTTTTCCTCCGGGCACTCTTCTGAACTGAGAAGCATTGCACTGATCTTGATAGCTTCTTTGATAAGAGGTTTTGCTCCTTTTTCAACAAGTTTATCCTGACTTCCGTATTTTTCATGAATAGCAATGATCTCACGGGGATCTTCAGGAAGTTTCAGGTCAAATTTAAAATCGGCTTCAGCTGTTCCCTGATCCTGAAATTTCATTTCGACTGGTTCCGGGATATTTAATTTACTAATTGAAGCGATCTCTTTTGTCTGATCATAAACAGCGGTTTTCTTTTTCCCGACCGATAAATACGGTTTGGGAGTCGATATAACCTCACCGCTGTCTAAAACCGTGATCTTTCCGGGTTCATTCCACTCGGTGATATCGGCAAGTATCCCTATTGAAATTGAAATGAAGAATACTATTGATATAATTGTTGCCCCGGGACTGCTTCTGTCACTTATCACTTTTCCCTCTTTCTCATTTCTTTTCCGGACAATTGTCCTTACTATTATAAGGGCCAGAATTATTATTGTTATTATTGCCAGTCCATAACACCCTTTCTTGAATGAAGGATCCTGAACAACTGGCATCAGATTTATTGCAATTTTTGTCAAAAAGTCCATTGTGATTCTCCTTGGAGCATTATTGAATGCCCAGTATCTACAGACTCTGATAATTAGACGTATAGGAAGTATAAAAAGTTTCTACTTAAAATAAGATTCTTTATTTATTCAGATCATTGACCTTCCAATTTGATCGAAGATTTGTTCCCGATAATACTCCCTTTCGTACCTGCTGCTGCACTTGCAATCCCCTGACCTGTAAAACTGTCCATCGGATAGATAATTATGGTAGAGCTCTCTTCTTTTGAAATTTCCAGCAGAGCCTGGATCTGTCTCAATTCCATTGTCCCTTTCTGAGAATCGAGAGTTTTGCTGGCCTCTGCAAGTTGTAATGCCACTGCTATTTCCGCTTCTGCCTGAATTTGTTTTGCTTTTGAACTTCTCTCTGCTCTGGCTATGACTGCAAGTTCTTCGATAAGTGATTGAGGAGCACTTATATCTGTAATCCTGACTGCTCGAACATTTACACCAAAATCCTTAGCATCTGCATCTATTGCTAATTTCACACTGGCTGCTATTGTCTCCGTGTCACTTAATAAAGGCCTGAGGTCATTTTTCCCAATTGAGCTTTTCAGGGCTTCCATTGAGGCCCACTCTGTTGTTTTCCAATAATCTTTTACTGCTATGGCAGCTTTCTCGGGGTTCTCTATCTCCAGCTCTACAGCTGCGATAACATCAATCGGGACATTATCTTTAGTGAGAGTTCGTGTTGCTTTTACTTCATATGTGGTTATCCTTATGTCGATAATTCTGGCTATTGAATATATGAACGGAGGAATAAGGAAAAATCCAGGGCCTCTGGTACCCACAGATTTCCCCATTCTGAGGAGAACCAGCCGTTCCCATTCGGGAAGTATATGAAACATTTTTGCTATTGTATTTGAGAACCATAGTATAAATATAGTAGTTACAATGCCGATTGCGATTTTTCCAGGGTCAGGCGGGTGGTTAAGAACTGCTTCCAGGTTACGTGCAGCTCCTCTGAATATCGGCCATACTATAAAATACAATAGTGGCAGCGCAATTCCCCACCTTACAACATTTCTTATAAATGATTGAACAGGATTTCTTCTGAATTTCATTTTAACCTCCATAATCTGATTTATAATATTCTATAGTTATAAAAATAATTTTTCAATCCTGAAAGTGAAACCCGGACAACCTAAGATGCGTATCTAAAACCAGATCTATCTCTATTAAGGATATTGTTTTTTTATTTGAGAAATTGTTATAATTAAACAATAAAAATTGTATTCAAATATTTCAGGAGGAGAAATGAAAAAAATAACAATAGGAATTTTGGTTATATTTGGTTTAATGCTTATGCTCCGGTCAGATGTGATCAAAAAATCAAAATCGGAGGTTTCCTTCGTAAAATACGGAAAATTTAAAACAGAAAGAACAGAGATCATTAATCCACAAAGGAAGAGAACTGATTCCACTGATAATTTCAAAGGAAGAGGACTTTTAAATAAGCTGGCAGCAAAAATTTTCTTCAAGAATGGTGAGTTCACCAAGATAATTGATCTAAAAAAATCAGAGATCTCTACTATAAATCATAAGAAGAAGAGGGTATCGGTAAAGGCGATAAAAAAAATAGTGCGAGATGAAGATGGTTCTGACTCAGATGAGGGGGAGGCTTCCGGAGAAGAAGAGGGATCTTCAGATGTAAACATTACAAAGAATAAACTTACAGTTTCAATGACAGGAAACAAAAAAATGGTCAATGATTTTCCTTCAAAAGAGTACCTGATATTATGGGAAGTTGAATGGGAAAGCAACGTGGATGAGACCAAAGGTGCAAGCAAACTGGTATCTACTGTCTGGACCACACCTGTTACAAAAACAATCAGCATTGCTCAAAAAGCAGAATCAGTTTTCTTCAGGTCTTATATGAAACAACTGGGTTTAGACACAGAAATGAAGAGGGATGAAATGCTGGGTGGTGCCTGGCTGAGGATATTCTCCAGCCTAAGCAAATCTTCAAGCAGGCAGAATTCTGAGAATGCAGTAAAATTCAATAAAGAGATCAGCAAGATCAAGGGATACCCGGTTATAATTGATGGGGAATACTATACTTCTACCACCGGTGGAAAAAAGAAAAAAGGGCTGAGAGGACTCCTGAAAAAAAAGAAAAAAAAGAATACGGAAGAGAAACCCAAATTCACTTTCTATACAGAAGTTCTAGAGTTGAAACTGAAAAAATTCGAAGCGTCAGATTACTCCTACCCGGAAGGTTACAAAATAAAATAAATTGCTATAATCTCCAGAGATAGGAAACTTTAAAGAACAGTCCTCTTTTCATTTCAAGGAATTTGTCTGAAGAAACGTATTCCCGCTGGTCCCATTCAAGTTTTTCGAATATTGTTCCATAACCAAGGTGGATAACTGTCCCCGGGATATATGTGAAAGATGCAAGAAGATCAAGATTTAGTTTTTCTTTGAAAAAATTGTATTCTGTGATCGCTCTTAAGAAGAGATATTTATTGATTTGATATGTAGTTCTGTTCCTTATGAGGGTATAATCATAAATTCTTTCCCCGTCTTTGTCTCTGTAAAAATTTGAATATGAGAGTGAAAATGATGATCTGAGGTTTTCAGATGGGAGTAATTGGAAGAAGAGAGAGGCTCTGCTGCCATATCCCTGATAAGGAGCATCCGGATCGTAGTAGATTTTTTTATTGTATCTATAGAATATGCTGACAACCAGATATTTTAAAGGTTGACTGGAAAAATTAAATCCCAGGCCACTTGTGTTGAACCTTTGTCCTTCATAAACCTCATTACTCAGGATAGAATCAATTCTGAACATTGTCTGTCCCGGCATATGAAAACGGAGAGTGAAAAGGTTGAATGTTTCAAGCAACCCGCTCTCTTTATCTTTGATATGGAAACTCCAGTAGAACGGCTGAATCTTATGAAGGAACTTTGATTTAGGATAGAAATTATACATTCCGAAAAGAGCATATCTGGTCATATTCCGTCTTGTCAGGAATCCCGAGTCTACTCTGAAATTTTCAGAGATATCCTGAATACCCATATCAATAACAAAGTTTCTGTTATCTATACTGTAACGGAGAGCCAGTGCATGTCCGTTCTCTTTTATTCCTTCCCCTTCATCTGTGGTGGATCCCAACAGGTGAAATTCTCCTACAGAAATTGGTGAGATCCTGAATCTTCCATCGATACCGGTGAGTCTGTTATAACCGCCATTAAAATCTCTGGCAGTATAAAATCCACCGATATAAGTATCATTCTTAAGTGCATGTCTGAATCTGAATATAGAAAAACCGGCATTTTTTTCAAGATCAGGATCAGGTTTCTCATCCACAGCATATATTGCTGCAATAGAATTTCTCCACCCGATCTTGCCTGTCACCTTTAATCCGAAAAGAGGATCTCCAATATTTCTTGTATGAACTACTGAATATAGAGGGGCCTCCTCTGTGTTTCCTGCAAACTGAAATTCTTCATTGCCCTCAAGAAAGAACGGACGTTTCTCTTCATAAAATATATTGTATCTGAGGTTAAAGTCAATTTGTCCGGCATCCGCTTCGATCTGGTTGAAATCGGGATTAACCGTTGCGCCCAATGTAAGTTCTGAAGTTAATCCGATCTTGGTTGTGAGGCTCAATTCACTTTTTCCTTTCTCTGAAGTGAATTTGCCTTCGTTTTGTTGAGAGTTCTTCTGAAAAGTGAAAGCAGGAAGTATCTCAACCACCCTTTCATATTTTATCCCGGAAACATATACCGGCTGGGTCTGAGTAAGGAGAGTACCTTTTTTGTCATTCACAGGGGGGAAGCTTGATGTTTCAGAATGGCGTACTATCTGCCTGTAGAAACCGATCCCCATTTTTATTTTTTTTCTGGTAGGAAATCTTATACTTTTAAACGGGATCCTGCATTCCAATGTAAAACCCTTTTCATTCATGATCCCTTTGCTATACCAGACCATATCGTGTGTTCCCTGAAGGTTACCACTTATATTAAGTATACCGTCTCCCTGAATACCGAAAGGGTTCATGAAAAATGCATATCCCATTTGTTTGTCATTAAATGTATCTATGACAATGCCGACCCAGTCATCATCAAAGATATTATCTCTTTTGGTAACGGTAGATTTTATTTGTTTTGGATTCGGATCGGTACATTTTATACCGAAATAGAAGTTTTCCTTGTCATAAGTTACAAATATAACTGTCTTTCCATGGGGCTCTTTTCCGTAATCGGGTTGAAAGGTTTTGAAGCCGGTGAAGGTGTTAGCATCTTTCCACGCCTCATCGTCCAGTATCCCGTCAATAACCGGAGCTTGTTCTGTCTTATGGATCACAGGGATATCCACTGCAGCTGGCAAACTTGAAATGACAAATATAAGTAATATAGAAGAAATCAACAAACTGGATTTTGCAATTCTCATTATTTACCTCCGGCCCGGTTCTAATATTAATTCTACGTAGAAAATCATGAGTTGTTTCAATTGAATCTTAAATAAAATTAAAACTTTTTGATTTTTGAACGTATATTAGTCAGGAAATAATGAGAGGTGACATATGAAAAGTAGAATTTTATTATTCACAATTGTATCGGTATTTATATTAACGGGCACTTTTTTTGGCGAAATGGCAATGACCTTTCCTGATCTGGCCAGGCCTTCAAGGATCATGGTCGATGAAGACAGGTTGTACGTTGTTGAGTTTCCACATATTTATATTTATTCGATCAAAGAAAAAAAATTGGTTAAAAAGATCGGGAACAGAGGTGAAGGCCCTATGGAGTTCATGGGCAACCTGAATCTCCTGCCATATGAGGACCACATTATTATAAACAGTCAGGGAAAGATAACCTATTGGACCAAGACTGGAGAATTTATAAAAGAGGTGAAGTGTCCTTTTGCAAATGGTGTGGAACCGTGTGGAGATGTTTTTGTAGGTTTTGGTTTCAAAAGAGGTAATGACAAGAATCCTTTTAATTATCAGACTATTGATGTATATGACAAAAATTTCAAAAAGCTGAGAGAAGTGGATAGGAAAAAAACTGCATTTCAGAACCGGGGATTAACATTTTATTCTCAAAACTATTTTTTTTATATTATGAGCAATAGTCAGATAGTTGTTACAGGATATGATGGTTTCTCTATTAATGTTTTTGATAAAACAGGTAAGAAGCTCTATGAGATCAAGCGGGATTATGTAAAGAAGAAAGTATCAGAGGGAGATAAGAAGAAAGTACATGATTTTTTCAAGACGAACCCCAGGACCCGAAATTTCTATGAGGCAAATAAGCATCTTCTCAAATTTGCAAATTATTTCCCGGCAATTCAGGTATTCCAGCCATTTGGAAATAAATTATTTGTAACAACATATAATGAAAAACCGGGGGAAACCGAATTTGTAGTGTTTGACGGGAAAGGGAAATATATAGAAACTGTATGGCTTCCTATCGTCAGACAAGATATTCAATCCTATCTCCCATTCACTATTAGTAAGGATGTTTTATACAGGTTAATTGAGAATGAAGATGAAGAGGAGTGGGAACTTCATATTGATGAAATAAATAGTTTCAGATAGAAGTGATATTGCTCTTTCGGGGTTCTTAGGTTAAGGCTTCTCTTTGTCTGAGATGTTGTCAGCTTCGGTATATTTAGTAGTATTGAGATCCGGATCATCTGATCTGATCACTATATTCCTGCCTCGTTTTATACCTTCATACAATGCCGATTCAGCTTTACGTATCGTGTAATTTGCTGGCCCCAGCTTGTTGTAGATGTCAACACCGAGAGTTATTGTAAAGGTCATTACATAATCTCCATAAGTGACCTTTGTAGATTCTACAGCCTTTCTGATCTTTTCTGCTATTATAAATCCTCCGTCAAGAACAGTTTCGGGAAGTAAGATCAGGAATTCTTCGCCTTCCCATCTTGAAGCAGTATCCTGTCTCCTAAGTGTTTTGGTCAGAATCAATCCAAGACTTTCAAGTATTTTATTTCCGCTTTCCCTTCCGAATTTGTCATTTATCTGCCTGAAGTTGTCTACAACAATCATTACCAAGCAGAAAGGGCGCCATGTTCTTCCCATCTTGATCATTTCAATCTCAATTCTGTCCAACATTGAATTTTTATTGCATAGCTGAGTTAGAGGGTCATATTTTGAAAGGCGCTCCATCATCTTATATGCTGCACTCAATTCCTGTCTGCTTTTAGATTTTTCTTTATTCCAGATGTAAAGGATAACAGCAACTATAAATATGAGTATTAGAATTATTCCGACAAGAAAAGGTGATATATCCATTTAATATAATATAAAATGAAAAAAATAATATTTCAACTCTCAAAAAAAGATAAAAGGAAAAAATAAAATTAATTTTAATAACTATTAAAACTTTTTTCTTATATTTCCGTCTAATTCTTTAGGAGATACCAAATGAATAAAGCAACTGGATTTGCAGGAACAAAAATTAATAAAGTATTTTTTTCTTTTCTCCTTACTTCTATCTGTTTTGTTTTTGTGAATGCAGGAGAGACAGATAAGAAGACCCACCCCATCAATGCAATTAAAGTCATAGATCCAATTAAAATTGATGGTTCACTTGATGAAGATATATGGAATAATACTCCATCAGTTGACGATAATTTTATAACATACAACCCGAATGATGGCGATCTGTTTCCAAAAAAAACAAAGGTGTGGGTGGCATATGATAATAAGAACCTGTATTTCGCATTTTATTGTTATGATGATGAACCTGACAAAATAAAAACTTCAATAACGAAAAGAGACAGTATGTTCAGCGATGACTGGATGGGGCTCGGCATTGATACAATGGGTAACCGGCAGAGCCTTTATGAACTTTTTGTAAATCCCTCAGGCATGCAGGGGGACCTCTACAATACGCCGACATCGGGAGAAAATGGAGGCCCGGACTGGGTATGGTACTCCGGGGGGAGAATTGTTAAAGACGGATATACAATAGAGATCAAGCTTCCTCTAAAGAGCATTCGTTTCAAGAGCGGAGAAAATGTGACAGCAAATATTCTTTTCTGGAGGAGATGCAGCAGGCTTGGAGTCAGTGGTGCATGGCCAGAGATATCTCCGGGAAAAGGGATTTTCAATTCCCTTGGTAAGGTTGTTTATGGGAAATTGGACAAATGTAATAAGCTTGAATTCATTCCTTCTATTACATATGGAAGTATATGGGACAGGGAATCTCCGGACAAATGGTCTGATGCGGATGACAAAGCAGATCTTGGAATTAGCGCAAAGATCGGTTTAAGTTCTACAACAACTCTGGATCTTACGATTAACCCCGATTTCAGCCAGGTGGAGAGTGATACATTTCAGGTCACTCAAAATCTGAGATATCCGATATTTTACAGCGAAAAGCGCCCCTTCTTCATGGAAGCGGGAGATATCTTCAACCTTTCAGGGCCTGGAAGCAATATGTGGTCTGCAGTTCATACCAGAAGAATTGTGAATCCGGAATGGGGCGGACGGATAACCGGAAGCAGTGGGAAGTTAACCTATGGCGGACTTGTTTCTTCAGACATATGGGATGGTAGAGAATTTGAAGATGAAGAGAATTATTACCTGGGGGAGAAGTCAATTTTTACTATTGGACGTATGAAATACGGGATAGGCGGAGATAACTATCTCGGAATTCTTTATTCCGGTAAAGAATTGGGAGATTATCACAATAGGGTTCTTGCCGTAGATTCAACATTCCGTTTCGGGAAATCCCATTCTCTTCGGTCTAATTTTATTATGACCGGGACGAACGATCCCGAGAATAGTGAGAAATATACAGGGAGCTCATTTTCTGCAAGATATTCTTATTCTACATCGAAAATGTATGGAAGATTTGATTTTGAGATATTTGATGATGAATTCAATATGGATACAGCATTTTACCGAAGGACAGGAATTACCAAAGCCGGTATAACTTTGGTTCCAACCATTGCTGTAAAGTCTGAAAAATATAAGTGGATAAAATCTATAAATCCTGTTTTTATGACTACTTATTTACATGATCACAGGACAGGAGTGAATGATAAGTTTCTGAATATTGGGTTTACGATGCATTTTATCAAACAGGGTGACCTGACCCTTGCCTGGGATATTGCTGATTATGAAGGTTGGGAAGGAAAAGTTTATAAAAAAAGTGCTTTCTGGGGGGGAGGGAGTGTCCAGATTTTAAAATGGCTTAATCTCCATAGTTGTTTTAACTTAGGGGGGAGCATTTATTATGATAAAGATGATCCTTTTCTCGGGAATAAATTCCGGGTACATTCTTCAGTCAAGATCCAGCCCGATTCAACCGTATCACTCTATTTTTCTCATGAATATACAGATTTTAACAGAAAGGATAATGGTGAGGATGTATATGACTATCATATTTTCTATAACAGAACATCTTACCAGCCTAACAAACAACTCAGGTTCCGGGTATTGGTCCAGTATGACAGCTATCTTGATAAAATAATGAGTGATATTCTTGCTTCATACGAATTTGTTCCCGGCACTGTTTTTCATATCGGGTATGGTTCCCTCGGCGAAAAGCTTAAGTGGGACCCAAGGGAGAGGGAGTGGTTAGATGATGTAAACCAGAGAAAATTTTATCAGATGACAAGAAGTTTCTTTGTTAAAGTAAGTTATAGGTTACAACTCTGACTTATATATTTAAAACTTGTTATTTCTTTCTCACCTGTTGTCGTTACCTTTTTTATTATATACTTCAATCATGGGAAATAACATGAAAAAGATAGGTCACAGTTCCGAGTTCATGGTAAGGGACTATGAATGTGACATGCAGAGCGTTGTCAATAATTCAGTTTATCAAAACTACCTTGAGCATGCCCGGCATCTCCTGTTGAAGGATTCAGGGCTGGATTTTTCCGAACTGAACGATAAGGGTTTCCTCCTGACAGTCATCAGAGTTGAGCTTGATTATAAATTTCCTCTTGTCAGCGGTGATAGATTCAGGATCGATACAACTATGGAGAGGGTTTCTCCACTCCGGTTCTTATTTGATCAGAGTATTGTCAGGTTATCGGATGAGAAGCTTGTGTTGAAAGGGAAGGTATTCGGCACTTCAATCAATAAGAGGAGAAGGCCTGAGCTGCCTGAAATTCTTGAAAAACTGTTAAGATAAGATCCATGATTAACGAGAGAATTGTTTTATGAAAATTGCATATAAAAATGAGCTCATCTTTAAGTTAATATATTTTTTTCTTATTGTACTTACCGGAATATTCCTCTCCGTATATACATCAGGGAGTACATTCCCGGTATTATCGGTTTTTGTTCTTCTGCTATATATAATTCTGGCATTGAAAAAAGAGTTTCGTAGATTAAGAGTAGTTAGAAAAGCTTTCCCCTCCGAGTGGAAAGAGATTCTGGTTAAATATTCAAAATTTTACAACACTCTGGACAAAAAAGGGAAAAGTACTTTTGAAAGAGATATGGTGATCTTTCTGAATGAGAACAGTATAAGAGGGATCAGGGGGGAAGAACCTGAACTGACATCAAAAATTCTTGTTGCTGTCGGAGTTGCCACGATCCTTCATGGCAGAAGTGATTGGGAGCCCCCGTTCTATGACGGGGTTGTTGTTTATCCGGGAGAGACATTTGATCCGGAATACAATCTATATAAAGGGCAGATAGCTGGAATGGCAGGTGAAAGGCGTCCCATGCTTGTCACAAAGGATATCCTGGAGAAAAGCTTCAGAGATCCTGATGATGGTTACAATTCACTTATTCACGAGATAGCTCACTATTTTGATTTTGAAAATCCTCAAATTAATGGTGTTCCACTCATAGGTTCCGACATCAACAAGACGGAAAAATGGATCGGGATCATGGAAAAAGAGAGGGAGAAAGTGAATAATGGGAAATCATTCCTGAGGCCTTATGCGGGATCTAATGAAGCAGAATTCTTTGCAGTTGCAACAGAATTATTTTTTGAACGGCCGGATATCATGGCTGGCCGGAATCGTGATCTTTATGATCTGCTCAAAGATTTTTACAATATTGATATGCTTGAACTATTTTCTTAAAATTAGGCAGGGAGAGCCTCCCGGAGGAGGCATCCCTTTATTTAATTTTAACCTGAATAAAATCCGAGGCCATTCTTCCTGTATAATTATCTTTAGCCTCGATAACAATCTCATATCTACCTTTGTTGAGCCATTTGAAATCAAGAGAGATATTTGATTCACTGCTCTTGGTATTTAAATTGTTGCTCTTATCAAAAACCGGATTATCCTGCATATTGTTGATCTGGATGTGGACATTAACCGAACCGAGAATTCCCTTAGTTGTTTTCTGCTGTGAAAAGTCAGTTATACTAAAAGAGAGTTTTTTATCTTCAAATTTGATTCCATTAAGTTTAATTTCTTTGTCTGATCCTATAATAACTGCTCTTGACGGTTTCTGGGTAAATTCAGTTCTCACATTATCATCATATACCGGTTTATGTTTCCTTTTATGCACTTTAACCTGCAGCTTTTCGATCTTTTCTCCATCCTTTGGCACATAGCTGAGGATATAAAATATATCCTGTTTTTTGACGATCTTGTCTATTGCAACTTCGAGATTTCTTGAATTAATGAGTTCGCCTCCTGTTTTTGCAGTGAGGCTTCTTAGATTGTTCTCAAGGTCCGTTGAAATCCTTTTATATTCCATGTCTTTATTGAATGAAGGCATCAATGTGTCAATAAAAACAGAATGGAAAGTAGCACCGACCTTTGTGAAAATTTTGGTGATCTCTTCGGTGGGGAATCCTTTAGATATGTTGAGCTCCTTTCTGATCTCGTTTACCAGTTTGGCAATGTTCCTTGAAAATGCCAGGACCTCCATATCGGTGCTTTGCTGCCATTTGTAAATGAGGGCCTGGATCTGCCGCATCAGGTCTCCCTTCATTACTATTCTAGGGAACATCTCCTGTTGATAGAGGCTTATTACCCACTTTTCTACAGGTATTTTCTGGAGGTGTTTGGAAAAAAGGAGGTATGTTTTAACATCAGGGATCAGGTACTTATTTTTATAGTCTTTCCATATGATCAGATACTTTCTCAGAAAATCGGAGATATTATAGATATCTGTCTTCAGATCGACTGATGCCCTGCCGGCACCGCCGCCTGCAGTCTGCCTTAGAGTCATTTTAAACTTGGTGAAATTGATCTCACCCTCAAGCTGTTTGAAGTATAAGAGCATTTTTTTCCTCGCCACGACACTCTCCGCCGCGATCATATCGAGTATTTTCTCTTTAGCGGCAGTTTTGTCCTGGAAGTTCTTTATAGTGAGGCTTCTTTTATTGATGAATATCAGCATTGCATCATTTTTTCTCACCATCCGGTCAATGATCTTTACGATCCCGTCTTTCACTTTTGTATCAAAATTTGTGATGTTCACGGCAAGAACAAAATATCTGGGTGGAAAGTCTTTGTTCTTGTCAAGTACCATTTCCTGGGTTTCGATCTGCTTTCTTATAGTATCAAAATAGATTATATTCCTCTCTTTTCCGTTTACTATGAGGGAGAAATCGTTTTTAGTAAGGTTGTCCACCAGCTTGTTTTTGAGGAAAACCCTTACCGGTACTTCTATATTTAAAACTGAAACTTCCTCTTTTATCTTTTTTTCCTGGGCCTGAATTCCGGTGCTAATAAATAATATCAGTGCCAGAGCTAAAAGAATTATAATTTGTTTTTTCATAAGTTCTCCTTAATAATAATAACCCTTGACTGTACGTATCTTATTTCTTTTGGTGTTCTTAAGTTTTACAGATATTTTTCTAAATGTTTTTATACTTCCTCTCTTTTTCGGTGTGAAATAAAGGAGGTATTTTGCCTGAATATCCTTTCTTATCTTCTTGTAGACTTTTTTAACTTCACTCACATGATCAAAGAAGAATGGTATCCCTCCTGAGGAACGGGAGATCTTTTCAAGCAGTGTTTTGTACTGGTCATCAGAAGAGAGTGAATAGGAACGTTTACCGATAGAATAGATCTCAGTATTGGATTTTTCAGCTTTTTTCATCAATGTGTACGGATCGATAAATGAGCTGTTGTCCTCCCCGTCAGAAAATACAACAATGATATTTCGTCCGGTCACCCCTTTTACAAGATTAATGCAGTGTGCAATTGCATCGTATAGAGAAGTGGCACCGAAGGGGAAGGCAAGTGATATTGAATTTACCAGTTCATTTATATCGCTTGAAAAATCGGTATCTTCGATAACCTCATGATTGAAGAAGATAACGATAGCTTTATCTTTTTTTCTCATCAGGTCTTCAAGAAACATCTTTGCAGCATCCTTAATGTAGTCCATCTTATCTTTCATTGATGAACTTATGTCTACCAGAAGAATAAGATGAAAATCACCTTTCTGCTGACTGATCAGGTTCAGGTAGGATATCTCTATCTTCTTTCCGTCTTCGAACAATTCGAAATTATCTTTGGTAAGACCTCTGACATAGTCCCCGTTCTTATCAATAACAGCTATCGGTATTCCCATCTCAATCACATTGACACTTTGAACATCATCAAACTTGTAGGAAGATATCTCTTCTCTGAGAAGTACACCTTCGTGATCCCGCAGGATAGCTTTCAGAACTCTGTTCTTTGGTGAGTTACCGAAATCATAAGTTGTAGAAAACGGGGGATTATTAAATTCTTTTAAGAATTTTCCGTCAATGAATAATTCAACCGATTGAATATCCTTAAGATCTATTCCTGTTATTTTTATCACAATCTTTTTGTTCCCGACCCATACTTCATTGCTTTCGGGAGTAGTGAATTTCATTTCGGGATTTTCCACTTTCTCCTCTTCCTGTCCGAAAACTGGGAAAATCAGCATCAATATCAGTAATAATTTTAAAATTTTCATCTTAGCCTCACATAACCTTTCTTCTGGTATCTCTTGATTATCTTACTTAAATTTGCGTTATTCAGTATATTAAAAATAAAATATGTTGTATGGTAGTCCTTATCATAATTCTGCTGATAAAATCGTGGGAAAGTTGATATCAGATAGTTATACAAGAAGTGACCCTGTAAAAGCTGGGGGTAATTCTTCTTTTCGGACAAGTAGGAAAGTTTCATTTTAAATTCCCTGAATGCTTCTCCGTTAAATGCACCTGAAGTGAACAGGTTGCCTGTTTCCGGCGGGAATACTTCTTTCCACTTTGGTTTAAGAGAACCGAAACTTCTATAATATATATTTCCAAACCATTTTTTTTCGCTGTTTAATTCTGCCTTGAGAGGCAGAACAAGGTATTTAAGCAATTTCTCTTTCCCATCATATTTCTCGAAAAAATCTTTATTGTGGAAAAATGCTCTCCCCAGTTTGAAGTATTGGTCATAGAAGAGGAGAGGCTTTTTTGATTTGCCGTCAAGATGATCAATGATGTTTTTATAAGTGTTTCCGGAGAGGTGTTTCCCCGCTTCAAGTTTTATCTGCTCTTTTATTGAAGGGTCTTTTTTGCCGGTATCCATGAGCTCAACTCCGTAATTGATCAGATGGGATGCATATTCGGGAAAGTATTTCAATCTTGCAATTGGATAAATATTGAACAGGTTTGTGAAAACTGATTCGATCAGGGCCGTATCAAACATTATATTACCTGCAAGCATCTGATCTCTCCAGACCGAGGAAAAAACAATGTTTAATCTTGACAATCCGCCTTTAAGTCTGAAACCGGGGATGGTCTTAGCAGAGAGGCTTGAATCCGGCCTGCCTGAGTAGTTCCATGGTGTGTGTTTGTCTGAATCCTCGAAATCATGAAGCCTGACAAGGTTAGGATTAATAAATACTCTAAGCCGCTCTGTCTTGGCATTCAGCGCATATGCAATTGTGACAAGGTAATTTTTCAGATGGGGGAAAAGATATTTGTTGCGGAATTTTGTTACAAGTTTTTCGATCTGTTCTTTTGAGTTCTTACCTGACACAAGAGAACCAAGTCTTTTAAGGTCTTTATTAAGTTCTGATCTTTTATATGACATTACCCGCATCCTTATGAATCTGGGAGCTTCATCACTTATTTCCGGATGAGAAAGACGCTGGAAAAGGTCAACAATTTTATTAAATCTTGATTTCATGGTTGTTTTTTCTGAGGATGGAAGCCTGTTGAAAAGATCATTAAACTCAAATACTGTTGATAGGTGAATGACTTCCTGTGATGTGATGATCTTGTCCAGGGAGTCTCTCATAATATTCTTGTTCATGATCTCATAATCCGAATTGTAAAGTTCGATTAGTTCATTCTCGATACCATTTAGTAAATATTCAAAAAATTTCCTGTCAATCCTACTTTTTCTTAAAGGTATTTTCATATTCCTGTTTAAATATTTGAACAGGTTGTCGATGAATGAGGATTTGTCGAGGGGCATATTTATGAGTTCTGTTACCATTTGATCAAAATTGTAACCGTTCGGGTGGTATCTTGATGAAAATGAAAGAATTTCAAAAACAGACTGGTAAATAGCTGTGAACAATGCTTTATCGTTCTTGGGGAGTTTATCAATAGACTCGATCCAGGTGAAAAGCTTTATTATTGTATCCTTTTCAAGAATGTCAATTTTTTCAATATAATCGATAAGAATATTAAATTTGTCATATCCTTCATAGAATAGTTTCAGGGTTGCTTCACTGATCAGTTCAGGCCTGTCAATGAATTTTGAATATATCGTAACAAACTTTGAAATCGGAGAAGTGTTGCCGTTCGATCTTTTCCGGATCATGAGCTGCTGAATAAAATCAAAATAGAGATCACTGTCTGATGTGATTTTTATCTTATTCTCAGATGAGTTTTCACCTTCGATCATTTTTATCCAGTTTTTTATGTCGCCCGGGAATTTGACTTTTCCATCAGCTATTTCCAGTGCATACAGCAGGGAGAAGAATTCAGGTTCTCTCAATCTTGCAAATCTATTTTCAGAGATGTCTTCATTTTTCCCGAGAGAAATAAGGTCATAGATCTTCCTCATTTTATTTATATCCCCGTTAAACAGGATCGGTTTTAAGTGGGACTCAGGAAGGAAAAAGGAGAGAGAATAAAGATAATTCAGTTTTCCCCCATCTTTGGTTGCAATCCTTCTGATAAACTGGAGACTGGTATTAGAGTATTGGACACCTGCAAGAGCCGACCAGAATGGTATCCATTTATCACCGCCGGGAAGGATAAGTTTTCCTTTATTTGTCCTCAATGCTGTTGAGAGGTTAAACATTCCCAGAAGGAATTTTTTATCATCAAATATATTTTTCCATGCATTGCTTGTCCCGTTCAGTCCTTTGACATATTCAATATCACTTTCAGACAATCTGTATAGGATCCCGAGCAGTATCGAAAACCGCTTGTTTGTGGTCATGAGTTCAAGAAAATTTTCACTGTTTACTGCAAGTCCTGTACAGCTTTTTAAAAAACTAAAATCAAACGGGATCTCCATTTTTGCGTTTGTATGGTTGTAGAAGAGCCGGTTTGTCCTGTTAACCAGCTTCTCAAGGCTTTTTACCCGGAGATTAACAAACTTGTGATAATCAACGATTCCTGCAGAGTCATCTTCTTCAATTGCATACATGCCGGAGTCTTTTTTCTCAAGAAAGAGGCCAAGATAATTCAGAAGCTTAGATGCATCACGAAACCCTTTTCTATCTGATATATTTATAGTGAACATATTCTTCTCATATTTGAAACGGGTTTTGATCAACATCTCTATTTTATTTTCCATTGAGATGATCTTAAATAATTTGTCTCTTACACCTCTTTTGAACAATTTGTCCGTGGGAGCTTCGGAATGGATCAGCATATCGTTGAGGTGATAGATAAAATCTTTGGAAGGGAAGTTGTAATAAAAATTCAGATATCTGGAAAGTATGGTCGAATTCCCTGGGATCTGAACCATTTCTCCGGCAATGGTCGTGGACGTTATGAGAGTAGAAAAAAGTAGTAAGAATAAAAAAGTCCTGATCGTTTTTGTAAACATGTGTTCTCCATAAACATTAGTACGAAATCAAAAAATAAAAACGGACTATGAAATATTTTTATATAGGCTATAATTTTATACGGATTAATACAGATGTCAAAAAAAAAGATTTTACTAGTGTTGTTAGCGATAGCCATCACAATTGTATCCGGTTGTGTAAAAAAACCGGATCTAAATATTGACCTTTCAGAGACACCTAAAAGCCGGGAGGAAGTGGAGGCAGAAAAGTTCGCCGATAAGGCCTCATATGATATGTCCAGTTATTTTTTGAAAAAAGCTGTCAAGGATTATTCCACAAAGGGAAATTGGGAAAAAGTTATACAGAATTATATCAGGCTTG
>Ga0209013_10001868_pt1 | contig 19380 bp, 19 predicted proteins | sample Cruoilmetagenom2_FD_187291 | JGI IMG/M metagenome (GOLD analysis project Ga0209013, IMG submission 187291) | Oil polluted marine microbial communities from Coal Oil Point, Santa Barbara, California, USA - Sample 2 (SPAdes) (version 2) | ecosystem: Environmental > Aquatic > Marine > Oil seeps ...
TTGTGGAGAATCAAAATTGGCTCACCACATTTGTAAATCATGCGGACAATACAAAGGGAAAGAAGTATTGAGCAAATAATTCAGTATTTGTTCATATAAGACTACCAGAGAGACCATGGCTCTCTGGTGGTCTTTTTCTCTATTTACTTACAATTTTCATGACTGAGAATAGCTATGTTTTACTCAGCCGTTGGAGGAAAAGTCAAATGACATATAGTATTAATCGAGAAGAAAACATAATTCGCTTCACCATAAATCGCCCTGAAATCCGTAACGCAGTTAATCACGAAGTCATTGAAGGACTGGAACAACTCGTTTTAGAAGTACATAAAGATGCAACCATACAATTTGTGGTCATAACGGGTGAGGGAAAAGATGCGTTTTGTTCTGGGGGGGATTTATCGGTTTTTCACGGTCTGCAAACAGAACAAGAATCTTTTCTAATGCTTAATCGAATGGCCGAAGTCTTATATAATATAGCAACTCTACCTGTGCCTGTAATTGCTTTGGTCAATGGGCATGCTGTTGGTGGAGGTTGCGAGATTGCGACTGCCTGTGACTTCCGCATTGTAGCCACACACGCAAAGTGTGGCTTTATTCAAGGGTCCCTTGCCATCACAAGTGGTTGGGGTGGAGGAACCTACTTATTTGAAAAGCTTGCAAGACAAGATTTAGCGTTGCAAATGTTATGTGAAGCAAAGCCTTTCACTTCGAATACTTTACAAGAAAATGGCTGGGCCACCCAAATATATGAAGGAAGTAAAGAACATGCCTTACAATCGTTCTTAGCTAGTATGAAACAGGTGGAATCTTCTGTTCATCGTGCATATAAACAAATGCTCATACGCAAATGGACTGCTCAAAAACTACTAGATCAAATAAAAGAAGAAGTTAAAACATGTTCTGTTCTATGGGAATCAGACGAGCATCATGAAGCAGTTCAAAAATTCTTATCAAAAAGAAAATAGCTTCTATTCATCTATCTCGTGCATATAATAGAAAAAAACGCGAGGTGAAAACGATATGGCTGAAGTGAAAAGAAAAGATCAATGGACTGCTGAAGATGACCATAAATTAGCATCAACCGTGTTGGAAATTGTGAAAAACGGCGGCACTCAAATTTATGCATTTGAAGTAGCTGCAGAAAAACTATCTCGTACTAAACAGGCTTGTGGCTTCAGATGGAACAAGACATTAAGACATACCTATGGACAAGACTTGAATCAAGCAAAGCAAAAGTATCAGCATCCTATGCATACTCATTTAAAACAAGCAATGTCAAGTTATGATGAATTATTGGAAGCACATGATAAATTACAAAGAGAGCATGCGGAATTAAAAACATTTGTTCAACAAATTCAACGTGTATGTTTATCAAGTCCGTTCACTCAACAAATCCAAAAGTAACATATGATTCTATAGGCTGGTTCTTAAGAGATTCTATCTCAAAAGAAACAGTCTATTTTTGTTTTTGGGGAAAATTGAACATGGCAATAAATCTATAAATACTGTAATACACCAACCGATCAAGCTATTTTATTCAAATTTTTAAGTAAAGTTTGAATATTTATTTATTCAATGCTTGAAATCGTTTTCAATTTTCGTATAGACTAAGATAGATGGGATTTCATGTTCTAACAACTTAGGGGGACATCATATGAAAAAAGTGTTAATCGCAAACAGAGGAGAAATCGCACGTCGGATTATCGAAACATGTAAAAAGTTACAGATTGAAACAGTAGCGATTTATGCAGAAGCAGATGCAGATTTACCATATGTGACAGAAGCTGATACAGCTTTTTTAATTGGTCCTAGCCAAGTGCAACAATCGTACTTAAAATCGGATGATATTTTGGCATTAGCCAAGCGTGAAGGGGTTGACGCAATTCATCCGGGCTATGGTTTACTTTCAGAGAATGCAAGTTTTGCACGTAAAGTAGAAGAAGCGGGGATCATCTTTATTGGACCAGATCCAGAAACAATTGACAAAATGGGCGATAAGATTGGATCACGTCAAACCATGATTGCAGCAGGGGTACCGGTAGTACCGGGTACAGATGAAGGCGTACATACGTTAGATGTAGCTATTGAAGAAGCTCAGCGAATTGGCTATCCAATTATGTTGAAAGCTAGCAGTGGCGGTGGCGGCATCGGAATGGTTCGATGTGAAGATGAGCAAACGCTCAGTCAGAATTTTATGTCTGTCAAACAAAGAGCTAAAGCCTATTTTGGGGATGATGTCGTATTTCTTGAAAAGTATATTGCTGATGGTCGTCATATTGAAGTCCAAATCTTTGGCGATACTCACGGAAATATCGTGCATTTGTTCGAACGGAATTGTTCTGTCCAACGCCGTAACCAAAAGGTAATTGAGGAATCACCTTCACCGAACTTCCCACAAGAAGCACGTGAACGCTTGCTAAAAGCTGCGGTTGATGCAGCTAAAGCGGTCAATTATCGAAATGCAGGAACGGTAGAGTTTATTGTCGATGAGAACAATCAGTTCTATTTCCTGGAAATGAATACTCGACTTCAAGTAGAGCATCCAGTGACGGAAGAAGTTACTGGGTTTGATTTAGTAGAATGGCAACTTGAAGTAGCAAAAGGGAATCCCCTACCTATTACGAATCAACAAGAAATACAGTCAAATGGTCATGCAATGGAATTCCGCATTTATGCAGAGGATCCGAAAACCTTCTTCCCTTCACCAGGGACCATTAAGACCTTACAATGGGGTCCAATAGATCAAGTTCGAATTGATTCCGGGTATGAAGAAGGAAACGCCGTTACACCTTTCTATGATCCAATGATTGCTAAAGTGATTATTAAGGCTGAATCCAGACAACAAGCAATTGCAAATGCACAATCTTTCTTTGCATCTGTTACGATTGAAGGGGTTAAAACGAATGTGCCACTATTCCGAGAATTTTTAGGAGCACAAGCATTCAAAGAGGGAACTTATACTACAGCGGTTCTACCGCAATGGCTTGAACAACAAAAGGAGGAAATAAAATGAAACAATTATTATCAACTATGGCAGGAACGGTATTTACTATCGGAGTTAACGCGGGCGATGACGTAACAGCGGGTCAATCTGTAATGGTATTGGAATCTATGAAAATGGAAATCCCTGTTGAAGCTGAAACAGCAGGTAAAGTAGCTACAGTGAATGCTCAAGTTGGAGATTTTGTAAACGAAGGCGATGTACTGCTTACATTTGAATAAGTAACCTATAAAGCGTTGGGGTTTGCGATACAAGGGGGATTCAACATGACGGAGAAAACAGCTTATAATGAACGTTTAGAACAGAAATTGACAACTATTTTTGCAGGTGGTCATTCAAAATATCATGAAAAAATGAAAGAGCAAAACAAACTTTTTGTACGTGATCGTTTAGCATTACTTTTTGATGACGGTGTGTATTTAGAGGATGGTCGTTTTGCTAATTCTGAAGCTGGAGATTTACCAGCTGATGGTGTGGTTACAGCTACTGGTAAAGTGGGCGGTCAACAAGTGTGTGTCATGGCTAATGATTCTACTGTCAAAGCAGGGTCTTGGGGATCACGTACAGTTGAAAAAATTATTCGAATTCAAGAAATTGCAGAAAAAACACGTGTACCTATGCTTTATTTAGTCGATTCTGCAGGTGCTCGAATTACTGATCAATTAGATATGTTCCCTAATCGCCGTGGCGCAGGAAGAATATTCCACAACCAAGTTAGAATGTCCGGATTTGTTCCTCAAGTGTGTCTATTATTCGGTCCGTCAGCTGCAGGTGGGGCGTATATTCCAGCCTTTTGCGATATCGTAATCATGGTTGAAGGAAACGCGTCTATGTATTTAGGTTCACCACGTATGGCTGAAAAAGTAATTGGTGAGAAAGTGACGCTTGAAGAAATGGGCGGTGCCAGAATGCACTGTACAATAAGTGGATGTGGCGATGTTCTCGTAACAAGTGAGCAAGAAGCAATTGCTGAAGTACAACGCTACTTAGCCTATTTCCCAGCAAACTTTACTGAAATGCCGAAAGTTGTAGAGCCAAAAGCCGTAAAAGAAGGCCGTTCTTTGGAAGCCATTATTCCGGAAAATCAAAATGCTCCGTTTGATATGTATGAAGCAATAGATCAGTTAATTGATGAAGGTACATTCTTCAATATCAAAAAGTTGTTTGCGACTGAAATCATAACTGGACTTGCACGTATTGAAGGACAAGCGGTTGGAATTATTGCGAATCAACCAAAGGCTAAAGGTGGCGTTCTGTTCGGCGATTCTGCGGACAAGGCAGCTAAATTTATTAATTTATGTGACGCTTTTGGGATTCCGTTATTATTCTTGGCAGATGTACCTGGATTTATGATTGGGACGAAAGTAGAACGCGCGGGTATTATTCGACACGGAGCGAAATTGATTATGGCAATGAGCTCTGCTACTGTGCCGAAAATTTCGGTTATCGTACGTAAAGCTTATGGTGCGGGACTGTATGCAATGGCAGGTCCAGCGTTTGAACCGGATGTATGTATTGCTTTACCAACTGCACAAATCGCTGTTATGGGTCCAGAAGCCGCTGTCAATGCTGTATTAGCAAATAAAATAGAATCAATCGAAGATCCGAAAGAACGTTTGAAATTTGTTCAGGAAAAACATCAGGAATATAAAGAACAAATTGACATTTATAAACTAGCATCAGAAATGATCATAGATGAGATTGTGGCACCAAGTGATTTACGAGAAGTGTTAGCGATGAGATTTAGTGCATATAGCACGAAACATATTCCACAGCCACCTCGTAAACACCCAGTTTATCCAGTATAATTATGAAAAAATGAAAGGTCTGCCGATCATTGGCAGGCCTTTTTAGAAATTAGTAGGAGTTGAATGTGAATTGAAGGTGGTAATTGTTGGGGCAGGGGCGATTGGCTTACTTGTTGGATCTTTTATGGGACAGCAAAAGCATCAAATTACATATATAACACGAACTAAAGAACAAGCGCAAAAATTAAGGGAATTCGGGGTAACGCGAATTCAAGCGAATGAAGAAAAGCTGAATGTTACCGTCGGCGCAACGACAGAGTTCGATGAAGCTCCAACTGATGCACTTTGGATTGTAGCTGTAAAAGTTTATCATTTAAAAGAACTTGAAATGGATTTACAATCTCTCCCAGTAACTACGCCCTTACTATTTATCCAAAATGGTCTTTCACATCTCCAAATGTTGGAACGTATGAAACAAAGTGAAATCTACATAGCTACAATTGAACATGGAGCCATGAGAAAAGATGATACTACAGTTCTACACACCGGACTAGGAGTGACGAAAGTTGCGCCATATAAAAATATGTCACGTTCAAGTTTACTAGTGTCTGCCTTTCAATCACCTTCATTTGAGATCGAAGTTATGGAAGATGCATATGCAATAACTTTACGAAAAGCGGTGCTTAACGCATGCGTCAATCCAATCACAGCTGTATTGAACATGAAAAATGGTGAACTATTAACAAATACACAAGCTAATCATTTAATGAGAGCTACATTTGCTGAAATTGAACGTGCATTTCCTGAAATTAATCAAACACTGACATTGGAAAATGTGCTAGCTTTATGTGAAAAAACGGCATTAAATGATTCTTCCATGCTGCAAGATTTACAAAATTTCCGCAAAACGGAAATTGAACCTATTGTAGGTGCACTTATTAGTTTGGCTAAAGCTAGAAACAAAGAACTTCCAATTTTAACAGGGTTGTATCATTTAGTTCTCGCTTTAGAAATAAAAGGTGATTCTAGTGAATAATCCTTTGCAAGCAATTATTAGTTTCCTACTCATATTTCCGATTGTCGTATTTATCATAGTTTTTTTGATCTCGGTTAAAATCAGTCATAAAAAGGTTCGTGCAATTGGGAACGCTGCAGATGTCACTACCATCCTCCTATTTTTCGCGGTTCCAATTGCAATTCAGTCTTTATTTCAAATAAAGACATCCGTGATTATTGTAGGCATTGCATTAGTTACGAGTGTTATTTTAACGGTCATAGAGTGGAAAACAAAAACAGAAATTGAATTGCTTCCACTGCTTCGAAAAATTTGGAGATTCCTATTCCTCGTTCTCAGCATTACTTACTTTATCGTATGGTGTGTTGGTCTTGTTTTTAAAATACAGGAGTATATAAATTAATTACTATAATGTCGTTTGTTTTACCTGTGGTGCTTTCAAGTGATATACTCGATTTGTATTTACACGCTAAAGGGGTTACCACGATGAAATTCGAACAAATTGATCAACCAAATAGCAGCTCATTTTTATCAGATTTTCATGCGCAAAAAGAAGAACTTTCAACTTATTTTCATTACTTGCCAAGTAATAATTCTTTTATAAATCGTGCTGCTAGCTTGAAATCTCATCCCGTCAAACGACCACAACTAACGAATGTTATTCGGGAGTATATGTCAACACTTCCGCATAGTGATCAAGTTGAGTTGCATTTGAGCGAGTTAGAGGAAGAGGCACTTGTAGTTATTGGGGGGCAACAAGCGGGTTTATTAACCGGTCCACTCTATTCTTTACATAAAGCTATATCGATTATTCTACTAGCTAAGCAACAACGACAAGAGCTAGGAATTCCGGTTGTTCCAGTTTTTTGGATTGCCGGGGAAGATCATGACTTGGATGAAATAAATTCAACGTTTACAACAAATCAAGGACGACTTCAAAAACATACGTTCAATGATCGACCGAATCGCAAACAAATGGCGTCCCAAACAACTGTAGAAACTGAAAAATTGCAGTCATTTATTCGTGATGTTTTCAGACAGTTTACCGAGACCACGTACACGAAGGAACTTTTATACAAGTGCTTAAATCAAGCAGAACAAGCCACGACCTATAGTGAGTTTTTCACACAGTTGATGCATGATTTTTTTGCGAAAGAAGGCTTATTGTTAATTGATGCGGCATATCAACCTCTTCGTCAATACGAGTCACCCTACTTCGTGAAAATGATTGAGCAAGCAAGAAGTATTGCTTCACTTGTGGTGGAGCAAGAAAATCGTTTTCAACGAGCAGGATATGGCCAACCAATTCAAGCTTCACTAGACAATGCAAACTTGTTTTTAGTGGAAAATGGAGAACGTTATTTATTGAGGTTCAAGGATGAATTATTTTGGAATGAAACGGCAGGCATTCAATTTTCACTTCAAGAATTAGTGGATATTGCCAACAATCAACCGGAGCGTTTAAGCAATAATGTAGTTACACGTCCACTAATGCAAGAAATGGTGTTTCCTGTATTGGCATTTATAGGTGGACCTGGTGAATTGGCATACTGGGCTACTTTTAAAACTATGTTTGAACACTTTGATATGGAACTACCTGTCATGGTACCAAGATTATCCATGTCACTTATAGATCGAAAATCGAAACAATATATGGATGATCTAGAAATATCACTAGACAGCGTATTTAACGGGGAATTACAAGCGCATAAACAAGCGTTTATTGATGGCATTAAGGACGAAGTGGCAGATGATATGATTGTGGAAATTCAGCAAACACTGGCTAATCAATATGCAAACTTAGCTGAACATTTATCTAATCGAGGACTCGTGCTCAGTCAATTAACAGAGAAAAACCTGCAATTTCATGAGAAGCAGTTTACGTATTTGCGACGTAAAATTGAGGATACCAATTTATTGCGGCACGATGTAAAAATGAGAAAATACAACCATATCGAGGGTATGTTATTTCCAGAATATACATTGCAAGAAAGATGGTTTAGTCCATATGTGTTTTTAAATGAGGTTGGGTCATCATTTATTGATGAACTTTTATCTCATCCGTTTGAATTTAATGGGAAACACAAAATTATCACCTATTAACTTATTACAAGTATTTGTCATAACCTTTATAAGCCTGTCTCATTTACTTATGAGACGGCTTTTTTCTATGGGGGAAAAGACTCTAATTGTGTTTCAACAAGTACTTTTTGCACATTTTTTGACGTATGGTAAGAATTTTTTAATTATTGGTGGAGGAAAGTGGGGGGATGTGGTACATTAATGACATTAAGTGGGGTGAGCAACATGTTCATGGGGGAATATCAACATAGCGTTGATGCGAAAGGCCGACTTATCATTCCGGCAAAATTTCGCGAGCATCTTGAAGAGACATTTGTTCTTACACGTGGTCTCGATAACTGCTTATTCGGCTATCCTATGGATGAATGGCGCAAACTCGAAGAAAAGTTGAAAGCTTTACCGGTGACAAAAAAAGATGCTCGTGCATTTACGCGATTCTTCTTTTCCGGTGCAACTGAAGTTGAAATTGATAAACAAGGTCGAATCAACATTCCTAGTACCTTGCTTACTCATGCAAAAGTGGAGAAAGAATGTATTGTGCTAGGTGTTTCGAACCGGTTTGAAATTTGGGCGAAAGATTCTTGGACATCTTACTTTGAAGAATCTGAAGACTCATTCAATGACTTAGCAGAAAACATGATTGGCTTTGATATATAAGGAACGAAGACTAAGAACGCGACGTCGTGGTGCTCCTGCGATTACTCGTCGCAAAATACAGTGCCAAGAAATTTCGCAACGCCTTCATGACCCAGTTCGTGTGGGCCCAAGCGTAAAAGCCCACTCAAGCTCGACGCCGGCGCTGGAAGGATGAAAGGCGAACATTTCGCCTTTCTGACCCCATAAATGGGCCAGCGAGCTGGGCTTTGGAGCTAGACACTCTAATTAGGCGGAAATCGCAACTATAGCTCGATTCAATCCACGAAAAATTTGAATTTAATTTAGGAGGACGATTCTTTGTTCAACCATACTACAGTATTGCTACAAGAAACCGTTGACGGATTGAACATTCGTCCAGATGGAATATATGTGGACTGCACACTAGGTGGAGCTGGCCACAGTGAATATTTAGTTCAGCAATTAAATGATCAAGGTAAATTAATTTGCTTTGATCAAGACACAACCGCATTAGATAATGCCAAAATCCGCTTAGCAGACCATCTTCATAAAGTGATATTTGTCCACGCGAATTTCCGTTTTATTAAAGAAAAGTTACTTGAACTTGGAATTGAAAAAGTTGACGGCATCCTTTACGACCTCGGAGTATCTTCACCACAACTTGATACACCAGAACGTGGCTTTAGTTACAACCACGACGCACCATTAGATATGCGAATGGATATGACTGCTCCACTCTCAGCCTACCATGTCGTCAATGAATGGGAATTCAATGATTTGGTTCGGATTTTTTATCGTTATGGCGAAGAAAAGTTCTCGAAACAAATTGCACGAAAAATTGAAGAAGCGAGAAAGAATGCTCCGATTGAAACAACGGGGCAGCTTGTCGAGTTAATTAAGGACGGGATTCCTGCACCTGCAAGAAGAAAGGGCGGGCATCCTGCTAAACGTGTATTCCAAGCAATTCGAATCGCAGTGAATGATGAGCTTGGAGCGGCAGAACAATCACTTCAAGACGCCATTGATTTACTTGCCGTTAATGGGAGAATAAGTGTAATTACGTTCCATTCACTCGAGGATCGCATTACGAAGACAATCTTTAAAGAAGCAGCTTCTTACCCAGAATTACCACCGAATTTACCGGTTATTCCCGAAGGTATGGAGCCCCACTTAAAGTTAGTTACTCGTAAGCCGATTTTACCAAGTGAAGAAGAATTGGAGCATAATAACCGCTCACGCTCAGCTAAACTTCGAATTGCAGAAAAAATAAAGGATAAAGGAAGTGTTTAAATGGCAATGCACGCTAGAACTCAAACCACGTACATAAAGCAGCCTGTCGTTAACCCACAGCCTGCGGTCCAACCGGTAGTTAGACCAAACCGGAAAGTATTTACAAAAGGTGAGAAAGTATTATTCATACTCTTCCTGTCTGTTATTACATTGTTTAGTGTAATAATATTACAGACACAATCAAGCATCCATGCATCGACTAAAGACATACAAACAATTGAACAAAAAATTGAAGAAACAAAGAAACAAAATACAGATTTGTCCATTCAAGTAAGTGAACTCTCAGAATACGAGCGTGTGTGGGATAAAGCGCAATCGCTAGGCTTGAAACTAAATGAGAAAAATGTGAAAGTAGTACCGGGACAATGAAGAAAAAATTTCGATTTCAATGGGGAGCCTTTCTGATGTTTTTTTTCTACGGAGGGCTCTTTTTTATATTATTGATAAGAATGATTACAATTCAAGCCACTGGTGAAGCTGAAGGCCAAGCACTTGCCGCAAAAGCTGCTGCAAAATACCAAAGAGAACAAATTATTAATGCTAGTCGGGGGAAAATCTTAGATCAGCATGGTGACATAATAGCTGAAGATACCTTAAGTTACCGGTTAATTGCTGTACTAAGCCCCAAAGCGACTGCAGATGCGAAAAATCCGAAACATGTAAATGATATTGAAAAAACTGCTAGTGTTCTTGCAGAATACATTTCGTTATCCAAAGAAGAAATTGTGAAGAGATTATCAAAAGAAGACGTGTACCAAGTGGAATTTGGTTCTGAGGGACGGGATATCAGTCATGAAATCATGACTAAAATTTCGGAACATAAATTGCCGGGCATACAGTTTGCGAAAGATTTGAAGAGATTTTATCCGGGAGGTACATTTGCATCTCATTTAATCGGATTTACCGAACGTAAAGAACTAGAAAATAGGGATTTCGCCACTGTTGGGATGATGGGACTAGAAAAGATCTATGATGAACAACTGACCGGAAAAAACGGTAAAGTTCAATATGACAGCGATTTATGGGGTTATTTATTACCCAATTCAAAAGAAATGGTGACACCTGCCCAGGATGGCTACAATATCCATACGACACTTGATCGAACGGTTCAGAACTTTTTAGAAGATGCAATGAGTCGTGTAGAGAAAGAATATGAACCTGAGAAGATGGTGGCCATCGTTGCCAATCCAAAAACTGGCGAAATTCTAGCTATGTCTCAACGTCCTACTTTCGATCCTGAAACCCGTGAAGGGCTAAGTACAAATTGGTTGAATGACACGATTGAGAATACGATAGAACCTGGATCCACAATGAAGGCGTTTACCGTAGCGGCTGCGATTGAAGAAGGCAAATGGAGTCCAAATGATTATTATCAATCTGGAAGATATACACTTTATGACAGCAGCATTAGTGATCATAACACAGTCGGTTGGGGCTCCATTACGTTCCTGGAAGGTTTTCAACGTTCTTCCAATGTGGCCATGGCATATTTATTAGAACGTTTAGGTGATAAAACTTTTATTGAGTATGTGAAAAAATTTGGTTTTGGGGAGAAAACGGGCATTGATTTACCAAATGAAGCTGCTGGGAAAATCATCGATAAGTATCCTGCAAACCGTTTGACGACAACATATGGTCAAGGATCAACAGTTACCCCAATGCAACTAATTCAGGGAATAACAGCAATAGCAAACGATGGCGTGATGATGAGACCATTTGTAATAGATGAAGTTCTTAATCCTTTAACTAAGGAAGTAGTCAGTAATCACAAACCAATAGAAGCGGGAAAACCGATTTCTGCTGAAACAGCTAAGCAAGTTCGTGAGTTATTGGCTTCAACGGTGACTTCTGAAAAAGGTACGGCAAAACGTTTTGAGTTAAGTGACTATACAGTTGCGGGGAAAACCGGGACTGCTGAAATTTCAAACCCTAATGGTGGATATTTTAAAGGATACAATAATTTCTTATATTCTTTCCTTGGAATGGCACCAGCTGAAAATCCAGAACTAGTCGTGTATATTGCTGTAAGTAAACCTCAGCTTGAAGCTGGTGAGGTGGGGTCAATGCCTGTCTCTGAAATCTTTAAATCTGTTACAGAAAATAGTTTAAAGTACATGAATATCAAGCCCGAAGAAATGAAGTCAATCCCAGCATTCTCTATTCCGAATTATAAAGGTCAAGATGTAAATGTTGCTCAAAGCCAAATGGTTGAGCAAAATATGAACCCTATCATTATTGGTGAAAGTGGTAAAGTACAAGAACACTACCCAACAGGGGAAACGGACATCCTTCCAGGAAGTTTAGTGTTCTTAAAAACGGATGGGCCAATTACCATCCCAGACTTCACCAATTGGTCCAAACGAAATGTGTTAGTGTATCAAATGTTATCTGGACTCAATATCGAAGTAGTTGGTGAGGGCTATGTTATTAGTCAAAGTGTAACTAAAGGAACTGTGACAAATGATCAAACACCAATTGTTATTAAGTTAGAAACACCTGAAGAAACCAACATCAAAGTTGATTCACCACCGCTTGTAGAAGGAGAAGAAACTCTCCCGCAAGATTAATCATTGAATAGCTTCCACTTTCAAATCATACGCTGTTAAAAAACAAGGTGTGGTTTAAATGAAAGCAGGAGTACCTCTTAAGTTGAAAATTAGAGTACGTACGATGATTCTTCTTTTTTTATGTTTAGGTGTTGCGTCATTAGGAAAACTGGTATTTATGCAGTTTTTTCAATATGAGTGGTTAACCTTAAAAGCAGAAGAGAATTGGGATCGAGAAATTCCTTTTTCACAAACGAGAGGCAATATTCGTGATCGCGATGGTGATTTAATCGTTGGAAACAAATTAGCGCCAACACTTTATTTTATGCCTGCTCAAAATGATGATGTTGAAGGTGCAGCTGCGAAATTAAGCAAAGCTCTTAACATGGATGAAAAGAAATTGATTGAGAAAATGAGCCAAAAAACATTTCTTGTCAAATTGGCGCCAGAAGGTAAAAATATTGAACTAGCAAAAGCAATTGAAATTCAATCCCTACAAATACCTGGACTATATACAGGTGTCGATTATGTTCGTGATTATCCAAATGACGATCTTTTATCTCGATTCCTAGGATTTACAGGGTATGATCATGAAGGTTTGGCTGGAATCGAATATCAATACAATAAATACTTAACATCTACTCAGTCAACATTACGTTTGTTTACTGATGCGAAAGGTAGTTCACTTCCTCATGTGAATGATGGATGGGGAGAAGGGACAGATGGCGCTTCTGTAGAGTTAACGATTGACTTAAATGTTCAACAAATAGTTGAGCGAGCATTGTCACAAGCTATGGAGAAGTATGAAGCGGAACAAGCTATGGCTATTGCCATGAATCCTAAAACGGGGGCCATTTTATCGATCGCTTCATTCCCGACTTTCCATCCATTGGAATATGACAAAGTGAGTCCAAGCGTTTATAATCAGAACTTGCCGGTGTCTATGACATTTGAGCCTGGGTCTACATTTAAAATCATCACACTTGCCTCTGCAATAGAAGAGGGGAAAGTGGATTTACAAAAAGATTCGTTTTTTGACCCAGGTTATTCAATAGTGGAAGGTACTCGTCTTCGTTGTTGGCAACGAAGAGGTCATGGTCAGCAAACGTTCCTGGAAGTCGTAGAAAACTCGTGCAACCCTGGTTTTATCGAGCTTGGTCAGCGTGTGGGTCGTGAGAAACTTGCATCGTACATACGAGATTTCGGATTTGGCAAAAAGTCAGGTTCATCCATTGCAGGAGAATCAACTGGTATTTTATTCTCAGAGGAGTCATATGGACCTGTAGAACATGCGACGACATCTTTTGGTCAAGGGATATCTGTAACACCAATCCAACAAGTTCAAGCGGTTTCAGCTGCAGTCAATGGCGGTAAGTTGTTCCAACCCTATGTGGTTAACCGGATTTATAATGAGAAAACAAACGAAGTGATTATTGAAAATAAACCAACTGAAGTACGACAAGTAATTTCTGAAGAGACATCAAAAACCGTTCGAGAAGCACTCGAATCGGTAGTGGCTCAAGGCTCAGGACGAAATGCATATCGTGATACAATGCGGATAGGCGGGAAAACAGGGACGGCACAGAAGGCTGTGAACGGCCGATACGTGGATGGTCAATATATTGTCTCATTTATTGGCTTTGCACCTGCTAATGACCCCGAAATCGTTGTATATGTAGCGATTGATAGTCCTAAACACGTTGTGCAATTCGGTGGAGTAATTGCTGCACCGATTGTTGGAGAGATTATTGAAGATAGCGCACCTTTTTTAGGGTTGAAAACGGACAAAGACCAAATTGAAAAAGAATATCGTTGGGGAGATCGCATTGAACGCCGTGTGCCTTCACTGGTAGGATTAGAGAAGAATGAAATTGTCATGATTGACGAGCCGTTTAAAGTTGAATGGCATGGGACAGGTACGAAAATTGTTTCACAACTTCCAAAAGCAGACAGTTTATTGTCCGTAGATGGTACGATTCATTTATACTTAGGTGATTAATAGTAATCACGAATACAATCGTTTATTTGAAGGAGAATACATATGACACTCGCAACAACAATTATGATTGTAGGAATGGGCTTTATACTCACGGTCCTACTAACACCGCTTTTCATACCGGCATTAAAACGGTTGAAATTTGGTCAGAGTATCCGAGAAGAGGGTCCACAATCTCATATGAAAAAAGCTGGGACACCAACAATGGGAGGGCTCGTCTTTATTGTTGCCATCGTCCTAACGACACTAGTGCTTGCATTTTATTTAAAAATCGTAACAACTCACACGATTGTTTTAGTTTTAGTTTTTGTGGGGTTTGGATTAATCGGTTTTCTTGATGACTTTATTAAAGTGGTTCTTAAAAGAAATTTAGGTTTAACATCTCTTCAAAAATTAATTGGTCAAATCATCATTGCTATTGCAGCCTTTTTCTTGATTAAGCCAGGCAATTTTAACACGGCAATTGATATTCCTTTCACTGATTTCTCACTAGATCTTGGAATCGGGTATGTTGCCTTTTTGATTTTCTGGCTAGTCGGGTTTTCAAATGCAGTTAATTTAACGGACGGGTTAGACGGACTTGTGTCAGGGGCAGCTTCAATCGCATTTACAGCATTTGGAGTAATTGCACTCGTTTATGATCAAAAAGACATCGCAATATTTGCGTTTGCAGTAACAGGTGCACTTCTAGGTTTCTTAATCTTCAATGCAAATCCTGCGAAAGTATTTATGGGGGACACTGGTGCTTTGGCACTTGGTGGTGCACTAGCAATGGTGTCAGTATTAGTGAAACATGAGTTGCTATTGGTCTTGATTGGGATTGTCTTTGTAGCTGAGACTTTATCTGTTATTTTGCAAGTTATTAGCTTCAAAACAAGAGGCAAGCGAATCTTTAAAATGAGTCCAATCCACCACCACTTTGAAGAATCAGGTTGGTCTGAGTGGAAAGTGGTAATTGTTTTTTGGTCAACAGCCTTTTTAGCAGCATTTATCGTAGTATTGTTGGAGGTGATGTAAATGAAAAATATAACAACATTTGAAACAAAAAAAGTACTAGTTTTAGGTCTTGCAAAAAGTGGAGTGGCGGCTGCTGAACTTCTGCACAAACTAGGAGCATTTGTCACGGTCAATGACGCAAAACCTTTTGAGGAAAGTCCGGATGCACAAGTTTTGTTAAGCAAAGGAATTACGGTTATTTGTGGTAGACATCCAGAAGATATACTAGATGAAGGATTTGAATATGTCATTAAAAACCCGGGGATTCCTTATCATAATCCGATTATTAAAGATGCTGTATCTAGAGGGATTCCAGTTTGGACTGAAATGGAGTTAGCTTACCTAATTAGTGAGGCCCCTTTTATTGGAATAACCGGTTCAAACGGGAAGACAACAACAACTACATTGCTTTTCCATATGTTAAATCAAGGTGGTCAAAATCCATTGATTGCGGGAAACATTGGAACAGTTGCCTGCACAGTTGCTGAGTCAGCTCGACCTGAACAAGTAATTGTAACTGAGCTTTCTTCTTTCCAATTAATGGGCATCCATACATTCCGACCAACCATCTCGATTCTTACCAATTTATATGAAGCCCATTTGGATTATCATGGGTCATTTGAAGAATATGGTGAAGCTAAATTTGCAGTAACTAAAAATCAAACACCAGAAGATACCTTTATTTATAATATGGATCAACCTGCTGTCGCAAAATATGCTGAAAGATCAAATGCACAACTATTGCCGTTTTCAACGAAAGGTCGTCAAGAAAATGGGATAAGTGCTGATGCTACGCATATCTATTGGTATGGAGAACCTTATCTTGAAAGAAAAATGATTGCGTTACCTGGTGAGCATAATCTTGAAAATATTCTATGTGCACTGGCAGCTTCCATTTTATTGGAGTGTCCAAAAGAAACTATTCAACATGTGTTGACGTCCTTTACAGGTGTAAAACACCGCACGCAATTTGTACGGGAGTGGAATCAGCGAATATTCTACAATGATTCAAAAGCAACGAACACTCTTGCCACTAAGAGTGCCCTTGCAGCGTTTACACAACCGATTATATTAATAGCTGGCGGTTTAGACCGCGGACATTCTTTTGAAGAGCTGAGAGCACATATGGGGCATGTAAAAGCGCTTGTGTCGTTTGGAGAGACAAGTGATCGACTTTCTGACTTTGGGGCATCCTGCGGAGTGAATCAACTCAAAAAAGTGGACAATATTCAGCAAGCCATTAAAGTAGCAACTGCTTTATCTGAACCACATGATGTTATTCTACTTTCGCCAGCTTGTGCTAGTTGGGATCAATATGCAAATTTTGAATTGCGTGGAGAAGACTTTATAGAAGCTGTTTTTAAAATTAAATAACCTAATCATTACTTGAAGGGATGCCAAAACTGTCGAAAAAACCTACTCACATTTTTTTGTTTACTAGTTTACTAATCACCGTTATAGGATACTTTTTTGTTTATTCTGCGGGGTCGTACTGGGGAAAAGTTCATTACGAAGAGAGTCTTCCTTTCTTTTGGAAACAGGTAATGTATGGAACGATAGGGATGATCTGTGCTTGGGTCATTATGAAATTTCCTTTTATTCATTTTAGGAAATTTTGGTTTGGAGCTTATATCTTCTCTATTTTGTTATTATTTGCTGTTTACATACCTGGACTAGGGGTTGTTCGAAATGGATCCCAAAGTTGGATTCAACTAGCAGGATTTAGTTTACAACCTGCCGAATTTGTAAAAATATCAGTTATGGGCTATTTAGCATGTATTTTGGCAAATTTACCAAACCATAAGTTGAAATCTTTCTTAGGTCCGATCTTGATTTGTTTAGTACCGGCAGGGATTATTATGGTCCAACCGGATTTCGGTTCGGCATTCCTATTAATTATTGGTGCATTTTCGCTGTTATTTATCGCAGGATTACCCATTCGGTTTTTCATTAGCATTGGGGTACTTGGGATGGCAGGACTCATTGGACTTATTATTTCTGCTCCATATCGGTTAAAACGGATTTCCGCATTTCTAGATCCATGGTCTGACCCGTTGAACAGTGGATTTCAAGGGATTCAATCATTATTGGCTATTGGACCAGCAGGATTGTTTGGACATGGTTTTGGTCAGAGTAGACAAAAGTTCCTATACTTACCAGAACCACAGAACGATTTCATCTTCTCCATAATCGTAGAAGAAATGGGCTTTATAGGTGCATTATTGTTAATTAGTTTATTTATCTTGTTTTTATATACCGGCTATCGGTTGGCAGTTTTGGCTCCAACAAAAGTTAGCTTTTTCGCAATCGCAGGGCTTCAATCCATGATTGGGTTCCAAATCTTTTTAAATATAGGGGTAGTAATTGGCCTGTTTCCTGTGACAGGTGTTACGTTGCCATTTATTAGCTACGGGGGTTCTTCACTTTTATCGACATGGCTAATTGTTGGACTCATTCTTCGTTTTTCAAAAGACTAATAGAGTTAGAAAGGAGTGAATAACGTGGATAAAATCATAGACATAGAAGATCGCATACCAACGTTAAGGGAACGTCGTAAAAAAAGAACTAATCGCAAATTCACGTTATTGCTCATTATTTTCCTGCTCACACTAGTCGGTCTCCTCTATTTTCAATCTCCATATAGCCACGTGCAAAAAATAGTCGTTAAGGGAGCTAACCTATCGACACAACAAGAATATATTGATTTAAGTGGATTGATGACAGGACAATCCATGTGGGAAATTAGGACAAGCAATGCTGAAGAACTTTTGCGCAAAAAAACTTGGATTCAAAAAGTTTCAGTAAAGCGTAGCGGATTTACAACAATAACAATTCATGTGGATGAATGGAAAAAGGCTGCGTATATAGAGTCTGAAACAGGCTACGATCTATTGCTTGAAAATGGGTCAGTATACAAATCTAAAAACGAAGTATTCCCAGTAGATGCACCTTTATTAAGTGATTTTAATAGTAAAAAAACAATAAACCGTATGCTTAAACAACTGTCAAAATTAAATGAGGAAGTTTTGTCATTAATCTCTCAGATTGAATCTGATCCATCTGAAGCAGATCCATATCGAATTCGTCTCTATTTGAATGATGGCAATGAAGTGAGAGCTGTTATTCCATCACTAGCAGAAAAAATGAATTATTATCCATCGATTATAGCTCAAATTGGAAAGACTCAAAAAGGTGTAATCGATATCGAAGTCGGTTCATTCTTTCAAACCTATTTAGATTTGTATAACCCTCAACCTAAGGAGGCGGAGGAAGTTGAAGAAATACCAGAATAAACCGAGCCGCTCGATTTTAAATAAGCGTATTATTTTCTCAATCGTGTGTTTGGTCCTAGGGTTTATTTTAGCGTACTCCTATAGTTTATCGAATAGTAAGAAGTTAAACGGGGAAAGTGTAAGTAGTACGTATTTTGAACAAGAGGAACGCTATCGAGAAGACTTGATTCAACAAAAAGAACGCAATAAAGAACTAGCTGAGGAATTAGAGGCAAGACAACAACAAGTGAGAGAAATTGAAAAGTCTCTTTCAGGCAGCGAAGAAAAATATGAAAGTCTAATTGACGAAGCTGAAAATTTACGCTTACTAATAGGGCTACTCCCTGCTACAGGTGAGGGCGTTTCTGTTCAACTTGAAGATGCAGAATACAATCCTGCATCAGTCAATCCTAATGATTATATTGTCCATGAAAGTCATGTCTTTCAAGTATTAAATGAATTAAAAATTTCTGGAGCGGAAGCCCTTTCAATAAATGGCCAAAGACTTCATGCCAATTCGTATATTAAATGTAATGGTCCTGTTATTACAATTGATGGACAACCTTTCCCAGCTCCTTTTATTATTGAGGCTGTAGGTGACCCATCAGTTTTAGTCCCATCACTTCAACTATCGGGTGGTGTTCTGGATCAACTAATCAACGATAATATTGTCGTGACGATTGAAGAAAAATCAAAAATAAAAATACCAGCATTGTAACAAGAAAAGCGGAAAGTGCCACTCAAGCTCGACGCCGGTGCTGGAAGAAGCGAATCGAAAGCTTGCTTTCGCATGAGTTTCTGAAGCTAAGGTGCGAG
>Ga0209013_10001869_pt1 | contig 19374 bp, 24 predicted proteins | sample Cruoilmetagenom2_FD_187291 | JGI IMG/M metagenome (GOLD analysis project Ga0209013, IMG submission 187291) | Oil polluted marine microbial communities from Coal Oil Point, Santa Barbara, California, USA - Sample 2 (SPAdes) (version 2) | ecosystem: Environmental > Aquatic > Marine > Oil seeps ...
GCAGGCTTCGACGCAGAGTCCGCAAGGCTCGCACCGCGTTTGATCGATTCGGAATCCATCCGTGCGGAGCGCATCATTCGGACAAACAGCTACACAGGCGAAGCTCTCTTCGCAGCGATTCTCGTGGAAGGCGATCACCGGCTTTGTCGCCTGTGATTCCGGATTCTGGCACCACGGGCAATGCAGGTTGCAGCCCTTGAAGAATACGAGCGACCTAATCCCAGGACCATCGTGTAGGGAGAAGCGCTGGACCTCGAAGACTTCAGCGGATGGTTCCATCATGCATGTTGATGGGTTCGGTCAATCAGCTCTTGCTGCATTCCCGGTGTCAGGTCAACGAAGTAGGCGCAATAGCCCGAGATTCGTACCAGCAGGTTCCGATGGCTGTCAGGATCAAGCATGGCTGCCTTGAGAACCTCGGGATCCAGCACGTTCATCTGTAGTTGCATCCCGCCTTGGGCAAAATAGCCACGCGTTAGCGCCTTCAAGATCGTTCGACCTTCACTCCCGGCCACAGTGGCAGTGTCAAACTTGATGTTGAGATTGATCCCGTTCGCAAAACGCTGATGATCCAGGCTGGCCACCGAATTGAGTGATGCCGTCGGTCCGAGGCGATCGGTTCCGTCGACCGGAGCCAGACCATCTGCCAGCGGACTTCCGGCGAGACGACCCGAGGGCATGGCCGCCATCCTCTTTCCAAAACCCTGATGACACGTCATCGCGTAGAACCCGGGCATCCATTTCCCGCCGCGCGTGTTGGTGTGACCAGATACGCAGCGATCGAACATCAAAGCCACCCGGTTGGCGAGGTCATCGACGAATCGCTCATCGTTGCCAAAGGTGGTCACATTGCGGGCTCGTGCCCTCAAGTCCTCTTGACCAGCGAAATTTGTGGCGCAAACATTGGCAAACTCCTCCAGGGTCAAGCGCCTCTCGACAAAGACGAGCCGCTCGATCACAGCGAGAGAATTGGCGAGATCGGCCACACCCACCGCCTGGATCCCCGAGGCGTCGAACCAGGCTCCGCCCCGAGTGGAATCGGTGGCGTTCTCGATACAGCCTCCGATGGTCAGCGACGACAAAGGTGTGGGGAAGAACTGGGCGCTACTTCTCTCGATGGCATCCAGATAGACCTTGAGTTCGTCGATTCGATCACTCGTCTCGACCTCCAACCGCTCCAATAACTCATCGCTGGAATGGATCGAACTCAACCATGGACGTTCGCACTCCTTACCCAACTTCAGTAACTCTCCGCCGCCAAACAGAAGCTCGAGACTCAGGGCCAAGTTGAAGATGGCAGCGTCAGATGAGGTGAAGCTTTCACGCGAAAGAGCTGGTTCGACACAGCCGACAGTGGCATAGTTCCACACCTTGGATTCATCGACGCCCCGCTCGATCATGGCCGCCATGATGACGTCATCGTTGTAGAGCGCGGGAGAGCCGCCACCGCTGACCACCACCTCGACTACCCGGTCGATGTAGCGCTCACCAGAGTTTGCGCTGACCCGTGCGTGCCAGTTGGGCTGACGGGTCTTGAGCCCTTCCATCACATCGAGGAGTAGGAAAGTCAGTTCGTTGGAACAGTCCTCGCCGTTTGCGCCAAGACCGCCCACGCAGAGAGCCTGTCCGGACGGCAGACCGGCGAAGTACACAGTTGCTCTGTCAGAAAAAAGCGGGATGACTTCGGAAAGCTTGATGCAAAACGCTCCGAATAGGTCACGAATTGCATCCTCATTGAACTCCGGACTCTCACTCTCCTCGCGGTACAGCTCGTACAGGTACTGGTCCATGCGGCCAAGACTGATGCCTTGGTCGATTGACTCGACCTGGATCAGAAGTTGGAACAGCCAGATCTGTTGTAGAGCCTCGCGTAGATTCCGAGCCGGATTCCGGGGCACCTGGGTCAGGACTTCGACGATGTCGTCACGACCGAGACGACGGGCCTCATCGCGGTAGCGATCAGAGAATGCATCGATGGTGTCCAAAGAGATGAGACTTGCCTCCAGGTAGTCCTGGCCCGCAGCATCAAGATCGCCCTCATCGATTCTATTTTGCACCTTGGCCCGCAGACCCTCCGTTCCGAGTTGAATGACCCCCTCGTAGTCGGGAAGGAAATGGGCAACCCCGCCAACCTCATTGATCATGAAATGGGTTCCTGCGAGCTGCATCCGAGCGAACTTGAATCCCCTACCGATGGTGAACGCTTTCGCCATCAGGTTGCGGGTGATCCAGTACGGGACCACCGATCGCAACAACGCCCACTTTGTCGAGGAGTCCACGGCCAGAGGATTGACGGCCCGCTTTTCGAAAGAAAGGAGATCTTCGAGCATCGCCGCGCCCGCCTTCTCAATGTGGCAGATGGCTCCGATCCGGTGTTCGGTGTGAGAGCCGACAATCAACTCGCCAGGGTGTATCTGGATCGTTCGGTTCTTCAAGTGATAGGCGAGGGCCCCGGCGTTGCGTCGACACGGACTCTGGTTTCCGCTGGCTTTCCAGTATTGGGTGTAGTGGATGGCGCGCTCGGCCCCAACCGCTGGTCGACTGTCAAGGTGGTCGGCATACAAAGCCAGGAGCTCAGCGGATGGCTTCCAGGTTGACATCAATCGTTCGCTCCCTCGTGAGAAGGCAGTTTGCCGTCCGGCTGGGATCCGATTGCCGTTGGCCGGTTTCCACAGAACTCTAACAAACAAAGGAGAGCAGACGCCCTCGCACCCTGACCGAGCAGCGGTGCGATTGTGGGCCGTTGGCAACACCTGCATCCAGCCGACACCAACAAAGGATCGATATACACCAACTACACACGTGACGTGTATCGTTAGTGTATGTCCAAGACTCGCACCAACATCGAGATCGAGAACCAATACCTCGAAACGATCATGGACCGGTTCGGGATCCACACCAAAACCGAGGCCGTCGATCTAGCCCTCCGCCACCTCGCCGGCCAGCCAATGACCCGCGACGAGGCATTGGCAATGCGCGGCAGCGAATCCATCGACCAGATCCCAGCTGACACCGCTCCCGGCGCCACGTGATCCTGGTCGACACCTCGGCGTGGGTCGAGTTCGATAGAGCGACCGGAAGCAGAGTCGACACACAACTGACCGACCTGATCGCCAACACAGACGAAGTCGCCGTGACCGAGCCAGTGATCATGGAGGTCCTCGCTGGCGCGCGGACTGATCTGCGTGAGCACCATCTGCGCCGACTCATGCAACGGTTCACGCTGCTGCGATTCGATCCGGCTATCGACTTCGACGCTGCGGCCCGCGTCTATCGGATGTGCCGACGCTCTGGTGTAACGCCGAGAGGCATGGTGGATTGCATGATCGCGGTGGTCGCCTTGCGGCACGGTGCCAACGTCCTCGCTGCCGATGCAGACCTTGCCCGCGTCGGCGAGATCATCGGTGTCACTATCCAAGGCCAGTGATCTCAGATTTCCCTGGTCACTCACCAAGATGGGCAAGGCCATGTTCGGCAACGGCGACAGAGACAATCGCCCCTCGCAGGAGAATCCATTTACGGGTTCGTTGCGGTGGCAAGGTTGTTTGTGGACTGAACCTGAAGCGTCCAGTCTTGCGCGACGGCGAGTACCTCGGAGTCGGTCCACAGCAGGTCGTCACCGATTTGCTTCATGCGTCGCGCACCGGTTGGCGAAGGATCGTCTTGAGCTTCTCTGGTGCGGTTCGGCGGGGGTCACCAAGGTAGATCTCGTGATGGTGACCGTTCTCGACGAGCCCATTTGCAGGCAGATACTCCAGATGCAGCCTGCTGATCGTCGGGGCCTCAGCTGAATAGGGACCAACATGCATGATCTGCACTGATTTCCCTTCTGTAAGAAACTCCAACCGGATGGAATCGGGAGCGGAACCGAGTTTCTTTGACGCCTTGTCGAGTCCGGCCTCATACGCCTCCAACGTCACCCAATCGGGCTGCATGATCATCATCGTCCACTTCCACGAATCACGTTCTCCGCTCACGAAGACGTCCATATTGTCAGCCCACCACAAGCCTTCGAGTGGAGGGATTACGTAATCGCGATCGAATTCCTTCTTGCAGATGAACTTGATCGGATAGCTAGTGGCATAGAGCCACTCGAGAGCGTTCCGATAGGCGTCGGATTCCGGGCTCCCAAAACCGTCGACCTGAATGAACTGCATCACGGGCACATCGACGATCTCGAAGCTCTTCGTCGAACATGAGTAGAGATGCCGCAGGCTCTTCTTGAAGTCGATCTTGCTCATCACGTACGAACCCTACGCGCGCGGGGTACTGGCCCGTATGGTGAATCGGGTGAGCAGTGACAACAACAACGCCTCAACAAGATCCACCCCTCTTTCGATCCTGGACCTGGCAATCGTTGGTAGGAATTCGACCGCGCGAGAGGCGATCGAGGGGAGCGTTAAACTGGCCCAGCTGGCCGAAACTCGCGGCTACAACAGGGTCTGGTACGCCGAGCATCACAACATTCCTTCGATCGCGTCATCTGCTACGAGCGTGCTGATCGCGCACGTCGCGGCGAACACCAAGACGATCCGAGTCGGGGCAGGTGGCATCATGCTGCCCAATCACGCGCCGCTCGTCATCGCCGAACAATTCGGCACTCTGGAGACGCTGCACCCCGGCCGCATCGATCTCGGTCTCGGCCGCGCGCCAGGCACCGACCAGAACACCCTGAGAGCCCTCCGTCGCGATGCGCGGGCTTCAGAGACGTTCCCCCAGGACATCGAAGAGTTGCAGGGCTTCCTCTCCGGCCACAGCCGGATCCCCGGTGTTAATGCCAATCCGGGCATGGGTACGAACGTGCCGCTGTACATCCTCGGCTCGTCTCTGTTCGGTTCAACGCTCGCAGCTGCCATGGGGTTGCCGTACGCGTTTGCTTCACACTTCTCTCCTGCTGCCTTGCAGGACGCCGTCGCCGCCTATCGGAGAGGCTTCAAGCCCTCCGAGCAGCTCCAACAGCCTTATGTCATCGCGGCCGTGAACGTGATCGCGGCCGATACCCATGCCGAGGCACACGAGATCTTTCGGGCAGTCCTGCGTATGCGCGTTGCTCTCATGAGCGGAGCCGGCCCAGATTGCACCGATGAGCAGGCCGATGCCATCTTGCAATCGCCGCAGGGCCAGCAGATTGCCCAGATGCTGCGGTACTCCGCCGTCGGCACCCCCGACGAGGTCAAGGCACACCTTGCAGCATTTACCGAACACGCCGACGCGGACGAACTGATGGTTGTCCACCAATCGACGGGAACAGCTGAGAGGCTGCGATCGGTCGAGTTGCTCTCCGACGCCTACGAACTCTCCCCTGCCGCGCCGAACTGACACCGATCTGACTGCTCGTCGGGCGGCCACGCCAAATCGTCAGGTCAAATGACCCAATCGTCGAGTTGGTTATTATCCAGGGCCGTGAACATCCTGTTGGTGTCTGACCTCCACTACTCGCTTCGCCACCTCGATTGGGTTGTCGAGCAGGCCCCGGATTTCGACGCGGTTGTTCTCGCCGGCGACCATCTCGACATCTCCTCGAACGTTCCGCTCGAATCACAGATCGTGGTCATCCAGACATATGTCAAGGCCATCGCCTCAGTCACCACTGCTGTCGTGTGCTCCGGAAACCACGACCTCACCGCCCGCAACGAACACTCGGAGAAGAGCGCTCCGTGGCTGCAGCAGGCAGAACCGACCGGTGCCATTGTCGACTGGGAGACGCTCGATCTCGACGACGTCCGCATCACGGTGTGTCCCTGGTGGGACGGGCCGGAAACTCGGGCCGACGTTGCTGAACAACTCCGCAGGGATGCCGAAACCCGTCCGCGTGTATGGATCTGGGTCTACCACTACCCGCCGGACGATACGGCCGTCTCTTGGACAGGTAGGAACTACATCGGCGACCCCGACCTGAACCGCTGGATCGAGCAACACAAGCCCGACCTCGTTCTCACCGGCCATATCCACGACTCCCCGTTTCGCGAGGGCGGGTCCTGGTTGGCGCGGCTGGGAGATACGTGCGTGATCAACGCGGGTCGCATGCCGGGTCCGATGCCGGCACACGCGATCATCGACTCGGCATCAGGTACCGCAGAGTGGTGGTCACCGTACGGGCGGGCCAGCGAGCAACTTTGGCCCGCGACGACTGGTGCTCAGTAGTACGGGTCAGGATCCCGCTCGGAGCCGGGTTCGACCTTGGCCTGCTCACCGAAGGCAAGCTGCGAAATGATCTCATCGACCAATCCGAGATGACCATCACTGTCGCCGTATTGAGCTTTCACGTCGACGAGGTAACCATTGAGGCGACTCAGCCTGCGCGCGAGCAGACGCGTAATCTCCAACAGCCCCCCGCCGTCGGCAGTCATGAACGACTGTGGGTCATCGATGACATGCACTACCGACGAAGTATCAGCAGTGACCGTGGCCCCGTGAGGAAGATCGAGAAGCAGCGAGATCTCTCCCAACACCGCTCCTGGTTCGGCTACCTTGGCAATCGCAGACTCACCAATCGACACGACGAAGCTCCCCTCAGCGACAACGTACATCGCCGATGATTGCTCGCCTTCGGTTATCAGCACTTCGCCGACTTCGAGTTGTCGGATGGGAAGACCTCTGCTGAGTTCAAGAAGAACTGACATCGGCCACAAGCTAGTCAGAAGGCCATGAGCGCCGTGAGATCAATGACATCGGCCTCGTCGGGAACGACAATGTCAAGCGGCTCATCCACGGCAAACAAGTTGATCTCCATCCGTATTTCCTGACCCGCGACCGATTGATCGAGAACCACTCTTCGGAGCTCGTTGTCCTCAGTGACCCACACGTCGTAGATGATTGAGTCAGGGAGTTCGGCGAGCTCGAAATCAAGATCGGCGCTATCGAGATGCTCCTGTACTTGCGGGGGGACCTCGGCAATCTCGGCCAGGTCAATGGTGACGGTGAAGTGTTCGGTCTCGGTACCGTCGATGGTCTCCACTCCCAGTTCAGAGACGTCGCCAGCGTCGAGCAGCATCGTCGCCAATCCGTTGGTATCGATTCCCGGCACGGCTCCGAGATCCTCCATTGATTGGCCAGTGCCTTCCGCCAAGGACTCGAGATCCAAGGCAACCCATGACGCTTCAACGGGAAGGAATCCCCCCAGCACCTCGGCGCTGAGGTAGGCAACTCCGCGATCGATGTCAATGATCATCTCGATCTCTCCGAGATCACCGAGCAGGTCTGCATCAGCAATGCCGATCATCGATTCGATGTCAACTGTTGTTGTCATCAACTTGGCTTCGTTGTCAACGGCACCACTGACCGAAACGTCTCCGTGTCCGGGAGCCGCCATTGTCATGTCGAATCGCAGCGTCTGCGCCTCGGCGGTCTCTTCGAGAGCGACCGCCAACGAGAATGACGTGCCGGCTGGCCCCGAAGTTGAGTCGGCATTATCGCTACCCGTCATCACCACAAGAGCACCCACACCAAGCGCGATCAGCGCGATCACACCGGCCAGCAATATGAGCGGTCGACGCGCTCGCGGCTCTGTCTGGTCAAGTTGCGGTAGAGCTTGTGGCGGGGCGGGCGGAGCCCAGCGCGTCTCGGTGCTCAGGGTGGGTGGCGGTCCGGCGGGTGGGGGAAGCGATGGACTCATGGGCCGATGCTACGTCCCCCATCACGGGCCGCACCGTCAGGAACATTTGCTTCACCACACCGTTAATTAACTAGAGTGTGAACTATGGGACGAGCCGCATGATCTTGACCACAGAGGAAGAGCGACTGAGCGAGACCTTCGCGGCTCTCGCGAACCCGACTCGACGAGCGATCCTGGCACGGCTGGCCGAGGGCGAAGCGAACGTAAGCCAACTCGCCGAGCCATTCGACATGACCTTTCCGGCCATCTCCCGCCACCTCAGAGTGCTCAATCGGGCAGGCCTAGTGACTCAAGGGCGGCAGGCGCAATACCGACCCTGCAAGATCAACGCGGCACCACTCGAGGAAATCTCAGTGTGGACCGAGCAATACCGCTCGATCTGGGAAGCCAGCTTCGACCGCATGGATGACTACATCCAACAAATTCAAAACAACCAGAAAGACGAGAATGCAGATGACTGACATCGACGGTTCACAGCAAGCAGTTGTACTCGAACGCAATTTCGACGCACCAGTCGATCTCGTCTGGAAGATGTGGACCGAACCTGATCACTTCAAGGCCTGGTACGGCCCGACGGGAGCGCGGATCACCGTTGCCGAGTTCGACGTTCGCGTCGGCGGCACGCGACAAGTGTGCATGGAGATGGATACCCCAAACGGCAACATGCAGATGTGGTTCATCGGGGAGCACCGCGAGGTGGTCCCCGCCAAACGTCTCGTCTACACCGAGAGCATGTCCGACGCGGACGGCAACATAATGTCACCTGCCGACATGGGCATGCCTGAGGGTCACCCTGAAACAACCGAGGTGATCGTGCAACTCGAAGATGTCGGCGGAAAGACCAGAATGGTGATGACGCACGTTGGCATTCCCGCGGACTCCGGCGGCGCAACGGGTTGGGCAATGGCTTTCGACAAGCTCGCCGATCACCTCGAGTCGATCTGATCCGCTACACGGGGCGTCACTCGGGGCAACAGTTCAGCCCCTGCTGGACGCATACCTCGAGCCCTACCCCAAGACCGCGCGCCTCTTCGCCGACGGGACCAAGGGAACCCCCCGCCGAGCAAGCCGTGATCGTCTGGTGCCATCCCCGATAGTCGGCCGTCGAGCCGATCGGTCACAGTCCGCCAGCCCCGGGGACCGACACCGAACGCAGGTACTCCTTGTGCCCTCAAGTTGTGGCAACGTAGACAGTGCATGCCGCCTCACCGCCGGTATAGAAGTTTGGGAAACTGACGATGTGCGCCGTCACCTCCGCGAAGACCTCCCCCAGCAGCGCCACGAAGTCAGTGTCGGGAGGATCGTCCGACCACAGCGCGAAGACACCACCGGGCAACAATTGATCACGCACGCTGGCGAGACCGGCATGTTGGTAGAAACTCGCATGACCGGCACTGAGAAGATGGCTAGGGGTGTGGTCGATGTCGACCAGAATGGCATCGAACTGCTGTGGCCCGTTGACCCCTTGCTCGATTCCTTCGGCCACCATGGCAAAGAAGTCGCCCTGCACGATGTGGCACCGGCTATCTGCAGTGAGGTCGGATCCGAGCGGAACGAGGTGGTCTTGGTGCCAGCCAATCACCTGCGGCAGCACCTCGATCACCTGCAGCCTGGCCACCCGACCATCTTCGAGGGCTGTCTTGGCGGTGTAGCCGAGCCCAAGCCCGCCAACGACAACATCGAGGCTGTCGCCGGGTAGCGCCGAAAGTCCGAGCCGGGCAACTGCTTCCTCGCTGGCCGTGAACAGGCTCGACATCAAGAACTCGTCGCCGAGTTTCACTTCGTAGACGTCAACCTGCAGCGTCGGTTCAAGCCGTCGACGGAGACTGATATCGCCCATCGCCGTTGTCTGATGGTCGATTTCCTCGAACGCCCTACTCATCCCCACACTCTCGCACGACATATCGCACACGCAGGCCCGTGAACCGAATCGGCCAACTTATGCGCGAGGTCTGTGCCGCAATCGACGTGGCCACAGGCTGCCACTGACGTAGGAATGTGCCAGCGGGGTCGATCCAAGTCTGAAGCCGCAATGACAGAGTTTCGGGCCCCCACAAGCCGAAAGCTCTACTCGATGACAACCTCGCAGGCGTCAACGTCTTCGACGACCACCTCGACTTCGACCTGGTCACCGATGTCAATTCTCTCAGCCTTCCGTACGTCCTTCTTCACGGGGAGTACGAACGTGCCCAACTTCTTGTCGGGGAAGATCGATGTCTTCCACTGCGTCTCACCAATCTGGACCACCACTCGAACCGATCCGAATCCGCGCCGGCTGGGCACCTCGTCGCGGATCTCTTCTGCATCCTCGGGTGGCAAACTGACAAACACCCAGGAAGCTTCGCTGGCCTCCCACCGATATAGCTCAGCGGCAAACACGAAGCGCAGATCCATACCCACGCAACCTGTCACATGCAGGTGTCGGCCGCAAAGGAGGAACGAGGTCCGCGGAGCCCTTTCCAGTCGTGTGCAGTTGCCCGCCCCAATTGAACGTCGTGGCGATCACAAGTCAGTGTGCCTCGGCGACCTGCTAGATGTCGTCTTCGTGATTGTAGAAATGCACCGCTAGTGGCAGGCTGCCATCGCGGGCTGCGCACAGAACGGCCCCCGCCTTCCAGCCGGCATTGATCGGCGTGATCCGATCCTGCATCTCGCGCGACAGGTAGCAGTATCCGATCCCACGACCAGCGTTCAGCAGAGTTGATCAGTCCACCGACGTACTGCACGCAACCCGAGGGTGCGCTCTCTGTAGCACAGCACCTGCTAAGTCCCAAAGGTTGCGAACACTGGTATCCAAGGACGGAAGCACAGGGTCCCGTACCACGCACTGGCGACTCGATCCGACTTCGTGAACGTCTTGCGCACATACTGCGCAACTTGTTCACGCATTCGGAATCACCTGGTGTCGGAGGACCGAACCAAGTGATCCCAACTCAGCTCGCCTGCCTCTCATCCGCGATGAGTGCACAGAACGCCTTTGCGCTTGCTGGGTGGCGATCATTCCACAGCATCATCAACTTGATGTCTCGCTCGACGAACCACTCGTCCCCGACCAGTTCGCCGACTCCAGGTGGCTCCCCCATCGATGCCGTCGTCGCCGCGTCGGCTTCGGCTCTGAGATCCATGAAGTCATCGACCTCGATTCCGTAGGCCTCACTGAAGCGCCGATCGAACTCCGCCTCGACCTCGGCATCCGACGCCCCCTCTGGATAAGCACCAACATCGGGGAGTAGAAGAACTGGTGCAGAGATCAAGTTCGAGCTACCACCCAGACTCCCCTTGCTGAGCGCAATGCACTCGGCTAGATCATCACCTGTCATCGCATCCCCCGATCCGCAAGCCGCGGCCACAAGCATCATTCCGACGAACAGCGAGCTCCACATTCGAGCATTGCCCATCTCCAGATCCTACGGTGACGACTCCGACGTGGTAACGCTCCAACGCTATGCACTACATGGGCATCTCTGCCATTGTTTTGACCGCCCCAGCTTCAAGATCGCAAGAATCGCCCTGGATCTAAGGTGTCGGAGGACCGAGCCACGCGATCCCGTGCCATCCACTGGAGACCCGACCCGACTTCGTGAACTTCTTGCGCACATACTGCGCAACTTGTTCACGCATTCGGAATCACCTGGTGTCGGAGGGGCGACAGCGAAGAACTCTTCATAGAGACCTCGCAGTCCGGCATTCGCTTCGCCTCCGCGATCGGGCCGTGGTCGCGGGCTCGCCCGGGCTCACGTCATCGGTCGCTACATCTTCCATCCGCAGCCGGAAGACGAGCGCGAGTTGGATCCCGAGAGCGACCAGCAGAACGGGGATCGCGACGGCGGGCAGGATCTCTGAGTCGGGGTTGCCCGGCCGTGGCTGCACGAACTGGAAGAACACGTCGACCGCAGGAACCAGCACGACCAGCGTAATCCCAACTGTCAGCACAGCAGGGGCCAGACTTCGCCAGCGCGTTGAAGCATCGAAACCGAGTAGGAGCGCGCCAGCCCCGACAAGCGCCGGGAGGGCGAAGATATAGCTCATTCCCGGGGCGGCCAACGCCATGAACAACGCCAAGCTCCACCACACCATGAGTACACCCTCCAGGGTGCGCCCGCCCTCGACACGTCGCCCGAACTGGAACGGGATGACAAGCACCGCCGCCGCCAGTACCACCAGGACGAGCAGAGCCACATAGCTCTCTAACACACCCATGGTGTCGCGCCATCCGGCGTACGGCGTCCACAGCACCGCTGAGAAGATCGCTGCCGACAACGCAGCGATGAGCGTCGTGACGGCGTCTCGCGCCATACCCGGCCAGACGTGCCGACGTCGGACTGCAGCGAACAGCAAGACGCCTGCCGCGACCACAATGGGGATCCCCCACGACGTCGGGTACCGCACAACGTAGAACCGGCCAACGGTAAAGAAGACCATGTTGTCGCCGCCGGTCGTGACGAGATCTTCGGCTGCAAGATGGCGCACGAGCCCAAGCGTGTTGACGCCGTGACTGTGGAGACTCCGCCGACTCACAGAGCCCGGGGTGTCGGCTCCCGTGTGGTAGATCGTCGAACCGCGGGCGTACACGAACTCGACACCCGGGACGCCGGCATCCCGGAAGGGCGCGAAGTCGGTGTTCGATCCGCCGATCAGTGCGGTTGTCTCGGTGAGAAACGAAAACACGACAGGCTGCGGAGCGGAATCGACGAGTTGGTCGAGGACCCAACTCTGTGGTCCGTTCGTCTCGGTCAGCATCGATGGCCCACCGCTGCCGATCGCCTCCAGATTCACAACGAAGCGAGCGTCGTCGAACCATCGGTGGTCGTCGACGAAGGCGGTCGATCCGTACCGCGGCGCCGGTTCCTCACCGTCCGTGAAAAGCAGGATCACATCGTTCCGCAGTGGACTGCCCGCGAGCAGGTTTCGTGCCATCTCCAACGTCACTGCTACGCCGGACGCGTTATCGTTCGCTCCCGGGGTTTCGGGAACCGTGTCAAAGTGTGCGACGACCACCACAGCTCCGGTTGTTGCAGTGCCAGCGATGCGCGCCATCACGTTGACCACCGCAACGGTTCCCGAGTCGCGGTAGTAGTCAGGTGCAGCTACGGTCTGGAATTCGGGTTCGAGCCCGAGGTCACGAAGCTCGCCGGCGACGTGGCCTCGAACGTCCTGATTGGCTGCACTTCCGATCGGATGTGGCTGCTGGGCCACCCTGTCGACGTGTGCGAGTGCCCTGTCGACCGAGAAGTTAGTCGGGTCCTGATCCTGGTCGACTCCGGGAGCGACGAGCGGTGCGGCACCGGCTAGGCCGGCAGCAACAACCGCCGCCCAGTACATCGGCATCACGAATCGCCCTGCACGAGGAGACCGCGCAGAACGCCACACCGACAACACGATCCCAGAGACGAAGACGACGAGCCAGACACAGAGAGCGACTGTGAACACCGACCAAGCGTTTCAAACGTGGCCCCGTTCCCCCAGGGCATTACGTCACTCCTGCGATGCGACTCAGGTTGCGGCAGCCGCGAAAGAGAGCCACCGGCCGGCGTCGAAGTCGCACAGCTAGGAACACTGGTGTCGGAGGACCGAGGCGCACGTTCCCGTACCAGGCTTGGAGGTTGGCTGAATGGCGAGCCGAGCGATGTGACTAGATCCTTGATGACGACGCGGGACGCCGCTTCGTCTCGATGTCGCTGAGAGGCATTGTGACTCTGGCACTGTTCGGCCGTCCTGGCGACACTGGAGTCATGGGCAACAAAAATTCCGGCGCGTGGTCCAGATTGTCGTTGTTGGCAGCAGTCTCTTGGCTAGTCATGGCCGCGTGCGGGTCCGACCCCGCAGCCACGTCCCCGACATCGACGCAATCGGTCGCGTCGGAGCCAACGACAACAGCGACCACTACAACAGCTACGACAATTGTACCGACGACGACCACAACGGTTCCGGAGGTCGTAGCGACTGGTTGGTCGGAGGTCGACTCCGAGTCTGTGTCCGAGAAGGCATTCCCGCCGTGTTGTGCAGACACCTGGCACGGCGACGCCTCGCCGGTACTTGCCCCGGCCGGTGCGCCAATGGGCGACGGCCCTTACTTCGCGTCGGTGATCTGGCCTGATGATCCGACACTGCCTCTGGAACTCGAACTGTTCCGATTCGAGCAGTGCGCACTGCTTCCGGAGTATTCGTGCGAGCCACCTCCGCCGGGTTCCGAATTCTCACCGACTCAGTTGGGTGTGGATCCTTTCGAATCGCGACCCGAGACAGTCGCGCTTGATGACAGCGTTCGCGTCGTCGTGGTCGGAGCTGACGAGGAAGGCGATCGAGGCTTCAATGTGATCGAACAAGGGACTGGAACCGACCTCGCCGAACTGGCGAACGAGGTCGACCAGGCCTACGCCGAGGTGTTTGCAGATCGATTCGCCGCTGGAGAGAAACCCAGCGCCATCATCGCCGACGTCCTCGCCAATCCAGGCGGAGGATTCCAACCAGCGGCGACCGCGTTCGATGGCTTCGTATTCACCCCGCAGAGCGGACCACCACTGCTCTTCCAAATAGTCTTCCCGTACGTCGACGGCCAGAGCGTCGCCGGGCGCGGCACCGACGTGCTGGCAGTTCGGTCGATCGAGGTTCTCGACGATCAGATCACCCTGTGGGTGTACGCGGCCTACTACTCATAAGCGCAGGTTCTTGGCACCGGGTCGAGACGCACGGTATCGACCTACATCGCGCGCCCGGTCTTCACGGCTGATCCGCTCGGGTGCGTTGTCAATACAGCACCTGCTATGTCCCGAAGGTTGAGAACAATCGTGTCGGAGGGGGACTTGAACTCCGGCATGAGGAGATCACGCCGAGTGTTGTCAGGTGACGTTTAGCCTGGTCAGAGGTTGTTTTCGTGGGTCGGTCGTGCCGGCTGGTGTCGTCTGACTCCCGCTAGTTTCGTCCTGTTCGCGGACATTTCGCGGACAAGTTGCTGACAAGCGACACCTCGACTGGTCGGCCTATCGAGATCTACTCCGAAGCGTCGCTCAGCCGAGCGAGATCGTCAGCGGGAGACGGCTCATTCGTTCGCGCTCGACGGTCGGCGAGCGAGCGCTCACGATTCGCATGCCAGCGCGGTCTTTCCGCTTCCGGCAGCCCGCCCGCGGCGACGGCGTCGAGTCGTTCGACTGCGCGGGTTGACCGCGCATCGTTCAGTACGAGGAGGCCTTCACGGACGACGGTGTGGTCGATGAGTCGTTGGGCGACGAGGATGTCGACGAAGTCGATGTCCTTCGGTCGGCCGGCGATCAGTTTGGCTACGGCAAGGTCGTGGGGATCGAGACACCAACCAGTCGCTCCCGAGCTGGGATCGACCTCGGGGATCAGTCGGTCGACCCAACCATCTGGAAGGACGGATGTCTCGATCGAGATCCCATCGACGTGGAAGCCAAACGACTCATGGAAGTGCGACTCCTGACCGAGAGAACCGTCGAGGTAATCCGAGAGCCGATTGATCTCATCGCGGTTCGCGGCCACCGGCAGGATGTCGACCTCCGCCGACATCATCAACTCACTGTCGAGCACCATTGCCGAGTACGAAGCCAGGATCGACTGCGAACCCATGATGACGAGCGCACCACTCGCGCCTTGATGCCGCAGGACCTCACGAGCTGCTCGGATTCCGTGGTGGAACTGTTCGAGGTTCACCTTTGGAGTTCCTTCAGAGTGTCTCGTCGCTCCTCCTCATTCAGCACGCCGGCAAACGGGGAGCTTTGACGCAGGTCCCGAGCGAACTGATCGGTCGAGGTGAGTAGCGCCTCGACGTGACCGGCTCCGAGGGCAAGTAAGGATTCCCACACATCGACCCACCGTTGCTCACTCGGGCCGATCGATCGCATCTTGCCGATGTTCTGGCGCGCCTTCTCCATCACGGCAGTTGGGTTCGCCCGGAGCTTGGCGGCGACCGCAGTGCTGATCGCCAGAGATCGGCGCTCCTCGAACGTCAGCGCCGGAACGGCGGTCAACTCCGACTGCATGGAAGCCAACACCCGCTCCAACGTGTCAGCCTGGGGCGACACCCGCTCGCGTTCGTAGGTATTGATCCGTTCCCGCGAGGTATCTGCCAACTCGGCGAGTTGGCCCTGCGTGAGCCCAAGCTCGCGCCGACGCCGAGAGATGAGGCTTCCGGAACTCATGTAGAGAGTGTATCTGATCCGATACATATCCGCAAACCGCGAACCCTCCAGTCGTGGCCTCAAGCTCTGCTCGCTGTGGTCAGTTTCTTTTGCACCAGGACCAGAAGCGCCGCATGACCGACCTCGTCCGGCGAGCCCCGCATGTCGGCCAACACCAGCCAGAACGACGCTGCCGTGGCTTGGGCCGCTCAACCGCCTCACGTTTCGCGCTTCGAAGGGATCTCGGAAACGCGCACGCTGCAACGCTCATCTGCATCTCACTGCGCTCGGCGCTGACATCGACATCAACCTCCCTATCGCCGACCTCCGCGACATCACCATCAGCGACGGCGAGGTCTGCACGGCTGAAGAACTCGTATGACAAACATCCCGAACTGAACGCGCCGCTTCGGGCTACGACTGAATCACCGCGACCTCACCGCCGAGCCCCGCACACCTCTCGGCACGAGCCAAAACGTCGTCGCTGGACGTGAAGATCGACAATCGCTCGACCGGGTTGTAGCCACCGCCGCTGCCTTCGATCAGTGCTGCCTGGCTCTCACGCTCGCCGTCGGGACGTTGCCTCCAATACATCAGTGGGCCTTCGACGCCACCGGCCGAGTTGAGTGACGAAGCGGCCGACTCCTCGATGATCACGCCGATCGAAGAGACGTAGTTGCGGAGGTCGCGCACCTGCTCGACCTTTTCGATGAGTTGTCGTTCGCGTTCGGCCGCCTCGGACTGTACGTCAGGCACAGCCGGTATTTCGACCTCGGGGCTGATCCTTCCGATGATGCCCAGGCTCCGAAGTGGCGGCATCGAAAACCGGCCGATCGAGTTGAACCACGCTGGCTAGGCGCCGATTCATCGAATCATCGATGGAAATCCATGTGCCTCCGGATGAGGTCAGGCCGCTTCTGATCGTGAATGGCGTCTCTTCGCTGGTGACCGGCGCGTTCGGAGCAAGACTGCCGCAGGAGACAATCGTCTCACCGTCGACATTGAGGGCTTCGCTCGGTTCTACGGGACCAACCTCCGAACCAACCAGGTCCTCGGTTGTTGCCACCGGCTCCGGGTCAACCTCGGCGTCTGTGCTTGTTGGTGGCGGCACCTCCGACACGGGTGCGAGCAGCTCACCTGTTCCATCACGGTCGATGGCGAGCAGTCCGATTCCACCGAGCAAGAGGAGAACGGCCGCAGCCGACGCAACCAGCCTCGGCCAAGGACGCCAGTTCCGTTCCTCGGTTTTACCCTGACTTCGCTGGTGAACTTGGTGCCATTACCTACAACGGTGCACAGCCTCGCCGACCTGTTGCGTTCGGCAGCGATTTCTTCTGTTGACTTGACCTGTGGGGGCCGAATACTCGGCCGTGCTGGTTGAACTGGGGAAACGCGGCCGATGCTGGTCGATTGTGTCTCGCATTCTCTACCGCCTCATAGCTGCCCTGGCCCAGCTGGCAGTCCGCTCCGGCCGCTCCAGGGATCTCGAGACTGTCGTGTTGCGCCACCAGCTTTCCGTCCTACGTCGACAGATCGACCGACCGTCGCTCAACGACGGTGACCGGACCCTGCTCGGCGCCATAGCCGCCGCACTCCCCCAGCCCAATCGGCTGGTTGGCTCGTCGGCCTCGGCCACCGGCGCCACCGCTCCCTCCAACAGCGACCACCCCTGGCTACGGAGGCGCCGCCGCATCTGGACCAGCGCCACCTTCAGGTCGTGAAATCGACCCAATGCGACGGACTCATCAACGAATACCGACATGTCGCCTGACCAGGCACGACACAATTTCCGACCCCCACACACAAGATTGTGTACTCCACCAACGCCATCGAGTCGCTCAATGCCCGGTTCCGCAAAGCCGCGGTGCGGCGGGGCCATTTCCCGACCGAGCAAGCCGCGATCAAAGTGCTCTACCTGGTCTCGATCGAGAGGAGAAAGAACCGGAGCAACCCGACTGGACGGATCAACGCCTGGAAACAGATCCTGAACACGTTGACCATCCACCACGGCGACCATCCACCACGGCGACCGCCTGGCCGCCCTCAACCGATGACACCGACCACCCCGGATACACAGACGCCGCAACAGTCCCACCAAGTCAAGTTGGAAGATGCGCGGTGCGCCAATGAGCTTTCGGTTAGTGGTCAGAACCGGGAGCGCAGCGTCGGTAGGCCGTCACCGTCGAGGTGATCAAGCGCGTAGGGTCGACCGACTATCGCACAGATCAGGTCGATCCCTGGACCAGTGACCTCCGGACCAGAGCCGTGCCTCCAATCGCCGTCGGTCGCCCGGAAGCTGAGCCCTTCTGCCCGCTTCTTCCCGTTGAGCGGTGCCTTGGTCTTGACGTACCTCGGTCCGACTTGTGTGATGTGTTCTACTGGATGCTCGCCCCGGTCAGGTGGGCGACGAGGTGTCCGACGGTCCACGGATCACATACCGTGCTTTGCGCCCAGCCCTCGGCGGGCATCTCGCGCAGGTATGCCACCACAGCCTGGCCTTCCGCTCTGATCATCGCTTCCACGTCGGCTGCCATCAATTCGCTCCTACTGTAGGTCGGGCCCAGGTAGGGCCCTCACCTTGTTGACGGACGAGTCGTGCCAGCCGCGGCACCCTTTGACGGCGGTTGCGACGGACGCCAGCTCGGGGCGACAGACCGTGTCGCCTGTTCGTTCTCGCTACAGCGTCCGAGTGCAGAGACTCCTGTGGGAGCCATCGCGCACCCGCTGTCGCCGTCCGGCAGCCGTGAATAGCTACCGGCTTTGGATGTCGGTCGTCGGATCGGGCGAGCCTTCTGCGGGAATCCCGGAACCGTCCTCGATGACTTCGGGCGAACTCTCGTCTCCGTTGGCTTGTAGTTGCTGCTGTTCAGCTCTGTGCTGCAGTTGTGCTATCAGTGTCGGCGGGGCGGTCTGCGCTGCTAACTGCCACTGGTGACGAGCTGCTTGGCTGTCGGTGGCCAACTGGTGGATATGGGCCCTGGCAGCATGTACTCGCCACGGTTCACCGACCGCTGTCTGTTCGAGCTGGTCGAGCAGACCCATGGCGGCGGCCAGGTCGCCAGCTTCGGCTATGGCGACGGCCATATTGAGCTGGATCCCTGCGTTCTCGCCGCCGACATCCAAGAGCTGGTGGTACAGGTCGCGGATCGCGACCCAGTCAACAGCGTCGGCGGTACGGGCGAAGGTATGGTGAGCCGAGATCTCAGCTTCGAGCTGGAGTGGCGTCGTCAGACGGAGCCTTCGGCCTCTTCGTAGTGCCTCGTGGGCTTCATCGATGCACTCTTGGTCCCATTGGCCGCGGTCCTGGTCGGCGAGCGGCACGAACGTGCCCTCACTGTCGACGGCGGTGGCCGCCCGGACCTCGGACAGCAGCAGGAGGGCCAGCAACGACCAGGCTTCACCAAGCTCGGGGGCGAAACCCACAACTAGGCGGGCGAGTCGGATTGCCTCGTACCGAAGCTCCGCACCGGTTTCTATAGCCAACGCGCCCGGCCGCCGTCCGCAGCATCAGTAACACCTGATCCGTGGGCGCGATCGCCGGGTGACAGCAGAGCAACAGCAACGCCAACTCGTCGTCTCGGCTGGCTTCGAGCGGCTCGTCGATCGTCTCGAGCTCGACCCGCC
>Ga0209013_10001870_pt1 | contig 19371 bp, 16 predicted proteins | sample Cruoilmetagenom2_FD_187291 | JGI IMG/M metagenome (GOLD analysis project Ga0209013, IMG submission 187291) | Oil polluted marine microbial communities from Coal Oil Point, Santa Barbara, California, USA - Sample 2 (SPAdes) (version 2) | ecosystem: Environmental > Aquatic > Marine > Oil seeps ...
CCCATTGTAAACCATTGATAGATACCCCCTTCCCCCGTAGAAAAACTTGCAGGAATGCTCTGGTCGAGGCGCGGAGCGACTTGATCAGAGCTTCCCTAAGCGGTGTACTTTTTTGCTTTTACACTCATGCACAGTTTGACTGAATCATTCACCATGCCTGAGAAATTATCCATCCCATAATCCGAACGCTTGATAGTCGTTGTTGCCCTGACCATGATGTTCTCTTCGTTTTTCGCTGATTTGCCTTCGGAGCCAGTCAGTTCGACATCGAAACGTACGGATTTAGTTACACCATGCAGTGTGAGTTTGCCTCTCAGAACCGCTTTGGTGGGGCTTCTCCACTCGACACCGGTGCTGACAAAGAGGATTTCCGGATACTTCTCGACATCGAAGAAATCCTCGCCTTTGATCACATTTTTGACCAAAGAGCTTCTGGTTTCGAGGCTCGCTGTATTGATAACGATGACCGCCTGCTCGCCGTCGGCCTGCTGCTGATTCAGGGCAATTCCGCCCCGAACTTCCTTGAAACTGCCCTCGACATTCTTGATTTTGCTGTCAACGCAAAAGCGGATCTGCGAAGTCGACGTCTGGACACGGTACATGTGGCCGTTTTTAGCTGCATTCAGCAAGGTTGCGAGTACAGACTTCTCGATTTTTCCGTTCTCGAAGAGTGAACATGATACGCCCTTGCCGGCAACGGCAGCGCCTGATAAAGCATTTACAAACAGCAATCCTGCAAAAAATGTCCGATTAAAAAGTTTTCTGGTATTCATGATGATACCCTTGATTACTATAATATAAGCAAATCATAATATACTAATCTGCCTGTTGTCAAGTAATAGCAGAGAGAGAAGAGACAGGGCAGTGAATTTATGTAGAATATGGGATATCACGTTCATCTGCTGTTGACAAGGAATATGCATATTCAGTGGTACCCGGGCCATATGTACAAGGCCGGCAAAGAGATCAGAGAAGCCCTTCCGCAGGTGGACCTGATGATTGAAGTGCTGGATGCGCGCATTCCCTTCAGCAGCGAAAACCCCATGCTTGCGACTCTCCGCGGCAGCAAGCCCTGTATCAAGCTCCTGAATAAGAGTGATCTTGCAGATCCTCTGCTCACGCAGCAGTGGCAGGCTTATCTGCAGCGGCAGCAAGGTGTTGACAGCGTCGCCCTGCATCGTGGAGAGATCGACAAGATCAGAAAACTTCCTGATTTATGCCGTGAAATGATTCCCGCCAGAGGCAGGGAGCATAAAAGCATACGTACAATGATCGTCGGTATTCCTAATGTCGGGAAATCAACCCTGATCAATATCCTCGCGGGAAGAAGCATTGCAAAGACCGGCAATGAACCCGCAGTAACCAAATCACAGCAGCGCATCAACCTGCGCAACGGCATCATTCTCTCTGATACGCCGGGCGTGATGTGGCCCAATGTCGAGAACAGAAACAGTGGCTATCGTCTGGCAGCGACCGGAGCAATCAAGGAGACGGCTATGGAGTATGATGATGTTGCAATGTTCGCTGCAGAGTACCTTCTGCATCACTATGCAGATAATTTGCTGCAGCGTTATCACTTTGAGCAGATGCCGCAAACAGAGCTTGAACTGCTCGAAGAGATCGGCAGAAAACGCGGTTGTTTGCGAAAAGGCGGGCGGGTGGACTTGTCAAAGGCTGCAAAACTCTTCATTACGGAGTTGCGCGCCGGTACTCTGGGACGGATTACCCTGGAGACGCCAGCGATGATGGAGCAGGAGATGGCCGAAGTCGCGATTATCCAGGAGAAAAAGGCAGCCAAAAAAGCAAGGCGGCGCTCCAGGCGGTGATGACAGTTTGGAATAACTTGTAGGAATGCTCTGGTCGAGGCGCGAAGCTTACGCTCCCTGCTCACGCCCCTCACCTACGTCCATGTAGGCGAAGCGACTTGATCAGAGCTTCCTTAATCAAATCAGGAGAGTAAATCATGGCGCGTGAAGAGTGGAACAGTCAGCTGGGGTTTCTGCTGGCAGCTGTCGGCTCGGCGATTGGCCTGGGCAATATCTGGCGTTTCAGCTATCTGGCTTATGAGCATGGGGGAGGGGCGTTTTTAATCCCCTATATCATTGCCTTGCTGACCGCGGGCATTCCACTTCTGATTCTTGAATATGGCATAGGCCATGAGCGTATCGGCTCGGCGCCGCTGGCCTATGCCAAGATCCGCAAAAGCTGGGAGTGGCTCGGTTGGTGGGCGGTGCTGTTCGTCATGTTCGGCATCGTGCTCTACTACTCCGCTGTAATCTCCTGGTGTCTGAACTATTTCCTGCTCTCTTTCGATCTGGGCTGGGGAGATGACCCCGACAGCTTTTTTTTCAAGGAGTTTCTGCGTGTCAGTGAATCGCCTGCCCAGACGGGTGAGATCAGAACGCCAATTCTGTATGGACTGGTCGTGGTGTGGCTGATCAGTTGGGCGGTTATCTACCGTGGGGTGCAGCGCGGTATCGAACTGGCCAACAAGATCCTGATGCCGCTGCTGTTATTGCTGATCACGGTGCTGGTAGTGTGGGCCATGACGCTTGAAGGCGCTATGGTGGGGCTCAAGGCCTATGTGACCCCTGACTTCAGCAAACTCGCGGAGCCGAAAGTGTGGATCGACGCCTATAGCCAGGTTTTTTTCACACTTAGCCTCGGATTCGGCATCATGATCGCCTACGCCAGCTATCTTCCGGAGAAGGCGAATATCACGCGCAATGCTTTGCTGACGGCCGGCATCAACAGCGGCTTCTCCATTTTCGCAGGGATCGCGGTATTTGCCGTGCTGGGATTCATGGCGACAACCACAGGCAAGCCGATGTCGGAGGTGGTGAGCCAGAGCATCGGTCTGGCATTCGTCGCCTATCCCAAGGCGATCAGCATGATGCCCGGCGGAAACATCTTTGGCGCGGTCTTTTTTCTGTGTCTGGTGGTGGCTGGAATCTCATCGGCTGTCTCCATTATCGAGGCGTTCATCGCGGCCCTGGTTGACAAGTTCGGGGGATCGCGTAAAAAATCAGCAACCATGATCTCTGTCCTCGGCTTTGTTGGCGCGATCATATTCGCCACCCAGGGCGGGCTGCTGTGGCTGGACATCGTGGACCACTTCCTGACCCACTACGGTTTGATTACGGTGGGGATTCTTGAATGCGTTGTGGTGGGCTGGCTGTTCGGCACGGAGCGCCTGCGCCGGCATATCAACCGCGTCTCATCCGTGAATATTGGTCTCTGGTGGGACTTTTTGATCAGGTTTTTCATTCCAGTCATCCTCGCGTTGATCTTTATTGGAGACCTCTACACAGAGCTGCAAAAACCCTACGGTGGCTATAGTTGGACCTCGCTGGTGTTGATTGGACGCGACTGGCTGATCGTGACATTGGCAGTAGCCTTTCTGATTGCCTCCAGGCCCTGGCGCACCGGGCATCACAAGCTGGAGGGGCGAAGCAGTAGTTCCACTTTGTAAATGAATGAGAGCATGCGTATCCACCTGACTTTCTAAACAGGTGCCCTTGACATTGATGATTTCTGATCTATTCTTATTTTTTAATGCTGTTGAAAATCATTCTTATTACACTTCGTGATCGTTTCCGCAGGTTTTTACTGTAGCAACAGAGGAGTTGCTCATTTTCTTAGAAGTACGCATTTCAAGCAGAACACTATTGGTTTTCAAACCCCGTATAGAGGCGATGCGGCGTACCTGAGAGTATGCCGATTCCGAAAATAGAGGAGTATTTGCATGAAAACAGTGAAGCATGTTACAGGTTTGCTATTGACGACCATGCTGCTGATAAGCGTGAATACAGCTCATGCAGACACCAGGCGGCAATTCCCACTTAAGGTTGGCCACTCTGTGCTTACTGCTATGCTGGAGGCTTCAAGAACTGAATGTTATTACCAAATACAAACTAAAACTTCTGAAGTGTGGTTCAGCGTCGACAGCATAGCCGGGACGGCAAAGGGGAAATTCATTCACTTCAAGGGAGGAATCGCTCTGCAACCCGATGCCGCCAATAATGGCCAGGTGGTATTCGTGATCAAAAGCGACAGCATCTCTACTTCAAATATCGCTATTGACAAGGTGGTGCGTAGTAAATCATATATGGATGTCGAGCGCTATCCGGAAATTCTGTTTGTCAGTAGCGGTTTCTCGTGGCTGAGTGAAACCAGAGGTCTCCTGAGGGGCAAACTCACGCTCCATGGTATTACAAAAGCGGTTGCTTTCAATGTCGAGTTGAGTGACATCAAGGGGAACAAGCCTGGCAAAAGCGAAAACATCCTTGTCAAGATCAATACATCCATCAGCCGCTCAAAGTTTGGTATGAAATTGATGAGTAAAGTCGTCAACGATAGAGTCGAATTGAGTATGACTATCCAGGCAAAAAAACAGAGTAGCATCTCAAAAGAACAGCTCATGGCAATGTCTTCTTACTCTGGGCTCTGATGAGGGCTGCTTCGACTCAATCCTCTGTATCTCATTTCGGCAGCAGGGGAAATCTTGTGACGGCGGTGGAAGTGCGGCCGCAAGAGTTTAAAACGCTACTGCTTTTTCCTCTAGAATATTTGGATAAATTACTTCACAATGTCTATTAAATATAAATACACTAAAAAAAAAGGCTTCCAGCCATGCGCCTCCCCCTGTTACTGATCGCCAGCTTTTTTATAACCTCCTGTTCCATGGGTCAGGCGCTGGTGCGGCCTGCCATTCCGCTGGTCGATAATAGTATTGAAAAGCTCAACCGTGAAACCGACCTGAAGGCAGCCGAGAAGACCGTCACGGGCAATCTCAAGATCTTGAAGCGCATGCTCAAACTCGATCCGGAGAACGCTCAACTGCATACCTATGCAGCGCAGGGTTTCTATGGCTTTGCCTATGGCTTCAGGGAGGAGAGCCAGCCACAGAGCGCATCGGATTTGTATCTGCACGGCATGCGGCATGGCGTCACGGCGCTGCATCTTAACGGCGCCAGCAACCTGCTCGACAGCACGATTGCGGAGTTTAACAAGCAAGTCAGCGGCATGCGCAAGAGTGATGTTGCCACCATGTTCTGGACAGCCAGTAACTGGGGGAAGTGGATTGATATGCATCGCGACGACCCCGATGCCCTTGCGCAACTGCCTCGCGCCACTGCACTGATGCAACGCGTCATCGAACTTGAAGAGACCTTTTATTACGGCGGCGCGCATATGTTTTTTGGCGTCTATTACGGCAGCCGTGCGCCGACAATCGGGGGCAACTTCAAGAAATCCAGAGCATACTTTGATCGCGCCCGTAAAATCACCAACGGCAAACTGCTGATTCCCGATCTGCTGCAGGCGCAATACCTTGCCCGCCAGCAGTTCGACCGGAAAGAGTTTCACCGGCTACTCAGCGGCGTTGTCAATGCGCCGGATAACCTCATGCCGGAACTAGGCCTGCAAAACCAGATAGCAAAACGCAAGGCCGCAGCGCTGCTGAAGAGGGAAAACGAATGGTTCTAAGATTTCTCACCCTGTTACTGCTGTTATCGGCGTTAAGTGCCAATGTAAACGCCAAAACCCATGTGCTCAAATTTGCTACGTTGCTTCCGACAGGAACCTCGTGGACCAATCTGCTTGATGACTGGGTCAAGGAGGTCGAAAAGAAAAGCAAGGGCCGGCTCAAGTTCAAAATGTACCCCGGCGGTGTCATGGGAGATGAGCCCGATGTATTGCGCAAGATACGCAAGGGGCAGCTGCATGGCGGCATGTTCACCGGCTATGGCATCGGCCGTATTTACTCCCCCGCGCGCGTGCTGGAAGTGCCTTTTTTGTTCAAGAATACGCGCGAGTCGGATTATGTCCGCAAGAAAATGATGCCGGAGCTGGAAGCAGGCTTCAGGAAAAAGGGGTTTGAACTGCTTGGCTGGCCGGAAGTAGGCTTCATTCATTTTTTCTCCAAGCAGCCTATCAGATCCATGGATGGCCTCAGGAAATCAAAAATCTGGTTATGGCAGGGGGATCCGCTGGGAGAAGCATTTTTCAAAGCGGCGAAGATTAATCCGGTGCCATTGTCAATCATTGACGTATATACCCAGCTGTCCGCCAGGCACGGCAGCATAGACACCATCTACACCTCAAGCTTTGGCGCCATCGCCCTGCAATGGTATTCAAAACTCAACTACGCGAGTGAGATAGCATTTACCAACGCTATCGGCGGTTTGATAGTCAGCAACAGCTTTTACAACAAGCTGCCAAAAGATTTGCAACTGCTGCTGAAGACAACGGGCAAGCGGCTGGGTGATGAAATTCGCATGCAGGCGCGCAAAGAGAATAAGAGAAGCCTGGCTATTCTTAAGAAGAACGGCATCAAATTCATGTTTGGCTGGTCAGATGTCGATATGAATGAAATGGTCAGAATTCGTGATCTTGCAGCAAAAAACCTGGAAGCCTCAAACTACATTCCCGCCGCCACCTTCTCCAAAGTGAAGAAACATCTTAGTAACATCCGGCGATGAGTAAAAAAACAACAGTCAGGCAGCGAATCTATCAGTTTCATGATTGAAAAATTTGAACACGGCCTGGTAAAAGCTGAAAGCATCGTTGCCGCTTTCAGCCTGTTTTTACTCCTCGCTCTTTCACTGTTTCAGATTTTGATGCGTAACTTTTTCGATTTCGGTTTTTCTGAAATTGAAATCATCAACCGCAACCTGCTGGTTGTTTGCGGCGCCATGGGCGCCGTGATCGCCACATCAAAATTACGCCATATCAAGGTCGATGCACTCACACCGCTCCTGAGCAAGCGAATCGTGTCGCTGCTGCGTTTCCCGCTGTCACTCTTTTCCGCACTGATCTGCGCAGTGATGTGTTACCACGCAGTCATATTCACTCTGGATGAGTGGCAATACATTCCTGTCAATGAACGCTGGACACTACCGTTCACCCTGATTTACCCGCTTGGTTTTAGCCTGCTTGGAGTGCACTTCCTGCTTAACTGTTTTCACAAGAAAACAGATGCTTAGCGCGGCCCTGATACTGATCCTCCTTGCCCTTGTCGGCGTACCTCTTTTCGTGGTGCTCGCTGCCGGCGGACTGCTTGCCAGCAATTTTGCAGATATCAGCCCCGATATCCTGATCATCGAGATGAATCGTCTGGCGTCAACGCCCAATATGATCGCCATACCGTTGTTCACATTTGCCGGTGTGGTGATGGCGAACGGCGGTGCGCCGGAAAGACTGGTCAATTTTTACCGTGCCGCACTTGGCTGGATGCCAGGCGGGTTGGCTATCGTAACCATAGGAACCTGCGCATTTTTTACATCCTATTCGGGTGCATCGGGCGTTACAATTCTGGCCCTGGGCGGATTGCTTTATCCGATTCTTATAGGCGAGGGCTATCACGAAAAATTTTCTCTGGGCCTGCTGACAACCTCCGGTTCACTGGGCCTGCTGTATGCACCCAGCATGGCGATCCTGATATACAGCATCGTTGCCGGTGTCGGTATCGATAAAATGTTTCTTGCCGGCGTTGTCCCCGGAACACTGCTCATGATCATGCTGGCAATCTACAGCATGGTGCATGGCAGCCATTTACATGTTGTAAAGCATGAGTTCGATTTCAATACACTGGTGACTACCGCACGCGGCGCCATATGGGACATCTTTTTACCCATTGGCATCGTTTTCGGCATATTCGGCGGCTTTGTCTCTATTATGGAAGCCGCAGCAGCAACAGCCGCCTACGTCATCTTTATCGAGGTTGTTGTTCACAGGAAAATCGATCTGAAAACCCGGTTCTTCGACCTGCTGGTCGAAAGCTGCATTCTGTTCGGCAGCCTGCTTATCATCCTGCTGGTTGCTCTCGGCCTTACCAACCTGATGATCGATGCACAACTGCCAATGCAGATGCTGGAAGTGCTCGAGCGGCATATCACCAGTCCAATCGAGTTCCTGTTGCTGTTAAACCTGTTCCTGCTGGTCGTTGGCGCGATGATGGATATCTTCTCCGCCACTATAGTCGTGGTGCCTTTAATTATTCCCCTGGCGGCGCGTTATGGAGTCGATCCGGTTCATCTCGGTATTATTTTTCTTGCTAATCTTGAAATCGGATATTCAACACCGCCGCTTGGTATCAACCTCTTTATCGCCAGCCAGCGATTCGGCAGATCGATTGTCACCCTGTTCAAATCTACGCTCCCATTCCTTGCGCTGATGCTTGTCTGGCTGATGCTGGTGACCTACATACCCGAACTTTCGCTGTGGTGGAAGTAATTAACCACAGATGAACACAGATCAAAAGATGGAAAAATATCTGTGTGCATCCGTGTTCATCTGTGGTTAAAAATCCCGTCAAGCCACTGCTTTCTCGATCAAACGCCTGGTCATGTGCAGCCTCACTTCAGCGCTCTCCGTCAGCATGTGGAACAGATGATGCGGGCCTGTCGCCGCGCTGATGCGCGCATCGAGGTCGTCACGCACTTCGCTGTAATAAGAGAGCAGTGAGCGGTCAAAATTGTGCAGTGCGCGGCTCAGCGGATCCTTGCGCTGGCGTTCGAAAATCCGTTCCGCGCCATCCTCATAGAGATTACCCAGGCAGAGATGCACCGCCGAGAAGAGCGTCGCCCAGCCGTTGAACCAGAACATCAGATCGGTATCGAATCCTTCACCCTGCGCTGAGCCGTTGCGCAATACTTCCGCCAGGAACTCCTTTTCACGCACGGACTCGCCCTCTTCCAGCAGTTCGGCGCGGCCATAGGCGTCGATCGTGGAGCTGGTGAGCATCACCGGGTAGTCAGGATAGCGTTTGAGAACAAAAGATGCATCCTTGATCAGTTTGCCTTTTTGTCCCGGTTTGGCGGGGTTGCTCTTCTCTCTTGCTGATGGAGCAGAAGAGAGCACCTGAATCTGGTGCCCGTGTTCACCGAGCCGCTTGACCAGGCGTGCAAAGACACCTTTTTGAAACAGCTCCATCGAGAAATTGAGGCTGTTCTGCTTGTGCAGCAGCGCCAGCTGGATCTCTTTGTAGCGGGGAGCGGCCTCGACGATGTTGGCGATCTTTGCGACAGGAATGCGCTCTTTCAATGCCCCATGTTTATCGACGATCACCTCCTGGTGAAACTCGTCGAAGCTGATCTGCAGCAGCACACGGGCCCGGGGCCAGCTGCCGGGGCGATCCTTGATGGCCTTCACCATCGAGTGCAACACACGGTGCGTCTCCTCGCTGGTGTCGGCAAAGTCTCCGTTGAGCAGAATCGCAAAGGTGCGGATATGCCGCATCGAACGAATCGCCCGGTAGAAGTGATCCATGTGCCGGGTCAGGTCGCCTCCTGTGAATAGTACGCTCTCTGTATGGGCGTCCACCAACCGATAGAGTGATTCAGGGTCCTGATTCCGGCTCTTCGGCGGCCGCCAGATGAACATGCAGTGGCGGCATGTCTGCGGGCAGCCCATGGCGGGGATGATGCCCAGCTTGGCAAAGCGGGTTGTTTGTTTATCCATATCAGGCAGCGCATCCACCAGCGCCAGGCGTTCCTGATCGGCATCACCGAGCATCTCGCCATAGCGGTCACGCTCCCTGCGGCCAATCTCGCTGTAGGCAACGGCATCCGTGCGTGAGAAGAGCTGAAAACTCTCCCAGGTTTCCATAACTTCAGTGATCAACGCCTCGCTGTCGCCATGGTGTGTGGCAAGCAGTCGCAGCAGCTGCGTGCGCTGCACAGGACTCTCCGCCGGGGCGGCCATCCAGTGGTCGATATATCTCCTGACGAACTCCTCCCCGGTTGCGGAGCTCTCCAGCAGCTCCATCAGAAATGCGCGCGGTGAATTTGTGAATGCGGCGAGCAGCAGCGAGCGATAATCCTGGTGTACATTGTGTTGCAGCCAGAATAGGGCGTAGAGATAACTCAGCAGAAAGCCGAGATCATCGCTATGCGGTCTATCTCCCAGCATCTCCCGCATCGCGCCGCTGGTCATGCGATTGACCTCCGACTTGAAGCGCTGGCGCCTGTTCGCCACATAGATGTCTGACAACTCCTGTTGGTTGCTCACTGATGGGAGTCTGTTCGGCAGCATATTTCCACGCATGGGCTAATATTGTTACAAATGGAGTTTCAATGCTACTCTGGCAACCAAAGCTGAATTCCATCAAATTTGTCAGCATTTACCAGGAGAGATCGTTACTCTTGAATAACTTGAGTGACTTCTCAATATGTTCGTCTGTTGTTTGATACGTGCATGGCAGCACTCCATAGGATGTGCCGAGGAACGAGGCGCATCATTAGCGATCGATGCGCCTCGCAAGCTTGGCACATCCTATACAGGCTCGAACGCACGGGCTTTTTGAGAAGTTATGCGACATCGTACCATCACATTTTCCATTGGAGAGAACTTCATGGGACATTTGTTTGCTGTTTTGATGCTGTTGTTGATCCAGGGATGCAACGCCCAGCAGCCTGAGCCGCTGAAAGGTGATGACAACCTCTTCAAGGTGGTGACCGTCGCTGAAAATCTGCAACATCCCTGGGGACTCGCATTTTTGCCGGACGGGCGCATGCTGGTGACCGAGCGGCCCGGTCGGCTGCGCATTATCGAACATGGCCAGCTCGATCCGCAGCCGCTTTCCGGTTTGCCGGAGATCGCCGCAGGCGGGCAGGGCGGTCTGCTCGATATTACCCTGCATCCGAAGTACAGCGACAATGGCTGGATCTACTTCTCCTATGTTGGGGCGGGAAAAGGCGGCAAGGGCACCGAGGTGGCGCGTGCGCGTCTCGATGGACACAGGCTCAAAGAGCTGCAGATACTGTTTCGTCTCTACCCCAAGTCCGGGACTCAGCGTCACTTCGGTTCCCGCCTGCTGTTTGACAGAGAGGGATATCTCTATATCACACTGGGTGACAGAGGCGACAGGCCGCGTGCGCAGCGGCTCGATGACCATGCCGGTTCCATGATCCGTCTGCATGATGATGGATCTGTGCCACGGGACAACCCCTTTGTCTCTCACAAAAACGCGCTGCCAGAAATCTACAGTTATGGCCATCGCAATCCCCAGGGAATAGCGCTGCATCCGCAAACCGGAGATGTCTGGATTCATGAGCATGGTCCACAGGGCGGAGATGAGTTGAATATCATCCACCCTGGAGGCAACTATGGCTGGCCGGTCATCACCTACGGGGTCAACTATGGCACAGCCACAAAAATCGGGGAGGGTACGCATAAAGAGGGGATGCTGCAGCCGCTCTACTACTGGGCGCCATCGATTGCACCCTCCGGCATGAGCTTCTACACGGGTGACCGGTTCCCACAGTGGCGGGGCAATCTTTTTGTCGGTTCATTGAAGTTTCAACAACTGGTGCGGCTGGAGTTGAAGGGAGACGAGATCGTCAGGGAGGAGCGGTTCCTGACGCATAGATTGGGCCGCATACGCAAGGTTGCCACCGGGAGGGACGGCTATCTCTATCTGCTTATCGATGCGCCCAATGGCAGCCTGGTGCGGCTCGAACCGAAGTGAATCTGGTGCGAGATATTTTTGATGCATGACCATTGAGATGCAACGTCTATCCTCTCCCCCTTTTTCGATCCCCATCCGATGGGCTTTTCCGAATCCTCCTTAATTCCCTGTAAATACCGAGTCATTTGCTGTGAAATTTGGACTACTTTTATAGGTGAGCGGTCATAAAAGCCGGATGTTATAGAGAGGCGCCGACCAATAACCATAAAAGGAGAAAATGCAACATGAATACGCCATCACAAGAGGTCATAGAGAGACTGCAATTGCAATTGCGGGGAGAGGTTATCCTGCCGGACGATCCCGGCTATGATGAAGCCCGCACCATCTGGAACGCCATGATCGACAAACGCCCGGCAGTGATTGCCCGCTGCTCCGGCGTCGCTGATGTGATGCGCTCGGTGGAGATTGCAAAAGAGCAAAATTTACTCTTGTCGGTGCGCAGCGGTGGACACAATATCGCGGGCAACGCGCTCTGCGACGGGGGGCTGGCGATCGACCTGTCCGGCATGAAGTCGGTGCACATTGATCCGCATGCAAGGCGCGCCTATATCGAACCGGGGGCAACCCTTGGTGATTTCGACCACGAGGCGCAGGCCTTCGGGCTGGCGACTTCACTGGGGATCAACTCCACCACCGGGGTTGCCGGCCTGACCCTTGGAGGCGGTTTCGGCTGGCTGACCCGCAAGTACGGCATGACGGTCGACAACCTGGTGTCGGTGGAGATCGTGACCGCCGATGGTCAGCGCCTGTGGGCCAATGCCGAGCAGAATGCCGATCTCTTTTGGGCGGTTTGCGGCGGTGGCGGCAACTTCGGCATCGTGACGCTGTTTGATTTCAAACTGCATCCGGTTGGCCCCGACGTCATGAGTGGACTGGTTGTCTATCCGTTCGAGCAGGCGAAATCAGTGCTGAATCACTACAGGGAGTATGTCAAGAGCATACCTGACGACCTGAGCGTGTGGGCGGTGCTGCGCAAGGCGCCGCCGCTCCCTTTTCTGCCGCAGGAGGTGCATGGTACAGAGGTTGTGATTTTTGCCTTTATGCATGCCGGCGACATCGAGGAGGGCAAACGCCTGGTCGAGCCGCTGCGTCACTTCGGCAAACCTGTCGGCGAGCACATCGGCGTCAATCCATTTACTGCATGGCAGCAGGCTTTTGACCCGCTGCTGACCCTGGGAGCGAGAAACTACTGGAAATCCCACAACTTCGCCGAACTGAGCGACGGGGCCATCGATACCGTCATCGAGTATGTGGGCAAACTCCCTTCGCCGCAGTGCGAGATCTTCATTGCCCTGCTTGGAGGCGAGGCCAACCGCGTTGCGGCAGATGCAACGGCCTATGCGCACCGGGATGTCAACTTTGTCCTGAACGTACATGGCCGCTGGGACGAGGCGGACCAGGACGAGGCGTGCGTCTCATGGTCGCGTGACTTCTTCGATGCCGCCACCCCCTATGCCATGGGCGGCGTCTACGTCAACTTCATGACCGAGGAGGAGACCGACCGCATCGGCTCGGCCTATGGCCCCAACTACGACAGGCTTGCCGAAGTCAAGCAGAAGTATGATCCGGACAACCTGTTTCATCTGAACCAGAATATCAAGCCCGGAGGTTAACAGGGAAGGAAACCACGCATGGAGACGAACAGAGACGAATTTTATAGCTGTTCAACTCGAAAGCTTCGCAGGTTGGGCAAAGCGTAGCCTGCCCAACCTGCAACCAACTTCAGTCACTCATCCTGCTCCAGGTTAAACAGTTCCACCGCTTTGCCGCTTCGCTCATCGCAATGACAGTGAATTTTATGCATCGGCCGGCCAGCAGCAGAGAATCGAATCTGATCGTCAGCCGTCAATCCTGATAGCGTTGTCGTTGCACCACTCACGCAGCGCATTCTCGCTGGCTTGCTGTTCGTAGTCATACCACTGCTGCAGCATATCCTGATACTCCAGCAGATCCTTGAAACGCGCATAGGCGCCGCGACGGCTGAAGATCTCCCTCACCTTGTCAAATGATTCCGGCAGCTGCTCTGCTGTAAATCGCAGCACAAGATCTCTCCCGAGGTTGAAATCATTTTTGTGCGGGATGGCGATGTACTTCTCGTCATCGTCGATATCCTCGGGCAGGGGCTCTTCATCATCGCCAAATTCACTGTGCCAATAGATCTTACCTGTCTCCATGCACAGACAGGCTCCATGTTCCATGAACTCATCTCCGAAGCTCACAAAATCAAATGCATCCTGGATATCGGCGAATTTTACGCTTGCTTGAGTCATCAGACCATTCCTTGCAAATGATGCAAATCTTCAATTGTTTCTAGTTCATCCGCCTCTCCGGCCTGTGCCCGATAAAGATCCCTGCGAATTTGCAGATTGAGCCAAAAATCGGCGGAGACACAGAAAAACTTTGCCAGGCGCAGTGCGGTGCTGGGGGTTATGCCCCGTTTTAAATTGACCAGTTCATTCACACGTTGATAGGGGACATGGATAGCATCGGCCAGATCACGTTGACTGATTTGCATGGGTTCAAGGAACTCATTCCGAAGCATTTCGCCAGGATGAGTGGGTTGCCTGTGTGTTGGGATGCGAACCATGATGCGTCTCTAGTGATAATCGGTTATTTCTACGTTATAGGGGCCAGATTCACCCCACATGAAACATATTCGATACTGTTTATTGATGCGGATACTGTACTCGCCTTTTCTCCCCCCGGATAGGCCTTCAAGGTGACTGCCCGGAGGTGCTTTCAGTTCTTCCAGCGATTGAACAGAGTCAATCAGAAATTAGTGGTAATCTAGCGCGATGACCTCTGAAGCCGACACCCGCGCCAACTACATCGACCCCGCCCTGGCATCGACCGGTTGGCAGAGCAGCCAGGTTGTGCGTGAATACTACTTCACCGATGGCCGTAAACTCGCCGGCGGGCAGCGGGGCACGCGCTGTTTTGTCGATTACCTGCTGCATAGCGATAGCCGCCATCTCGCCATCATCGAAGCAAAGAGGCAATCGGCGCATCCCACACAGGGTCTTCAGCAGGCGATGGATTACGCCAATAAACTCGGTGTTCGCTTTGTCTACTCGACAAATGGTGAACAGATCTACGAATTTGATCTGGTGTCCGGCAAGGGCGATTATGTCGAGAGCTATCCAACCCCGGATGAACTGCTGGTTCGCTCTATGGGCGAGACCACCGATTTGGGTAGAGAGCTGCGGAATATTCCCTTTCATCTTGAGGCGGGAATGCGCCCCCGCTACTACCAGAAACTCGCCGTCCATGCCGCAACAGATGCCATCGGCGGCGGCAAACAGCGGGTGCTGCTGACCCTGGCCACTGGCACGGGAAAGACTTTTATCGCCTTCCAGATCGTGCATAAGCTTTTCCAGGCGCGCTGGAATCGCCGGCAACCCGGTTCACGTCGACCCCGCATTCTGTTTCTGGCTGATCGCAACATCCTCGCCGACCAGGCCATCAACACATTCAACCCCTATGAGAAGGATTTTATCAAGATCGATGGCGAAGAGATCAGGAGCAGAAACGGCGTCGTACCGACCAATGCGCACATCTTTTTCGCCATCTACCAGGCCATTGCCGAGCGCGAGAATATCGGCGGCTACTACAGGGAGTATCCGCCGGAATTCTTTGACCTGATCCTGATCGACGAGTGCCATCGCGGTGCGGCGAACAATGAAGGCTCATGGCGAGCCATACTGGATCACTTCTCTCCGGCCGTGCATGTCGGCCTGACCGCCACGCCTAAACGCACCGACAACATCGATACCTACAACTACTTCGGACAGCCCGCCTACGAGTACTCCCTGAAAGAGGGCATCAATGACGGCTTCCTGACTCCGTATCGCGTCATGCGCATTCGCACCAACCTGGATGAGCTTGTTCTAACCGGCGAGGATGAGATCATCAGGGGCGAGTCGAATCAGGATATCTACGAAACTGAGGACTTCGATAAAAAGATCATCGCTGACCGGCGTACAGAGCTGGTCGCCACGGCCATCCTGGAAAATATCAAGCCGCTGGAGAAAACCATCATCTTCTGCACCAACCAGGGACATGCCCTGACGATGCGGGACATGATCAACAGGCACAAAACGGTTGCCGACCCCTACTACTGCGTCCGTGTGACCAGCGATGAAGGCAAGCCGGGGCGCGATCTGCTGGAGCGCTTCCAGGACAACGACAGGGACATCCCCACCATCCTCACCTCGTCGCAGATGCTCACCACCGGTGTGGATGCCCGCAATGTGCGCAACATCGTCCTCGACCGCACTATCGGTTCCATGGTTGAGTTCAAACAGATCGTGGGACGGGGCACGCGGGTCTTCGATGGCAAAGACCATTTCACCATCATCGATTTCCGTGGCGCCACCAACAAGTTTTACGATGAAGAGTGGGACGGCGATCCCGTGTCGATTGAGACGCCGGACACAACAGGTAAAGGGAAACCACCAACGCCTAAAAAAGATGTTCAGGATAAACCAGATGACGAGTATCCTGATCAACCCAAAGAGAAACTCACCGTCAGGCTCAGCGAGGCGCGCGAAATTAGGGTGATCGATGTCGAGATCCGCTACATCGATGAAACCGGCCGTCCGCTCTCTGCCCAGCAGTTTGTCGAACGCCTGACATTCAAACTGCCGGGGTTGTTCTCATCGGTCGAAGAGCTGCGTGAAACCTGGTCGGATCCGGATCAGCGGGAAGAGCTGATTCAGAAATTGGCGCAGGCGGGCTTTGATGCCGAGCAGCTCGCCACCCTGCGGCAGATGTTTGAAGCCGAGCAGTGCGACCTGTTTGACCTGCTGGCCTTCCTCGCTTTTGAACAGCCTATGGAGACACGGCGGGTGCGAGCCGAGGCAACCCGGGAAAACGCCGCATTTTTTGATCAGTTCGAGCAGCAGCCAGCGCGTGATTTCCTTCACTTTGTGTTGAACCGCTATGAGGAGACAGGCGTCTCGGAACTCGCTCGTGACCGCATGCCCGGCTTGATCAGGATGTCAGGGCTGGGAACCACCCGCGATGCCTCCCGCGCATTCGGTGGCAGTCCCGCCCAGGTGCTGGCCGCTTTCAGGCAGTTGCAGCAAGAACTTTACCGTCATCATGCAAGACCTTGACTCACCACATCTTGATGCTTACACTGTTGAGTAAGTAAGGCAATGAAATTTTGTAAGGAGAAGAGTATGCAGTCAACCGTCACGGCTAAAGGCCAGATCACTATCCCCAAGGCGTTGAGAGAGCAGTTGCATCTCTCTTCGGGTGATCGCGTCGAATTTATCCTCGAAGAGGATGGTGTCGTACGTATGCTGCCGCGTCTGGCATCGGTGAAAAATCTTAAAGGGATGCTGCCAAAGCCCGACAAGCCGGTTTCACTCGAAGAGATGGACGAAGCCATCGCCAGTGCGGTCACTCATCGATGAGCGGTCCGGTATGATCGGATTGGATACCAACGTCCTGGTGCGCTATATCACCCAGGATGACCCATCCCAAAGCGATATAGCCAGCCGGCTTATAGAGACCCGTTGTAGCAAGGCCAGCCCCGGACGTATTTCCCAGATCGTGTTGTGCGAACTGGTGTGGGTGCTGCGCCGGGCTTATGGCTATGAAAAGAGCCAACTGATTGCATTGCTCGATCAAATCCTCGTCACGGCGGAACTCGATATCGAGAACGAAGAGCTGGCCTGGAAGGCGCTTGCCGCGTGGCGCGATGGAGCAGCAGACTACAGCGATTACCTGCTCGCCCTCGCTAACCATGCCGCCGGATGCGAATGCACCTACAGTTTCGACAGCAAACTTGCCCGTGATCCAAACGTGGCTATCCCGAAATAGGCTTTTGTCCTAATGTCACTGCAGCAAAAAATAGACCGCATCACCGACATTCTGCGCCGCGACGACGGCATCTCCGGCGCGATGCACTACACTGAGCAGACCTCGTGGATCCTGTTCCTGAAGTTTCTCGATGACTACGAGGCCGAGAAGGCGGATGAGGCGATTCTCTCAGGCAGGGATTATTCGCCGGTGCTGGACGAGCAGCACCGCTGGTCGAGGTGGGCCTGCCCCAAAACAACCGATGGCAAACTCGATATACAGAAATCACGCACAGGTGACGACCTGCGCGACTACGTGAATGACGAGCTGTTTCCCTATCTCAAATCCTTTCGCACCCGGACCCAGGCGGATCCCAATTCGTTCAGCTACAAGATCGGCGCCATCTTCGAATACCTGGACAACAAGATTGCTTCAGGCCATACCCTGCGCGAGGTGCTGGACATCATCGACGGCCTCAACTTCCAGTCGGAGCAGGAGCTGTTCGAACTCTCCGAGGTCTATGAAGGGCTGCTGCAGAACATGGGCGACGCCGGCGGTTATGCCGGCGAGTTCTACACCCCGCGTCCATTGATTCGCGCCATTGTCAAGGTGATCGATCCGCAACCGGGTGAAACAGTCTATGACGCCGCCGCCGGCTCCTGCGGCTTCCTCATCGAAGCCTTCGAGCGCCTGAAGCGCAAGCGAAAAACGCTCACCACCAAAGAGTGGGATCATATACAGCAGCAGACCCTCTTCGGCTATGAGAAGACCTCGCTGGCCTACGTCATGGGTATGATGAACATGATCCTGCACGGCATCGAGTCGCCGAATCTCTACCGCCGGAACACCCTCACGCAGAACATTCGCGATATCCAGGAGGGGGATCGCTACGACATCATTCTCGCCAATCCGCCGTTTGGCGGCAAGGAGAAGCCGCAGATCCAGCAGAACTTTCCCATCCAGAGCAACGCCACCGAGCTGCTGTTTCTGCAGCACTTCATGAAGTCGCTGAAGAGCGGCGGCAAGGCGGCTATCGTCGTGCCGGAGGGGGTGCTGTTCCAGAGCAACAGCGCCTTTACGCAGGTGAAGCAGGAGCTGCTTGAGCACTTCAACCTGCACACCATCCTCAGCCTGCCCGCCGGGGTTTTCCTTCCCTATTCGGGCGTCAAGACCAACGTGCTCTTTTTCGAGCGCAGCGGCGGAACCACAGAGACCTGGTTCTACGAGTGCGAGCCGCAGCAGAAGCTCACTAAGAACAAACCGCTGGCCGATGCCCACCTGGCAGAATTTGTCGAGCTGTATGGCAAACGCACCACCACCGACCACTCATGGAGCGTGCCGGTAGAGAAACTGAAACAGGATTACGACCTCTCGGCAAAGAACCCGGCGAAGCAGAACGACGTGGAGCACCTGCCGCCGCGTAAAATATTGGAACTTATCCAGGAGCAGGAGGCGGCAGTAACCAACCTGCTGGGCGAAATCGACGAACTGTTGGCGGAGAGGTAGGGGTGGAACAGGCGTTGTATAAGTTGCCGGAGGGGTGGGAGTGGCAAAGGTTAGGTGGAATTGGTGTTGTTATCCGAGGTGTGACATACAAGAAAGGTGATCTGTTAAATTCAATAACTTCAGATACAATAACGCTTCTCAGGGCTAATAATATTCAGGAAACACTTGATCTTTCTGAGGTTCAATTGCTCCCAGCAGAGAAAATTAAACCAGATAAAATTCTTCTAAAAGAAGATATTCTATTCTGTATGTCTAGCGGTAGTAAGCACCTCGTTGGTAAAAATATCAGGATTACAGAAAAGTTGCTGGATTACTCTTTTGGGGCATTCTGCTCAATTTTACGGCTGAAGAACAGAGAATTTTCCCCATTTGTTGCTCTTTTTCTAGCAAGTTCACAGTATAAGAATGCCTTACTCCCACTGTCAAAAGGGGCAGGAATTAATAATTTGAAGGGGAGGGATTTAGAGGATCTTGTAATACCCCTCCCACCTCTCGACGAACAAAAACGCATCGTCACCAGGCTCGATGCGCTCTTCATCCGCATCGATACCACCATCACCCACCTCCAGGAGACTCTTGAACTAACC
>Ga0209013_10001871_pt1 | contig 19359 bp, 24 predicted proteins | sample Cruoilmetagenom2_FD_187291 | JGI IMG/M metagenome (GOLD analysis project Ga0209013, IMG submission 187291) | Oil polluted marine microbial communities from Coal Oil Point, Santa Barbara, California, USA - Sample 2 (SPAdes) (version 2) | ecosystem: Environmental > Aquatic > Marine > Oil seeps ...
CTTGAATGGGCACTAGGAATGATGAACGATAGTGATACAATTTCTGAAAATACAACGCACTTAGTTGGAGATAACTCAGAAGGCCGAGTGAAAATGGTTGTTGTAGGTCGTGGAAAACAAAAACAAAACTTTACAACACAAGTTATTCACTGGGGTAAACAAACAGAAGGACATATCTTGAAACACGGTGTGATGAAAGATGAAGCTTCTTCTATTTTCAATGGTATCGGGAAAATTGAATTTGGTGCTACAAAAGCAAATGCAGTTCAAGAATCTCGTGTATTAATGCTAAGTGAAAAAGCCCGTGGGGATGCAAACCCAATTTTATTGATTGATGAAGATGATGTAACAGCAGGCCATGCAGCTTCTGTAGGCCGAGTAGACCCACTTCAGTTGTACTATTTAATGAGCCGTGGTATTTCACAACACGAAGCAGAACGCCTTGTTATTCATGGATTCCTTGCTCCTGTAGTAAATGAATTACCGATTGAAGGCGTTAAGAAACAGCTGACGGAGGTTATTGAAAGGAAAGTTCGCTAATGCTCAGTAAAGAGATTCGAAGCCATTTTCCCATTTTACACCAAGAGATAAACGGTCATCCACTTGTCTATTTAGATAGTGGAGCGACTTCTCAAAAACCAACTCAAGTAATTGAGGCGATCAAGAATTATTATGAATTAGAAAATTCAAATGTACACCGTGGTGTTCATACACTAGGTAACCGAGCAACTGATAGTTACGAAGGAGCACGTGAGAAAGTTCGTAAATTCATCAATGCTACATCAACTAAAGAAGTAATATTCACACGTGGTACAACAACATCGCTAAATACAGTTGCTAGAAGCTACGGCCTTGCAAATGTTAAAGAAGGCGATGAAATTGTTATTACGTATATGGAACACCATTCGAATATTATTCCTTGGCAACAACTTGCAAAAGAAACAGGTGCTACGCTTAAATATATCGATTTAGAAGCAGATGGAACTATATCTTTAGATAGTGTTCGTTCTACTATTACAGATAAAACAAAAATTGTTTCGGTCGTTTACGTATCCAATGTATTAGGAACAATGAATCCAATCAAAGAAATAACACAAATTGCACACGAACATGGTGCAATCATGGTTGTAGATGGTGCACAAGCATCACCACATATAAAATTAGATGTTCAAGCATTAGATTGCGATTTTCTTGCATTCTCAGGACATAAAATGTGTGGACCAACTGGTATTGGTGTTCTATACGGGAAACAAGCATTGCTGGAAAAAATGGAACCAATTGAATTCGGTGGGGAAATGATTGACTTTGTAGGTTTGTATGAATCTACGTGGAAAGAACTTCCTTGGAAATTTGAAGGCGGTACACCAATTATCGCTGGTGCTATAGGACTTGGTGCTGCAATTGATTTTCTAGAAGAAATTGGCCTTGATGAAATTGAAAAACATGAACATGAGCTCGCTGCTTATGCAATGGATAAAATGTCAGCTATTGATGGGTTAACTATTTATGGTCCAACAGATCCATCTAAAAGAGCTGGAATCATAACGTTTAACTTAAATGATGTTCATCCACATGATCTCGCTACTGTGCTTGATATGAATGGTATCGCTGTTCGTGCGGGACACCACTGTGCACAACCATTGATGAAATGGTTACAAGTTTCTGCAACTGCGCGTGCGAGCTTCTATCTATATAACACAAAAGAAGATATAGATTCTTTAATAGCTGGCTTACGTACTGCAAAGGAGTATTTTAACGATGTCTACTAATAATTTAGATCAACTATACCGAAGTGTAATAATGGATCATTACAAAAATCCTCGTAACAAAGGTTCAATTGAGGATGGAGCTTTAACAATTGACATGAATAACCCAACATGTGGAGATCGTATCCATTTAACATTACAAGTGGAAGATGGAGTTATTCAAAATGCTAAGTTTGACGGAGAAGGTTGTTCTATTTCTATGGCTTCCGCTTCCATGATGACACAAGCAGTAAAAGGAAAGAAAGTAGAAGAGGCATTGCAACTTTCTACAGTATTTTCAGAAATGATGCTTGGAAAAGAGCATGACGACTCTATTGACCTTGAAGACATAGAAGCACTAAATGGGGTATCTAAATTTCCTGCGCGTATTAAGTGTGCAACACTTGCATGGAAGGCAATGGAAAAAGGTGTTTCTGAAGAGTAGAAAAGCGGAAGCGCCTATATCTGCCCCGACAGGCAAATGGGAAATTGCGAGGAGGCAGCTCCTCAGCCACCGCAGTGATTACCCATTTGACCCCGAGGGGCAAGGCGCTGTAGCTAGACAATTAAAAATAGAACGGAGGAATTACGATGGCTAAAAAAATGCCTGAAATTGGTGATTATAAATATGGTTTCCACGATAAAGACGTATCTATTTTCCGTTCAAAACGTGGATTGACGAAAGAAATTGTCGAAGAAATCTCACGTATAAAAAGTGAACCGCAATGGATGTTAGATTATCGCTTAAAAGCGTTAGAAATTTTTTACTCAAAACCAATGCCACAATGGGGTGGAGAATTAGGGTCATTAAATTTTGATGAAATTACGTATTACGTAAAACCATCTGAACAAACTGAAACATCATGGGATGAAGTACCAGCAGAAATCAAAGCAACTTTTGATAAACTTGGTATTCCTGAAGCAGAACAAAAATATTTAGCAGGTGTTTCTGCACAGTATGAATCAGAAGTTGTTTACCACAATATGAAACAAGAACTTACTGACTTGGGTATCATATTTAAAGATACTGATTCTGCTCTTCGTGAAAATGAAGATATTTTCAAAGAACATTTCGGGACAATTATTCCATCAACGGATAACAAGTTCTCTGCACTTAACTCAGCAGTATGGTCAGGTGGATCTTTCATCTATGTACCAAAAGGCGTAAAAGTAGAAACACCACTTCAAGCATATTTCCGTATTAACTCAGAAAACATGGGTCAATTCGAACGTACGCTAATTATTGTAGATGAGGGTGCTTCTGTACATTACGTAGAAGGATGTACAGCTCCTGTTTACACAACAAACTCACTTCATAGTGCAGTAGTTGAGATTATTATTAAAAAAGATGCATATTGCCGTTATACAACAATCCAAAACTGGGCAAACAACGTATTTAACCTAGTTACAAAACGTGCAGTTTGTGATGCAAACGCTACTATGGAATGGATTGACGGAAATATTGGTTCTAAATTAACGATGAAATACCCAGCAGTAATCCTTAAAGGTGAAGGTGCTCGTGGTATGACACTTTCAATCGCAATTGCTGGTAAAGGACAACATCAAGATGCTGGTGCGAAAATGTTACACTTGGCTCCTAATACTTCTTCTACAATCATTTCGAAATCAATTTCGAAACAAGGTGGGAAAGTAACTTACCGTGGTCAAGTTCATTTTGGACGTAAAGCTACTGGTGCTCGTTCGAACATTGAATGTGATACATTAATCATGGATAATCAGTCTACTTCTGATACTATTCCGTACAACGAAATCTTGAACGATAATATTTCTCTTGAACATGAAGCGAAAGTTTCTAAAGTCTCAGAAGAACAATTATTCTACTTGATGAGTCGTGGGCTTAGTCAAGAAGAAGCAACTGAAATGATCGTAATGGGCTTCATCGAACCATTCACAAAAGAACTTCCAATGGAATATGCGGTTGAGATGAACCGTCTGATCAAGTTTGAAATGGAAGGAAGCATAGGTTAATACTCCAAAAGTGTTGGTGTAACAACGTTTTGTCAGTATTTATATATGATTAGAAATCAGTCGTGCCGATTTTGTGCCGACTTGTTTACAAAGTAAAGAAGAAGGCGAACTTATTTATAGTTCGCCTTCTTCTATTTTTTTCGATCAATTTCAAATTGCTCAACAACTTTATAAGTTAATTCTTCTACTTTAACTAGTTTACTCTTCGCATTTGTGAGATGATTTGCATTATAGCTCACATTTGCTTTTTTTACATCGTCAGACATAGATATTATTAGTGCATTTAATTCTTTTGTCAGAACTAAAGTGGGCTCATATTTTCTTTTATTTTCTGCTCCTAACTTATCATATTGGTCATCTGGTGGTACAGATATATCCAATATCTCTAAATAAATTTCAGTTATTTCTTCCTCATCATCTATAGTGTTATTAAATAGCCCATGTAAATAGTTTACTGAAGATGCTAGTTTTCTTAAATTGTTAGCAGTTGTAGTGGTATAAAAAGCTTCCGTTTCTTCGTCATTCACAGGCAAAACAGTCTCTACTACAGCTTCTTTTTCCATTTCCATATCATAAACTGCACAAGCAGACATAAGCATACAAGCAAGTATTATTAAAGTTACTATTAGTTTATTCAAAATGTTTCCTCCGTTAATTCATAGAAACCTTCCTAATTGTTTGTGATACAGGATTGACCCAATATAACCTGCTACATATGCTAACAATACGATTAAAATAGCATCTGTGTTTAATAAATCATGTCCATAGTATAATCGGTTAAGTACAATGTAAAGTGCGGCACATATACCGCCAAAATGTAGAGAGTGTTTCATGTAAAAATGTGTTCCTATTAACCCACCTAAGATTGCAATTACAACAACAAGAATAAAAAATGATTGAAATGCCTTCGGTAATACACTGGCTTCAATGTATAAAAATAGCACGAATAATAAATGTTGTATAATTAGTGTAATTAAAAGTGCAGGAAGCCAATTAAATTTTTTTCTGTGCATAAAAAAACCTCCATTTATTTTTACTATATTCAACTTGGGGGAGATTTAGAATCTTATTTACTCCAGGAAAAGAGTTTTGTTTTCGAAATCTTACTCTGAACGAATGATATGATATTATTGTATATATAATGAGGTGATCTAATGATTCAAATTGGTTTAACTGGCTGGGGAGATCATCCCGACTTGTATGTTTCTTCTGCAAAAGAAAAACTGCAAGATTATAGCGCTCATTTCCCAGTAGTGGAATTAGATGCATCTTTTTATGCTATTCAACCAATAAAAAATAGTTTGAAATGGATAAAAGAAACACCTGCTGATTTTCAATTTGTTGTAAAAGCTTATCAGGGCATTACAGGACATTTACGTGGGGACTTTCCATTTGAATCTACTAAAGAAATGTTCGAGCTATATCGAAAGTCAATTATGCCTTTTAAAGAAGCCGGAAAGTTAGCTATGGTATTAGTTCAATTCCCCCCTTGGTTTCGTTGTGAAACAGAAAATGTGACCTATCTTAGAAAAGTAAGAGAAGAACTGAAAGATTTTGATGTAGTAATTGAGTTCAGACACCAATCTTGGTATGCAGCTGAATTTCAACAATCGACATTACAATTTTTGAGGAGTCATCAGTTTCACCATAGCGTCTGTGATGAACCACAGGCTGGAGAAGGAAGTATTCCTCTAGTTCCGATTGCAACTTCTGATAAAGTATTAATACGATTACATGGTCGAAATACATATGGGTGGGTTAACCATGGGAATAAAGAAAAATGGAGAGAAGTTCGGTATTTATACGACTATAATAAGGAAGAACTAGCATATATTAAATCAATCTGTGAGCAATTACATGAACAAGCAAAAGACGTCATCCTACTATTCAATAATAATTCTGGAGGACATGCAGCTAATAATGCAAAGGCTTTTCAACAAATGCTTGGTGTTAAGTTTGATGGGTTAGCTCCAAGGCAGTTAGATTTATTTGAGGAAGATTTTTGATAGGAATTTACTCAGACATACACTAAGTGAAATGAATGAAAGGAAGGTAGGGGTCGAGAATGAAGGAAATAATATATATTTATCATACAAATGATTTACACAGTCATTTTGAAAATTGGCCAAAGATTGATCAGTTTCTTTCAGAAAAAAGAAAAGCTCACCATCCTAATGATTTCTACCTTACTTTAGATATTGGGGATCATCTGGACAGATCGAATATATTTACAGAGGGTACGCTTGGTATAGGGAATATTGAATTATTGAATCAAGCAAAATATGATTATGTGACTATTGGAAACAATGAAGGCATTACATTGAGTCACGATGATTTAGATACTTTGTATACAAATGCACAGTTTGGAGTCATTGTTTCGAATTTTACAGATCAATTTGGTAATATTCCCTCGTGGGTGCTGCCTTATAAAATCCATACGTCACCATCTGGTATTCGGATTGGTCTTGTAGCTGCAACAGCAGATTTTGGGATCTATTACGAAAAGCTTGGATGGCATGTTCAAAACCCTCTAGAGCGCTTAAAAGAAGTTTGTGCAGAAATTGAAGGGCAAGTAGACATCATTATTTGTATGTCTCATTTAGGGATATCACAAGACGAGCTAATTACTCAACAAATACCACAAATTGATGTTATTTTAGGTGCTCATACGCATCATTTTTTTGAAGAGGGAAAAATGTTAGGAAATACATTACAAGCTGCAGCAGGGAAATTTGGCGTGTATATTGGTCAAGTTACAATCGAATATGACCATGACAAGCGTGAAATCATATCTAAACAAGCAATACTATACCCTACTGAAGATTTACTAGCTCCATTGGACAATGATTTAAAGCAGAAGCGATGGAATGAAATTGGTATTAGAAAACTTTCTACTGAAGCTTTTCAAAATCCTAAAAAGCTTACGAAAGATTGGTTTCAACGTTCCGATATGTCTGATTTCTTTGGAAAAGCATTATTAGCATTTACCGAAGCTGATTGTGCGATGTTCCCAGCAGGTATACTACTCACAGATTTAAACAAGGGTGTAGTTACAGATAAAAATCTGCATAGTTTGTTGCCCCATCCGATAAATCCTTGCGTGATCACTTTAACAGGTGCCGATTTAATAGAAATCTTAGAACTATCAAAAAACGAAAAGTGGCCACATTTGGAAGTTAAAGGCTTAGGGTTCCGTGGGAAATACTTAGGTAAGATGCTTTTTGAACATTTAGTGGAAGATGACAACGGAGACGTTTACATTCGAGAAGAATTACTTCAGTTAGGGAAAATGTATAAACTTGCTACGCTAGATATGTTTACTTTCGGTTATTTCTTTCCTTCATTAAAATTTGCACATAAAAATTATTTTATGCCTGAGCTATTAAGAGATGTTATGAAATGGTACGGGAAAAAACAAGAACTAATTAAAAATTGACATCGATTACCCCCTAATTACATATAAATAATTAGGGGGATTTTATGCGGTTTAATAAAAAAAAGAAACATTTTAATATCTTTACACAACAGCGTAAATTAGCCATTTTTTTAGCGTGTTTTCTGCTATCTATAGCGGGCTTGTTTTACTTTATTAATGGACGTTTAACACCCACCTATTTAGATTATGCAGAGGTGCAAACGAATAAGATTGCATCCATGGTTATAAGCAAGGCGATTAATTCCAGGACTGCGAATGTATTAGACGTGAATGATATTATTGAGGAAGTTCCATCAGATAATAATAACAATATGGTGACGACAAAATTTAATACAGAAATCATTAACCGAGTGCTATCTGATACAAATAGTTTGGTACAATCACATTTAGAACAAGCAGAAAAGGGAGACTTGTCGAGTTTACCTTATTTGGATGATATAGAGTACGACAAACAAACAATGGAAGATCAAGGTGGAGTCGTATTTTTTGTACCAATGGGGCAAGCGACTAATATCCCGTTAATCGGTAACTTAGGTCCTAAAATACCGATCCGTTTTCATGTCATCGGAAATGTTCAATCAAATGTGGAGTCTTCTATAAGAGAATTTGGTATCAATAATGCGTATGTAGAAGTGAGCATTCATATAAAAGTTAATGTACAAATAATCGTGCCCTTAGCAAGTAAAATGAGTGTAGTGGAGCAGAATATCCCTGTAGCGATGGGGTTGGTTCAAGGGCAAGTACCATATATTTATACAAAGGGTGAAGGGGGTAGTGCTCCATCTATAGAAGTGCCAGTACCTTTGCCGGAAAAATAAAACAAATTCAAAAGATGCGACCAATCTATGTAAAATTATATAGGTTGGTTTTTACCCAATGGTTTCACTAGGGAATATCGGTTTCAGAAGGTTGTTTGTATTCTAAAAATATGTTACATTGACAACAGTAATGTAACATTTTTAGGAATGGGGTCGATGAAAAGTGACATCGTGTAAACCGACGAAATCAGAATACCAACGTAAACCAGATTGGTTAAAAATAAAGTTAAATACAAATGAAGACTATAATGGTCTGAAGAAATTAATGCGTGAAAATAACTTACATACAGTTTGTGAAGAAGCTAAATGCCCGAATATTCATGAATGTTGGGGTTCGCGAAGAACAGCTACTTTTATGATTTTAGGAGCAATTTGTACACGTGCATGTCGTTTTTGTGCTGTTAAAACAGGACTTCCAACAGAGCTTGACTTAGCAGAACCTGAACGCGTAGCAGATTCAGTTGTTATAATGAATCTAAAGCATGTAGTAGTAACTGCTGTAGCCCGAGATGATTTAAAAGATGGCGGTTCAGAAGTGTTCGCTGAGACAATTCGTGCAATACGTCGTAAAAATCCATTCACTACAATAGAAGTATTACCTTCTGATATGGGTGGAATTGAGCAAAATATTCGTAACATAATGGATGCAAAACCAGATATTTTAAATCACAATATCGAAACAGTACGCCGTTTAACTCCAAGAGTTCGTGCAAGAGCACAATATGATCGATCACTAGAATTATTAAGTCGTGCCAAAGAAATGCAACCTACAATTCCAACTAAATCATCCCTAATGCTAGGTTTAGGGGAAACAAAAGAAGAAATTATAGAAGTTATGGATGATTTACGAGCTAATAATGTAGACATCATGACAATCGGTCAATATCTACAACCAACGAAAAAGCACTTACCTGTGTTAAAATATTATTCACCTTCAGAATTTGGTGAATTACGAGAAATTGCGATGAGTAAAGGTTTCTCTCATTGCGAAGCTGGCCCTCTAGTTAGAAGTAGTTATCATGCAGATGAACAAGTGAATGCTTCTGCTAAACAACGCCAACTACAAGGTGAAGAGAAAATAGCTACTCTAAACAGCTAATGGATGGTGACGAAATGATTATTGCTGAAGGTTTTACGTATGAGATCATAGAAGATTATCGTGAAGCATTTAAAGAAGAAGCCTTCATAGAAAGATATAGCGAAATATTAACGAAATATGACTATATCATGGGTGACTGGGGCTATGGTCAACTCCGTTTAAAAGGTTTCTTTGAGGATAAAAATAATAAGGCAACTTTCGATACAAAAATAAGTACGATGAAAGATTACTTATATGAATATTGTAATTTCGGTTGTGCTTATTTCCTTATCAAGAAATCTGGAGTTGCACCAAAAGTAATTCCTGCCCAGATAGAAGAGCCAATACAAGAAAACGTGGAATTAGATCAAATTTGATCTAACTCCACGTTTTTTTAGTTTAATAACTCACTTAAGTATTCTCTTAATTCTGCAGCTTCTTCTTCATTTCTATTATAAATATGCTCCAAGTATCCTGGTTCTTCTAGGTCATCTGGTCCTAGAATTGCAGCTCGACCATATTGAATATCCATGACAAGTACTTTACCGTAAAAACGACTACTTTGTACAATTGCTAAATCATATCGCTGTGATTCACCTGTAAAAGCAACGAATCTAGTTTTTGTATCTTCGACATCATCGTATAAGAAAAATCGTTCCATTTGATGACACTCCTTCCTGACTAAGCTTTATGGTACTATAGAATGGAGTTATATATCAACTGAACAAAAAATAGGAGGCATTTACATGTATTTTGTGGATCGAAAAAAAATAGCGACTACTTTAACTTATATGAACCATTTGATTGATTTATTAGAGAATAAAATAGACTGGGAACAAGATGAAATATCTAAACTAGCATTAGAGAGAATTGGTCAAAATATTATTGAATCCGTTATAGATGCAGGTAATTCAATGATTGATGGTTTTATCATGCGAGATCCAGGAGGTTATGATGATATTATCGATATTCTTACAGATGAAAAAGTAATATCTGCTGAAATGGATGCACCATTAAAACAAGTCATCGAGTTTAGAAAAGTATTGGTACGCGATTTCCATTCAGTAAATCATGAAAAATTATTACATGTATTAGTATCTAATCTTTCTTATTTAAAACAATTTCCCGTTAAAGTAGAAAGTTATCTCGTCAATGAATTAGGTCCAGTTTCTGCATTCCTGCCGGAGAATTCGAATGTTATCTTATAAAGCATATTGCTTAGATCTAGACGGTACCGTTTACAGAGGGAGTCAACCAATTCCAGAAGCAATAAAGTTTGTTCATTATTTGCAACGTAATGGAATTGAGCCATTTTTCGTGACGAATAATTCTTCTATGACACAGCTTCAATTACAAGAAAAGCTTCAAAAAATGGATATACGAGTAGAAGCTGACCATATTATGTCATCTGCTATTGCTGCAGCAAATTATATTGAATCTACTCATACTGGTAAATCTGTATTTGTCATTGGTAGTAATGGATTAAAAGATGCATTGGATAGGAAGAATATTTCATATACAGATGAAGTAGCTGAAGTTGTAGTGATGGGGATTGATCTTCAGATAAACTACGACAAACTTGCTACCGCATGTTTATCCATTCGTGCTGGAGCTGCTTTTATATCTACAAATAAAGACCATGTTTTTCCTTCAGAGAGAGGATTAGTTCCAGGAAACGGGGCATTTACGAAACTGGTTGAGCATTCAACTGGAGTGGAGCCACTATTTGTTGGTAAACCAGAACCTTTTATGTTGGAATTAATTCAACAAAAATTTGGATTTGAAAAAGAAGAGATGATTATGATTGGAGATAATTTTCAGACGGATATTTTAACAGGTATTCGAATGGGAATTCATACAGCACATGTGAATAGTGGCGTAAACAGCACAGAGGAAGTTCAACAAGAAGATGCACAACCGACCTATTACTTAGAGTCATTGGTAGAGTGGATAAAATAAAAGACTGCGAATTTTCGCAGTCTTTTAAAATAGTGGATTTTCTTCAATGTATTTATATATGTTAGTCACGAGTTCACTTGGTGTATCTGCCTCGACAAGGTCACCATTTACAATTGCATAAAGTGTTTCAGAACACTTTGTACAATAGCTCAAACAACCATATTCTAATACATCTAGATTGGGATCCCGTTCTAATATTTCAAATGCTTCTTGAGCACCATTTGCAAGGTTGCTTACACAAAATTCAACCATTGGATTCATAGCTGTCACCTCACTACTTCGTCATCCTACTCTATAATTTATCGTTCGTCAATTTAGAAGTATGATTGTGAAATTCATCACAATCATTTATAATATGATATGACAATGAAAGTTGAAGGAGACAAATATGCGAAATTTAGTATTATTAGGTGGAGGATACGGTAATATGCGAGTACTACTTCGTTTATTACCAAATAACTTGCCAGAGGATTTAAGAATCACATTAGTTGATCGAACACCGTATCATAGTTTAAAAACGGAATTTTATGCTCTAGCTGCGGGAACATCGTCTGACCATGAGATTCGTGTTGCATTTCCGGAAAGCGAAAGACTGAAAATAGTATATGGCGAAATTACTGAAATTGATGTAGAAAATAAAAATGTTTTGTTGGTAGATGGACAAGCAATTGCGTATGATGATTTAGTCATTGGTTTAGGTTGTGAAGATAAGTATCACGGAGTGCCAGGAGCAGCCGAGTTTACGTATAGTATTCAAACAATTGGACGTTCTCGTGATACATATAGTAAAATTGGTGGTCTTTCTGCAGGTTCTATAGTTGGGATTGTTGGCGCCGGACTTAGTGGAATCGAACTTGCTAGTGAGCTACGTGAAAGCAGACCTGATTTACGGATTAAGTTGTTTGATCGTAGTCCGCGTGTTTTAAGAGATTTCCCTGAACGTTTAAGTAAATACGTACAAAAATGGTTTGATTCCAATAATGTTGAAGTAGTAAGTAACTCAAACATTACAAAAGTAGAGCCAAACAAGTTATACAATCATGAAGAAGTTATTCCTGTCGATGTTGTTGTATGGACAGCAGGGATACAACCTGCTGCTCCAGTTCGTACATTGCCTGGTGAAAAAGATAAATCAGGACGTGTTATTTTAACGCAATATCATGATTTACCTGGATATGAGAGTGTATTTGTCGTTGGGGATTCAGCATCTCTTCCATTAGCTCCAAGTGCTCAATTAGCTGAAGAACAAGCAGAACAAATTGTAAAAGTTCTTCAATCGAGATGGGATAATGTTCCACTTCCAGAGAAAATGCCAGAAATTAAGTTAAAAGGATTTATGGGATCGCTTGGAAAGAAACAAGGATTTGCATACTTAGCTGATATTTCTGTAACTGGTCGCATTGCACGCTTGATGAAATCCGGTTTACTTTGGATGTATAAACGACATAATGGGTAATATAAAAAAGCTTCTCCACGCTATCAAATCAGCGTAGAAAAGCTTTTTTATAGTTAAACCTCCGTTATATACCCATATTTCTCAAGTGCAGCATAAACTGGCTTAAGCTGAATATATCCTTCGCCAATCATTTCTTCATTGATCATGACAAGAGGATAGAAAAATTCATCTTCTGTAATTCGTTTGGCAATATCTCGATGTTTATCATTCTCAATTGCTTGCTCGATATCGATATAAGAAAAAGTAATATTATTTTTTGGGAATTTACGGTTAATTGCAGCTTGCAGCCATTCGTGTGTATCCTTAGAGGATGGCGCATTTACGCAACTTGCACATACAATATCCGCTCCAAATATTTCAATAATTAATGGTTGTTGGTTCATATTTTTTGTTCCTCCTGAATTTCTTTATTGGATTTTTCTCTTCCTTCACATTATAATGATTATAGCGAAAGGAGTCGATAGAAATGACTGATACAATGAATGAACAAGTTCAAGAAGTTTTAGATAAATTACGCCCATTCTTATTACGCGATGGTGGAGACTGCGAGCTAGTAGACATTGAAGATGGAATTGTAAAACTACGCCTTTTAGGAGCTTGTGGAAGTTGCCCAAGTTCAACGATTACATTAAAAGCTGGAATTGAACGTGCTTTACTTGAAGAAGTTCCAGGAGTAGTAGAAGTAGAACAAGTATTTTAATCGATCATTATAAAAAAGAAGCCGTTAGCTTGAGGCTTCTTTTTGTTTTTCATTGGATAAGAAAGTATAAAATTTTTTTACTTGGCATCTGTCTAGCGCAAGCCGCCTTGCCCCTCGGGGTCAAATGGGGAATTACTGTGGTGGCTGAGGAGCTGCCTCCTCGCAATTCCCCATTTGCCTGTCGGGGCAGTAATAGGCGCTTACGCTTTTCTTATTTCTTGCCAACGTTCTTTTGCCATTTCAACAATCTTTGGTTCAAGAGATGTACTTTGCTTTTCAATTACTTTAGAAAAGTAACGAGTTGCATATTCAATATCTTCTATTTTTCTAGATAATTCTGCAATAAGATAGAGCATTTTTGTCTCGGACATTTGTGAGGCTCTATAGTCGTCATTCATATAAGAGTCTGCATATCGATTTCGAGCAATTTCTAAAAAGCGTTGTTCTTGCGCTGTATTTTCTATTAAACGGAAGAGCCAGGCTGTTCGCAAAGCTAATCCTGCAATAGTGACAAACTTTTCTTTTTTGATCGTTCCACAATGGATGGCCAGTTTATAAGTAATAATTCCTTCTTGAATGCTTCTTTCATGCCCAAAAGAACGAGAAACCCACTTGTCTGTGACTTGTTCTTTTATAAGATTCTTCACACCTGGAGCAAAAAATTTGGTGAAATCCTTTGTAAATGAAAACCCGCAATGTTCGCAGACGTAAATATTATATAAAAGGGGATTAACTTCTTTATTTTGGTAAATAGGTTGAAAATCTGTTTCATGATGCTCAACTTTTATAAATTTAGAACGTATTTTAGTCGTTTTAAAATTTTGATTACAAAAAAGACATTCAATACTTTTTTGGTAGTATGCAATATTTTCCATAAAAATCCTCTTTTCGATCATGTTCTTTATAGTTCTATTATACTTGATGCGATAGGGGAAAGCTAAATATTTCGCTAAGTAGTTTTCCTTGTCTAGATAGTGAAAACATTGGTATGATAAGTAAAAGAAAAGGATGGTGATTCAGATGACGGAAGTAGTAATTTTATCTGAAGCGGCAGCTTACCGCGTTAAAGAAATGATGAAGCACAACGATGAAGAGGGTTCCTTGCTTCGTGTTTCTGTAAACGGTGGCGGTTGTAGTGGTCTTTCTTACGGTATGGGTTTTGAAAAAGAAGTACAGGGAGAAGATCTTGAATTGCACCAACATGGAATTCATATAGTTGTGGCTAAAGAAGATGCAACTATTTTAAATGGAACAACAATAGATTATAAAGAATCTTTAATGGGCGGAGGGTTCACAATAGAGAATCCTAATGCAATCGCTTCATGTGGCTGTGGTTCTTCGTTTAGAACAGCAGCCAAGCAAGGTACGCCGGAGAATTGTTAATAATATTAAGAGCAGTGATTTCTACTAGATAGAAATCACTCTTTTAATATGAATTTTCTATATTTTCGAATCTTTACAATCTCCTAACAATGTATTGAAATAGTGTTATAAAAGGTCTAATATAAGAAGTATAGATTTTGTCCTATATTAGACAAAGAGTGATTAAAAATTGGATGAATATAAAAATATAAAAAGGTGGTTGCGATCTTCTTGAAAAGACCAACAATTCTAGTACTAGGTGCAGGATACGGTGGATTAAGTACTGTAGTAAACTTACAAAAATTAGCAGGACCAAATGCTGCTGATATTATTTTAATCAATAAAAATGATTATCATTATGAGTCAACTTGGTTACATGAGGCTTCAGCTGGGACACTAACTCCTGAACAAGTGCGTTATGATGTAAAAGATGTTATTAACTCAGGTAAAGTGAAGTTTGTTAAAGCTACTGTAGATGCTATTGATGTTAATACTAAAAAAGTGGCAACTAGCGCTGGAGAGTATACATACGACTATCTAGTAATTGGTTTAGGTTTCGAAGGGGAAACTTTCGGGATTCCTGGTCTAGACAAGTATGCATTATCTATTGCAAATGTAAACGCTGCTCGTCAAATTCGTGATCATATTGAATATCAATTTGCTAACTGGTCTACTGATGAAGTACAAGATGATTCTCGTCTTACAATAGTTGTGGGTGGAGCTGGATTCTCAGGTATTGAGTTTTTAGGAGAACTAGGAAATCGTGTTCCTGAATTATGTAAAGAATATGATGTACCTAAAGATAAAGTACGTGTAGTTTGTGTTGAAGCTGCTCCAATGGTACTCCCAGGATTTGATCCGGAACTGGTAAAATATGCTGTTGGTCAACTTGAGTCTAAAGGAATTGAATTCTCTATTGGTACTCCTGTAGTAGAAGCTACTCCAGAAGGTGTTAAAATTAAAACAGGTGAAGAACAATTCGAATTCATCAAAGCTGGTACAGTCGTATGGGCTGCAGGAGTTCGAGGTAATCGCTTAATCGAATCATCTGGTATTGAAAATATGCGTGCACGAGTTAAAGTTGAAAAAGACATGCGTGCTCCTGGATTCCCAGATGTATTCATCGTTGGAGATTGTGCTCTTATGATTAATGAAGAAATTAATCGTCCATACCCACCAACGGCTCAAATTGCAATGCAACAAGCAGTAACAGTTGCGAAAAATATCTTAGCTCTTATTAATGGAGAAGGAACATCAGAATTCGTACCAGACCTAAAAGGTGCAGTATGTTCTCTTGGAGAGCATGATGCAATTGGTGATGTAATGGGTAAAAAAATTACAGGAACAAAAGCATCTATTATGAAAAAAGTCATCGATAACCGTGCGCTTTACATGATCGGTGGACCTTTACTAGTATTGAAAAAAGGTAAGTTTAAACTTTAATAGTTATTAATAAGTAATAAAAGATTGATGCTCCCACTGAAGTTTCAGTGGGAGCATTTTTAACAATAAGTTTGCATAAAATTTATTAATAAGTACCTGTCTAGCGCAAAAGGTCGTTACTCCTGCGCTTTTCTAAAAAGGGGATGTAGAAATGGCTAGGGAAGATAGAGGTAATGTATGGTTAGGGGTAGCTGGAGTTGTAGTGAACAATCTTGGAGAATGGTTAGTTGTGATGAAACGTTACGGTGGACTTCATGCAAAGTGGTCTTTTCCAGCAGGTTTTGTGAGTCGTGATGAAACGATTGACCAAGCTATATTGAGAGAAGTAAAAGAAGAGACGGGTGTTGCGTGTACGCTCATTCAAATGATTGGTTTTCGCAGTGGCGTCATTGCAAATAAAATAAGTGATAACATGGCTATATTTTTACTCCAACCAATAGAAGAAAATCCTATCCTTCAAGCTCAACTTTCGGAGTTATACGAAGTCGCATGGAAGCATCCAAGAGATCTAATAATAGATCCAGCGTCATCAGCCATGATTCATGAGTTAGCAACTCATACACTTGAAAATGGATTTGATACAATAGATGGTATTAATCCTGGAGATGTCTTTGGATATACAAGTTTTAAAGTATTTATAACTAAAACAAGATAGGGCAGCAAAAACGTAAATAAATTTTATGTTTTTTATTTACAATAAATTTTATTTGTGTTATATTATCAGAATATTCAAAACAAACTTTTAATGGGAGGGGTATATATGTTTAGACTTAGCAAAGAAAGTAATTCAGTTCATTGTCCATATTGCAAAGGAGAAGGCTATTTTCAATTAAGATTAGGAGGTTCAGAAACTTGTAATTGTTGTAAGGGTTCTGGAAAAAACAAATAGGTTATGACAAATACGTGAAAACAAATAAGTGCATTGAATACTAGCCTCCGATAAGGTAAACTATTTAGAGGATACTACGGAGGTAATATATTATGGATTTTATGGTTGTTCAAATGATCCTTTCAGTGCTAATATTTTTTGTTATGTTTTTTGGAATTGCCTTTTTATTAAATATGTTATTAAGAATGACTTGGTTTATGGCTATTTTATATCCAATAGTGGTAGTGCTCATTATTGATGAAGTTGGTTTCTTTGATTATTTTACAGAATCAGGAACTGCTTTCTCTGCTTTAGGAGATAAAATTATTTCCCTTCATGCCGCAGATATTATTATTCTAGTAAGTGGTTTAGTTGGTGCAATAGTTGCAGGAGTAGTTATTAAATTCTTACGTAAAAATGGATATCAAATGTTTTAATAAAAAGGACGACTCCTTAGAGTCGTCCTTTTTATTAAATTGCAGTATATGTAATGAGGGAAATGATAATTCCTGTAAGAGCACCCATAAAAACTTCTAATGGTTTATGACCTAATAATGTTTTTAATTCTTCTAGTTTTTCTTCGTTTTTCAAATGTGCCCAATCTTTCGTTTGGGTTAAAAAGTTTTGAAAATCTGTACGCATTTGATTAATCATAATGGCTTGCTGTCCAGCTTGAAAACGGACACCTGTAGCATCAAACATCACAATAACAGCAAAAACGGTTGCTACAGCAAAGAGTGGAGAATCTAATCCTGTTTCAAAAGCAATCGCAGTACAAAGGGATGTAACAGCAGCAGAGTGAGAACTAGGCATTCCGCCAGTAGAAGTAAAAAGTTTCCAATCTATTTTTCTTGTCATTAAAAAATGAATAGGTATTTTCACAAATTGTGCAAAGAAAATAGAAAATAGTGCAACCAACAGTGGAGTGTTTTGAAGGATTGCCAGATTAGACACCGCCTTTCTTCAAAATATATTGAGTGATTTTAGTATAACATATACATTACTTCTGAAATAGTAACTCATGGTTACAATTCGAAAAAAGCTTGTACTTCCTATATAATAAAAATAGATCCGAATTTTATAGGAGGAATATTAATGATTATTAGTACAAATGAAGTAATATTTAATGAAATTCAGTCTGAAACATTAGTCGTAGCAATTTCTAAACATGCAGAAAATACAACCAAATGGAATGAATTCTCTGCTTATTTTGGTGAAAATATACTAGAATGGGTTAAGAATGGAGATATTTCATCTAAGCTTAAAAAATTAGTAAACATTCCAATGATAGATAAAGGCTCGGTTAAGAGGATCCTTTTTGTTGGATTGGGAGATCGTAAGGGACTAACACAAGAAATAATTCGTGAAATTTTTGGACTAGTTGGTAAAGAATTATTAGTTAGAGAACCTGAATCATTAGCAATCTGGGTTCCATCTTTCACGACAGATACAATTGCTGATACTGATGTATCTTATTTAGCAGCAGAAGGTCTTGGAATGGGTTCTTTCGTTTATGAAGGTTATAAAACAACATCTAATACTCCAGACTACTATTTACCAGCAGTGGAACTTTTAACAGATGACGATGCAGAAGAAATTGTATCTTATTTTGAATTAGGAATTATATATGCAGATGCTGTGAATGAAGCAAGAATCTTAGTAAATACTCCAGGAAATGTTCTTACGTCAACTCAATTAGGGGAATATGCGAGAGAACTTGGTGATACTTACGGATTTGAAACAGAGATTTTAGGTAAAAAAGAAATGGAAGAACTAGGAATGGGTGCGCTACTTGCTGTAAATCAAGGATCTGTTGAAGAACCACGTTTAATCGTTTTAAAATACCAAGCAACAGATGCGTGGGAAGATGTTGTTGCACTAGTAGGTAAAGGTATTACATTTGATACTGGTGGCTATTCCATCAAAACTAAAACTGGAATTGTTGGAATGAAGGGTGACATGGGTGGTGCTGCAGCAGTGCTAGGTGCGATGCAAATCATCGGTGAGCTTCGTCCAAATCGAAACGTCATTGCTGTCATTGCTTCTACTGATAACATGATTTCTGGAAACGCATTTAAACCAGATGATGTGATTACTTCTATGAGTGGTAAAACAATTGAAATATTAAATACGGATGCTGAAGGCCGCTTAGTTCTTGCAGATGCTGTTACTTATGCGAAACAACAAGGAGCTAATTATATTGTAGATGTAGCAACATTAACAGGTGGTGTTATTACTGCACTTGGTTACGATAAAACAGGGGCACTTACAAATAATGAAGAATTTTTCGAAACATTTATGGAATCTTCTCTTGAAACAGGAGAATTTGTTTGGAGATTGCCTTTAACTGAAAATGATAAGAAACGTATTCGTAAAAGTGATGTAGCAGATCTTAATAACTCACCAGGTGGAGATGGTCACATGATATTCGGTGGAGGTTTTGTTGGAGAGTTTGTTGAGGAAACTCCATGGATTCATCTAGACATTGCAGGAACATCAGATACA
>Ga0209013_10001872_pt1 | contig 19349 bp, 18 predicted proteins | sample Cruoilmetagenom2_FD_187291 | JGI IMG/M metagenome (GOLD analysis project Ga0209013, IMG submission 187291) | Oil polluted marine microbial communities from Coal Oil Point, Santa Barbara, California, USA - Sample 2 (SPAdes) (version 2) | ecosystem: Environmental > Aquatic > Marine > Oil seeps ...
ACAGTCTAGACTCGTATCTTCTAAGCATGAAGAGTTTTTTAAGGATTTTCTTGCGAGTTGCAATCTTTTCTTTTTTTCTCTTTTCAGTCTCAGTTTCGTGATTTTGTCTAGCTCTAGCTTCTGTCACGATAAGGTTTCTGTCACATTGTCTTTTGAATTTTCTATAAGCATCATCAAAAGAGTCACGTTGTGTTAAAATAATTCCTGGCATCGAAAAGCACCCCCTTCCTTATCAAAATTTTCTGGTTCTAGACCAAAATAGATAAATATGAGCGGATTATATCGAGTTAGGATTAATTTGTGATAAAATGAAAGGTAAGGAGTTTATTTAACTTCCTTCTCGCCAAGGGCGAAGCTTGAGTGACTGAGTACCATATGGACTTTGTTCATATGGTATGAGAATTGTATAGGTAGGAGTCGAGATGCAAAAAGTATTTGAAAATTGTTATGCCTTAGATAAGAGATGTTATGAAGCGTATGGACTAAGTGAAGACATACTTATGGAGCATGCAGCTGCGGGTATGGCAGACTATATTCGTAAACATTTTCCTAAAGGCACTTCTGTACTTATAGCAGCGGGCACAGGGAATAATGGTGCAGACGGTATTGCATTGGCACGTCAGCTTCATGGAGATTACGAGGTCAAACTCTATGTTCCTTTTACACTGCATTCTGCTATGGTAAAAGTACAGTTTGAACGCGCTACTTTTTTAGGCGTAAAAACAGTAGATCAGATAAACCAGGCTGATGTAGTGGTGGATGCACTTTTTGGTGCAGGTCTAAATCGAAATATAGATGAAAATACAGAACACCTACTGCATCAGCTCAATGCCATAAAAGCACATAAGATCGCTTGTGACATTCCCACAGGTGTAGGAGAGAAAGGCACACTCATGCCTATGGCATTTCATGCAGATGTGACTTTGACCATGGGAGCATACAAAGAGGCACTGTTTTTAGATGTGTGTAAAGATGTGGTAGGTGAAGTCTTGTGTGTTGATCTTGGTGTGAGCTCACTTTTCTATGAAGGAGAGAGTCAAACCTATTTGCTCGAAAAATCTGACTTAAAACTTCCTAGTAGAACAGAACAATCCACGCATAAAGGCAGTTTCGGACATGCCGCTGTATTTTGTGGAGAAAAGGAGGGTGCGGGTATTATCTCGGGAATGGCTGCGGCTACATTTGGTGCAGGGCTTACGACATTGGTCGTACATGAAAAAATCGCACCACCACCTTACTTGATGCACTCAACTGTTGTTCCAGACAATGCATCGGCCATGGCCATAGGTATGGGACTTGGATGTCACTTTGAGAGTGAGTTTTTGCAGAAGTATGTCGTAAAGAGCCATTTGCCCATAGTATTGGATGCAGACAGTTTCTATAATGAAGAGATCTTAGCTGTTTTGGAGCAAAAAGACAGAGAGATCGTCATCACTCCACACCCCAAAGAGTTTGTGGTACTTTGGAAGACATTGACAGGGGAACAATTGACTGTGACGCAAGTACAAAACAGACGTTTTGAGATGGTACGAAAGTTTAATGCCAAGTATCCGCACATTACGATTCTGCTTAAAGGTGCCAATACGCTCATCATGCAAGAAGAGAGACTTTACATTAACCCTTTAGGCTGTTCGAAACTTAGTAAAGGGGGTAGTGGAGATGTTCTTTCGGGTCTCATTGTTGCATTGCTTGCACAAGGATATACTGCCATTGATGCAGCCATTCAAGGTTCTTTGGCCTTGGTGATCGCTGCAGATCATTATGAGGGTTCTTCTTTTGCGATGTTGTCTACGGATCTGGTGGAAGAAGTAGGAAAATTAGAATCTCGTCATTCTCGGGCTTGACCCGTGAAGCTACACAGGTCTAAGTTGCATAAAAGCCCGTGGATCCCCGTGTCAAGCACGAGGATGACAAAGATATTATCATAAATAGTGTACAATGCGATTATGAAAAAAATAGCTGTACTTTTTAGCGGTAAAGGATCCAACTTTGCCCACATTGTCAATACTTTACACCATAAAGGGTTTACCGTTGTCGTTGCCTTGACAAATAATCCGAATGCCGAAGGTATTAAGGTCGCTCAAGCAGCATCAATCCCCCTTGAAATTATAGATTCAAAAGAGTATGAAAGCCGAGAAGCCTTTGATGCGGTGGTGGTAGAACGTCTAGAGCAGTATGGCCCAGAGTTGACAGTGCTTGCTGGCTTTATGCGTATCTTGACACCAGTCTTTACAGAGCAGATCAAAAGTATCAATCTGCATCCCTCTTTGCTCCCAAGACACAAAGGGCTTAAAGCCATAGAAAAGAGTTATGAAGATGAATATAGCAATGGTGGTGTATCTGTGCATTATGTCAGTTCTGAACTTGATGGAGGAGAGGTGATCTTGCAAAAAGAGATTGCCAAAGAGGGCTTGAGTTTTGAAGCCTATGATGAAAAAGTGCGAAGTATAGAAAAAGAGGCTCTGGAAGAAGCTATCAGAGTGATACTGAGTTAAACTTCTAAGGTATATCTACACGTATACTCTGCCCCTTTGGAAGTTAATGTACTTTCATAAAGGTGAATCTTTGGAAGTATCAATCCCAGCTCTTTTTCACGATATGATTTGAGCTTCTCTTTGTATGCTTTGTAATCATGTATGGCTTTGATACGACAAAGTGTCATATGTGGTTTAAAACGGTAGAGATCAAAACCGGCATTTCTGAATTCTTTTGCTTTGTCATACAGTTCTATCTCTTCGGACTTAGAAAAAAAGACTCTAGGCGGTCGACCAAAATACCCCAATTCTTTTATGCCTATGTTACGCTCAAGTGGTGAGATCTCTTTTAGTTTTTCGATGATAGCTCTTTCATCTTCCATATCACCGAGAAATACCCAAGTCAGATGCAAGTTTTGCTCTTCTACCCATTTCCCTTCGATAATGTCTTTAAAATCCTCTTTTATGGAAGCATAGTCATCAAGGATGACAGGTGAAGCGATGAAGAGTCTCATTGGTGCAGCCTTTTTTCATAATAAACTATGATATTTTGACATATTTTTTTCACTTTTGTCTTTGTGTATACTGCGATTATGTAAAATAATTAGTTTTGATATAGTTGGTGATGGTTTATTTTAGGAAAATGAGATGAGTTGTAATATTAGTCCAGCAGATAAAAAAGAAAGGGAAGAGATAGAAAAATCGCTATAATAATTGTAGAGAATTTATAGAGGTACAAATGTTAAAAAGAAAAATGACACTATTTAAACTGCTTGGTATTACAGTATCGATTGATGCGAGTTGGGGGATTATTCTCTTTTTGGTGGTGTGGTCTCTTTCTAAAGGGCTTTTCCCGGGATATTTTCCAGATTTGAACATTCAAACCTATTGGCTTATGGGAGTAGTCGGGGCTATAGGGCTCTTTATCTCCATTATCATCCATGAGTTTTCTCACTCACTTATAGCTCGTAAGTACGGACTTGAAATAAAAGGTATTACACTCTTTATCTTTGGTGGTGTAGCCGAGATGAAGGATGAGCCGAATAATCCTAAAACAGAATTCTTTATGGCTATCGCAGGACCTATAGCCAGCCTTATACTTGCTATCCTCTTCGGTGTACTTTATCAGGTCGGGAGCATCCTAGAGTTACCAGTACCGCTCATAGGCATCCTTTGGTATCTCTCTCTTATCAATATGCTGCTTGCAGTGTTCAATATGGTACCTGCATTTCCCACAGATGGAGGACGGATACTTCGTTCACTTCTATGGTGGATAAAAGGTGATATCCACTGGGCAACCCAGGTCGCTTCACGCATCAGTCTCGTGTTTGCCATTGTCATTATCTTCACTGGATTCATGAATATGCTCGGAGGTAACCCCCTCGGAGGGCTGTGGTGGATACTCATCGGCTCTTTTCTCTTCAGCGCTGCGAATACTTCGTACCAAAGATTACTGATAAAAGAATCATTTGAAGGAAAAACCGTACGGAATTTCATGAATCAGACCCCTGTGACCGTACCTTCCCACATAACGCTGCAAGAGTTTGTCGACAAGTATCTCTACCACTATCACTACAAGATGTTTCCTGTAGTCAAAGACGATAAAATTTCAGGACTCATTACGATCGAGATGCTAAAATCACATCCTAATGAAGAGTGGAAGCACCTACTTGTTGGCAAAACGATGCAGCTGCAAAGTTCGGACAATTCGATCGCTTCAAATACCCCCATTAATGATGCCCTGAACAAAATGAGCGAAACCGGACTCGGCCGTTTACTGGTAGTTGAAAACAAAAAAATCGTAGGTATCATCACCCTCAAAGACTTACTTGAATATTTGGCATTAAAAATGGACTTGGAAACAACATCATAGATATTCCTACTTTACACATTTGTACTATTTGGATGAAGACGAAGAAATTTGATATAATCAAATCAAAAAGAGAGAATAATCATGGAAGAGATCGAAACAAATGAACGTGAAAAACCAGGAATAGCAAGAGCCCTCTATATACTTTTATATTTGATCATAGTTAGATTGATCTCGATGGTGCTTTTTGTGATTGCCATTACCCAATATATTTACAGCTGGTTGACAGGTGAACCCAATGAAAAGATCCTATATTTTACAGAGAGTTTGGCAGAATATAGTAAACAGCTGGTTTCTTATGTAGGTTTCAATACAGATGAAAAACCATGGCCTGTGGGTGAATGGCCGGATGTTTAGAAAACAGTTTATACTTCCTATTTAGTCTTTAAGTGCCATATTATTCAAGTATGCCTACCTAAATGTAAACCTTATAAAATATGTTAAATTATAAGGTTTTATAGTTATTTCAGTCCATCAATGTTATGCTATATGATCTAATATCCCACAAAAAGTACAATTATGCCCTATCGCATCATCTTTATCCTCTTAAGTGCTCTACTGCTTACCGCTTGTGGTAACAAAACCAAATCTGAACCTCTCAAAACCATACAGGTAAATCAAAAAAAAGTGGATTATCTTGAAGAGGTTAAGCCTATTCTTGATAAACGTTGTGTCTCTTGCCACTCTTGTTACAATTCTCCTTGTCAGGCAAAATACAGTTCCTTTGAGGGTCTTGACAGAGGTGGAAGTAAAGCAGTAGTGTATGACGCCACACGGTTTTTTGCTACAGAAGCCACACGGCTTTTCATTGATGCGCAGAGTACTGAGGAGTGGAGAAAAAAAGAGTTCTACAGTTTAACGGATGATCTCGATCCAAGTACTTATCAAAATGACTCTATTATGATGCAACTTCTCAACGATAAACGGAACAATCCCCAGATCATTGGGGAGTATGATCCTGAAAATGATACGCTGGTCTGCCCGAAGGATCAGGAAGAGATGGATGAGTATTTCAGAAAAAAGAAAAATCATGGTATGCCATATGGTTTTCCCGGACTCAGAAAAAAAGAGTTTGAAACTCTCAGTCAATGGTTGGTGCAAGGTGCAAAAGGACCAACAGCACAAGAACAAAAAAAGATCACTTCTTCAAGCCCAAAGACCAAGAAAGAGATTGAAAAGTGGGAAAGATTTTTCAATAAAAGTGATGCCAAACATGCTATGACAGCACGTTATCTTTATGAGCATTATTTTCTTGCACATATCAATTTCAAAAGTGACCCCAAAGCCTTTTATGAACTTGTTCGATCTACGACACCTTCTCCTCAAGCTATTGAGATAATCCCTACTCTACGTCCATTTGAAGATCCCGGTAGTGAAAAATTCTATTATCGTTTCAGACGTATTCATTCGACCATAGTACATAAAACCCATATGGTTGTGGAGTTTGATGACAAAGAACTCTCCAGGATCAAAGAACTGTTCATTCAACCAAAGTGGTTGGAAACGCCTCATCGTGTCTCATACGATAAGGACCTGAGTACCAATCCATTCCTTACCTTTTCACAAATACCGGTACGTTCACGGTATCAGTTCCTACTTGACCATAACCATTATATTGTCATGACTTTCATACGTGGTCCTGTATGTAGAGGACAGATGGCACTCAATGTGATACATGACCACTTTTGGGTCATGTTCCAAGACCCAAAGCATGATCTCTCTGTACGTGCACCTGAGTTTTTGCTACAGCAGTCAGATAATCTTCGTATGCCTATTAAAAAGACTAGCATGGCGATAATCGATACTTTTTCCGATACATATAGAAGGAAATATGCACGGTATTTTAAAGCAAAGCAGACTTTCTATGACAAGAATTACCCCAATGGTATTGGACTTGAAGGCATATGGAAAGGAAACACAGCCAAAGATACACCTCTTTTAACCATTTATCGGCACTATAACTCTGCTTCAGTACATCGTGGTGTGGTAGGTGGACTTCCTCGTACCATGTGGGTGATTGACTACCCTCAATTGGAACGGATCTACTACTCACTGGTAGCAGGATATGATGTCTATGGTAATGTTTCCCACCAGACGAACATTAGACGCTATATGGATTTTTTACGTATGGAAGGTGAGGCAAACTTTTTGGCTTATATGCCTGATAATATTCGTTTAGAGATGTTCAAGTCCTGGTATACAGGAGACAAACATGTGCAGCAGCAACCAAAGTACGGTATGCATAGAGAAACCGCTGTCTCCTACAAAACGGATGATCCTAAACATGAATTCATAGAAAAAGTTGTAGATAGGCATATTCTCAAATCTACAGGTATCAAATTTGATCCTGTGAATTATTTTAGACAAAATGAACATACACCTAAAATGCCAAAGCATTTCCGCACCCATAGTGATTTTGAGCAAGGCATACGTGCACTCACTGTCCCAGGTACTGGATTTTTAAAATATGCAACAGACTATGGAGTAAACCTTCTACACCTGCGTGTTGATCTTCCTAATAACAGGAGTAAAGTCAGTACTTTTGTTATAAATCGGTGGCATGACAATGTCAATTCAATCTTTGGTGAAAAGAGCCGACTCAACAGTGAAAAAGATACAATAGACATAGTAAAAGGTTCTATAGGTTCTTACCCAAATATGTTTGGAAGAATACACTATAGAGACTTACCTGATTTCTTTGATCTCATTGCCAATTTTGACGGGGGTGAAAAAGACATGATGAGATTGAAAAAGTATTTCATCTCACGGGCAGACCCAAAATTTTGGGAAACATTTGACTGGTTTCAAACAAAGTTCAACAAGGCAGACCCTCTGCAAGCAGGACTTTATGACTTAAACCGTTATTTTAGAAAAGTATGGTGATCTGACGAAAGTATACAGACAAAATAAAGATCAACTTTGTATCTCTTACGAAAATTTTTTAACTTTTTCTGATACTTAACTTCATCACCATAACTAAAGAACTTATCATAATAATCATGTAAATAAACGATCTTTTTAGCGTGTTTTATCGGACAGAAATATAACATAGATACTTTGATATAGCCAGCAGAGTATTTGGTTGAAAGAAAACCTTATAAAATATATAACTTTATAAGGTTTTCTACTTTTGTCTTTCGTATCGAAAATGACATATACCTGAAACGTGAATCACGGGATGTATCTAAATAAGATATAGAAACAAACGATGTGCTATAATTCCGCAATCATACGATAGAGGGATACAAATATGCAACACTACAACGATGAAAAAAACAAAGCAGGCGCCAAAGTCCTCTTTATGCTTGTGCAAATGGTAGTACTCTCTATCGTGTACGTTATTGTCTATACTTCATTTATAGCAGTAGGATACGCTATAGAAGAGTATGGTGTGAGTCCGGTGATGTATTTTCCAGTGTTTGTGGCACTGGTCATTTTTCCTATTCTCCTTTACAAATATAGACAAATGTTCAATGCAGGTAAAATGCTTGTAGCTTTCACATGGATGATGGCTACAGCTTCTTTGACCGTTGTTTTACTTTATGCGTATGTTGCACAAATTACAGGATAATGTCTCTCTTTGATACGATTTTTTCCTAAAAAACACCAAAAAATACTCAAGCTTTCTATCCCCGCAGCGGTGAATTCGTTGCTAGATATGTTGCAAGTCATCACTGACCTTATCATGGTAGGGCGTATCTCTGCTTTTGCTGTGGCAGCAGTAGGACTTGGATTACAGTCGCTGGTGTTTCTTTTTGCCATTCTTACTGTACTGCATATAGGTACTTCTGCGGTACTCTCACGATTTGTGGGAGCAGGGCATATGAAACGTGCTTCTACAGGACTTTCAACCTTACTTCAGTTTGCTTTCTTTCTCTCTTTACCTTTTATGGGGTTATGGTATTTTTTTGCATCAAATGTCTATGTATGGTTCGGTACTGTACCAGAAGTTATAGCACTGGGTGAAGATTATGTGCAAATGCTTACGTGGATGTTGCCGTTTGTCTTTATGAAACTGGTTTTTGTTACTGCACTTAACTCTGCAGGAGATACAAAGACACCTATGAAGATCAAGATAGCCTCTATCATGCTCAACGTATTTTTAAACTATCTGTTTATCTTCGGTAATTATGGATTTCCGGAACTGGGTGTGATGGGTGCAGCCGTAGGTACAGTGATAGTCAACATCTTAGAACTGATCGTCTATATGTATCTCTACCTTAGACATAAAACTCCCTATGTACCTGCTTGGCACTACTCTAAATCACTCTTAAAGCGTGCACTGAAAGTGGGTATTCCTGCTTCGTTTGAACGTTCTTTGACGTTTGGAAGTTTTATGCTGTTTACTGTGATCATCGCACAGTACGGTACAGAAGTGTTAGCAGGATATCAGATAGGGTTGCGGGTAGAAGGATTGGCTTTCATGCCGGGCATTGGATTTACCATTGCTGCGATGGCACTCATGGGACAGGGTTTAGGTGCCAAAAAACCTGAACAGTCTAGAGAAGATGTCCTTCTCGTACTCAAATACACCGTTGGGTTCATGTTCTTTCTCTCTTTTTTTATGATATTTATGCCAGAGAAGATCGTGTGGTTTTTTACGGATGATGCACAGACTATTGAAGAAGCGAGTCTCTATTTGCGTATTGTAGGATTGTCACAAATTCCTTTGGCATATAATTTTGTCCTCTCTGGAGCTTTGCGAGGGGCAGGAGATACCAAGCGAACGTTGAAGATCAATCTTATTTCTGTATGGTTTGTTCGAATTATTCCTGCTTTTGTGTTAAGTTGGTATTTTGAGTCCATCTTGTTGGTGTATGTCGCGATGATATCAGATACGTTCGTGAAAGCCATATGGCTATGGAGAACTTTCGACAAGGGCGAATGGCAAAAAATTAAGGTCTAATCCATCGTCCTTACATCTAAAAAACTTCCACTCTCATACTCTAAAAGTTGAGGGAATAGGGCGATGAGATGTTTGGCTGCTTCTTCTGGTGTTTGTATATTCCCCTCTTTGAGTTTTTTTGCTGAAGGATATATATCATCGTTCACTTCATCAATAATATGTTGAACCATAGGCGTATCTATGATGCCAGGTGCAAGTGAGGTAAAATGGATCTCCGGTAACTCTTTGGCATAGACATTCAGTAACATGTTGAGACCTGATTTCGAGAGTGAATATGTACCCCAACCTTTAGATCCATTGATCGAAGCACCTGAACTTATGCCTACGATCTGTTTTACCTGTGCATGTGCATTTAGGGTATCTATCAATTCTTTGTTGGCCCAGACGTTGACTTCCATCACATTTTTAATATCATTCAGTTCTGTTTGAGAGAGTGTCTGTATCTCACCCAACACTCCAGCATTGAGGATCGCAATGTCAAATGAACGGTGTGCAAGAAATTCGTTAAGTGTAGATTGAATCATAAAGGTTTCACTCAGATCATAGGGAAAGAAGAAAAAATGGGGATAACGGTCAAGTTTTTTTGGAATGGTTTTACCTATGGCATAGACATTGTCTCCATTTTCCAAATATGCTTTGGCCAAGGCTTCACCCAGTCCGGAACTCACACCTGTAATCAGTATATTTTTCATCATGTAATCCTTTTGTAATACATTTGCTCTTTTGATATGATATAATTATATCAAAAAGTGAAAGTCTCATTGCAGGTAAAGCTTTCATAGGACTTTTTGAATTTAAACAAAGGATAGAGATGAGCAATAAAGAGGTAAAAACTTTAGATGAAAGAATCGATCGTATTTATAAAATGGCAAAAGAACACTTTGGTGAAGTACGTTTTGTAGGGATTAAAAAACATACGAAGATCGGTTGGGTTGCTAAAATACAATTTGATGAGTTTGAATCTCTTGTGGCAGAAGGTGAAAATGCCATTGATGCATTGAAAAACCTACGTAAACGTCTTTCAAAAATTATAGATCGCTATAACATGGTATGAACTTTGAAAAAGAATATTATCCTTATTGGTTTCATGGGTGTAGGTAAAGGTACTACTGCACGTGCATTTACAAAAAAATACGGTACCTATATCATAGATACAGATGATCTTATAGAATCCAAAGAGAAAAAAGAAGTCAAAAAGATTTTTGCCAAAAAAGGTGAAGCCTATTTTAGAGCACAGGAACAGGAAACGGCAAACTGGATAGAAAAATGTGTCACAGGTACATTTATCTCTTGTGGTGGTGGTTTTTACAAGGTGGATAACCTTAAAAAACTTGGTACGGTAGTGTTGCTTGATGCTTCATTTGAGTGGATACATAACCGCTTGAAAACAGCGAAAAACGCTGAAAATAAATTGGCAAAACGTCCACTTTTTTCAGAAGAAGAAGAGGCTAGAAAACTCTATAAAGAACGTGAAAAAGCCTATAAAAAACTGGCAGATGTTGTCATTGATGTAGAAAATCTTACCTTGGATGAGCAGATTGCACAGATCGCTAAAAAGTGTAAACTTTAGGTTAGAATATCATCTTACTGACATTTATTTTTTAAATATTTCCTTTTCGTTTTACTTGTGGCGTTGTTTCTCTCTTCATTTTTTTAGAAAAAACGAAGCAAAAAATCGTCGTCCTCTCGAATCGCTTCGCTTTCAAGGGCGTTCGGACAACAACTCTTTATATTGATAGAGGGAGTAGCTTACATTTTATTCTGTAAACTCCAATGATCCAACCCTTTATAGACAGCGGTCAGTAAGCCAAAAATAAGCATAGTACTACCCATGCAGTAGGGTGCTTGTTCTATAAATGGGGCAGGAGATTGGGAGATGGTAAAAATAACATATCCCCAAACTAAAAAAGCGGTGAGCCCGAGTAGTCGTTTTGTCCATGTAACAAGTGTAAATAGGGTTTCTTTCTTCATAGTGACATTTTAGCGAAATTCGGTATAATTTCATCCAATTAAATAGAGAGAGCATACATGCAACGATTTGAAACGTATCTAAATGAAAACTTACCAAAAGTGCAAAGTTTCCACCCTGTGTATGAAGAAGCACTGGGCGTGATGCTGACTGCTGGGGGAAAACGTTTTCGTCCTATGTTACTTTTAAGCATTGTTGATGCTTATGAACCGATGCTTTACAATTCGGCTCTCCCTGTAGCGCTTGCAATTGAAATGTTACACACGTATTCTCTCATACATGATGATCTCCCTGCTATGGATGATGCAGATCTGCGTCGTGGACATCAAACTCTCCATAAACGTTATGATGAGGTGACTGCTATACTTGCAGGAGATGCATTGAACACGGATGCTTTTTATCTCATTGCCAAAGCACCACTGCGTGAAGATGTTAAGATCAAACTTGTAGAGTTACTTGCACGTGATGGTGGCAGTCGTGGGATGGTACTTGGACAAGCCATAGACTGTTATTTTGAAAACAAACCACTTGACCTTGAACAGATAAAAACACTGCATAAAAATAAAACAGCCAAACTTATCGCTGTATCTTTACAGATGGGTGCAGTTATCGTAGGGCTTGAAAAGAAAGCACAAGATGCACTATATGATTTCGGAATTGATTTGGGATTGTTATTTCAGATACAAGATGATATTATAGATGAGACACAGAGTGAAGAAGAGGCGGGTAAAACCACAGGAAATGACGCCGATAAAAATAGCTTTGTCAATCTTTTAGGACTGGAGAAGACTGTTGAAGAAGCAGATACTTTGGCAAAAGATTTACAAAGACGATTTGAAGACTTTGATGAGAAGTTACAAACAGCTTTACAACCCTTGATGAACACATATTTACACAGACACAACTAAAGGAATAACTATGGCAATGACAGAGCAGAACATTATGCGTAAAAAGATGGCAAATACGATCAGGTTTTTAGCGGCTGATACGGTCCAAAAAGCAAATTCAGGACACCCGGGTGCACCTATGGGTCTTGCAGATATCGCAGTAGTTTTGAGTGAAAAACTGAGCCATAACCCTAAAAATCCTAAATGGCTAAACCGTGACCGTTTGGTTTTCTCAGGAGGACATGCTTCTGCACTGATCTATTCACTTTTACACCTTTGGGGTTATGATGTAAGTCTTGATGATTTGAAAAATTTTCGTCAATTAGACTCTAAAACACCCGGTCATCCAGAGTATGGACATACTGATGGTATAGAGATCACTACAGGTCCTTTGGGTCAAGGTATCGCAAATGCCGTTGGTTTTGCTATGGCAGAAGCTTATACAGCTAACCAGGTAAACTCGGAGACTTGTGAACTGATAGACCATAAAGTATATTGTTTGTGTGGTGATGGTGACTTACAAGAGGGTATCTCATATGAAGCCTGTGCACTTGCCGGACACTTAGGGCTTAAAGATATGGTACTTATCTATGACTCTAACTGTATTACTATCGAAGGTGATACAAGTATTGCTTGGAGTGAAGATGTTGAGAAACGTTTTGAAGCGCAAAACTGGAACGTTATGAAGATCAACGGGCACTGTTATGATGATATCGAAAAAGCATTAGAAGAAGTAAAAACAGCGACTAAACCTACCATTATCATCGCAAACACTATCATCGGTAAGGGTGCAGGTGACATGGAAGGGTCTCATCATACTCATGGTTCACCTCTTGGAGATACAATTATTGCCGAGTCAAAAGCTAAAGAAGGTTTTAATCCGGATGAAACATTCCAAATTCCAGAAGATGTCCTATTAAGATTCAGATGCGCATTAGAGCAGGGTGAACTTGCAGAGAAAGAGTGGATACACAGACAAAAAGAAGCACCGCTTATAGAGCAAAATATAGCTCTGGAAAAACTTCTAAATCCAGATTTTTCTGCTATTGAGTTCCCAGATTTTTCTGGAGATGCAGCGATGGCAACAAGAGATTCAAACGGTAAGATACTCAATGCTATTGCAGCAGCTGTTCCTTCTTTCCTTGGCGGTTCGGCAGATCTTGCACCATCAAATAAAACTGAGTTAAAAAACATGGGAGACTTCCCTAAAGGAAGAAACCTGCACTTTGGTATCCGTGAGCACTCTATGGCTGCTATCACCAATGCTATGGCACTTTATGGTACGACGATTCCTTTTAATGCTACATTCTTTGTATTTTCTGATTACCTCAAACCTGCAGCACGTATCGCAGCATTGACAAACATCCAAAACTTCTTTGTTTGGACACATGACAGTATCGGTGTAGGTGAAGATGGTCCTACGCATGAGCCTATCGAGCACATTTCTCAGTTTAGAGCATTGCCAAACTTCTATGTATGGAGACCGGCAGATGCAACTGAAAATATAGAAGCATGGAGAACAGCACTGACTATGCAAGCTCCACACGGTTTTGTATTGAGTCGTCAAAAACTTAAAACACTTAAACCAAAAAGAGATTTTGGGGAAGTAAGCAAAGGTGCCTATATCGTCAAAAAAAGAAAAGATGCGAACTTTACACTTATGGCTTCAGGTTCAGAGCTTATGCCTTGTTTGAAAGCCGCATGTTATCTAGCCCCTCTAGGCATCAAAGCAAATGTTGTCTCTGTCCCATGTCTTGACCTCTTCAATGAACAAGATGCAGAGTATAAAGCAACAGTGGTTGACCCAAGTACAAAAGTACTGGCAGTAGAAGCAGCCACAGCAACAGAGTTCTACCGTTATGCAGATGACGTGCTTGGTATGGAAAGCTTCGGAGCTTCAGCACCGGCAGACTTACTTTTTGAGAAGTTTGGATTTACCAAAGAGGGTATCATGAAACGTGCATGTAAGTTGATGGATGTAGAGTATAGAGAAGTAGAACTTGGAGAGTGTAAACTCTAATTCTTTTGTGATTTTGTATCCTTTTGGTTCGAAGCTTTAGGGTTTCGTTCCAGAGGATGATGAAATTAAGCCCTAAAAATATAGGTAAATGTGTTAGTGTTATCTTCCGAGTATGCACTATAGAGGATGTTGTTTTTCTCACAAATGGTTTTTACCATATTTAATCCTAATCCCAAACTTCTCTTTGCCCCAAAACTCTCAGTATAATTTTTATCAAATAGTCTGGATACATCTCTGATATTTTTTCCCTTAGAGATAAATTGTAAGACAATATCTGAATTACTTTTTTCTAACGTGATCTTTATCTTACTTTTTTCGTTACTATGTTTAATGGCGTTAGATAGATTGTTATCGATGAGCCTCTCTAATTCTGTATCATTCATAGTTATTTTTAGATCATTTGCGATATGGGTTGATATGGTTTTATCATTGGCTTCGGCAATGACTTCAAAAAAGTCAATTCTCTGATCGAGAAAATGGCTTAGATTAATTTCTATTGCTTTGTATTCTAGCGTATCACTTGAGATGAGATAGGAGAGGTCTTCATAGGAGTTAGAGAGCATGTTTATGGCTGAGTTTATCTGCATAAGATAAGAAGAAACCTGTGATTTAGATTTCATCTCTATAAGGGAAGTGTTGGTCATAATTACAGAGAGTGGTGTTCTTATCTGATGCACCATATCTGCGATAAACTGTTTGTTCTCATTGAGGAGGAGTTGATTTTTTTCTATTTGAGCTTGATGTTTTGCATACAGTAAGTTGTACATCACTAAATGTAATTTTCTATACCATAGCATCAAAAATAATATAACCAAGAAAAGAGCGCCAACAATCCCTACTATGAGTATCCAGTCAGTTTGTTTATGAATGGTTACACTTGTCCATTTATTAAAAATATCATTTAATTCACCTTTACTAATGCTATCAAGCGCTTTATCTAAAATTGATGTGATCTCCTTAGGTAAATTTTTATGGATGGCCATTCTTAAATGATAGTTATAATCAAGCATGATGGCTATTTTCATATCATGAAAATGGTTTCTTTCTATATAATACTTTGCTGTTACCGTATTTATTGCGAACAGATCAATCTTATGATCTCTTAAACTCTCAAAGCCTTGTTGCGTCGAAGAGAGAGTAATAAAGTTCAATTCTGGATATTGTTCTTGGATATATTGACCCAAGCCACTACTTTCAACAATCCCGATCTTTTTATCTTTACAATCTTTTTCTATATCAAGATAGACTGTGTGGTCATCAAAATGTGTGACAAGCACTGCAGGGTAGGTGAAGATATCTTTAGAAGTAAAATGAAGATATTTCTCTCTCTCGCTATTTTGAGTAATAGCACTGAACATGTCTATCTTTTCACTTTTTACCAGTTCTACGGATTCTTTCCATGTATCAGTATGTTTTGGAATAAAGTTTATACCTGTTTTATCTTTGAGTATAGCTATGATATCCGCAATAATACCTGCATGCATACCTATGTCATTTTTCCATTCAAAGGGTGCCCAGTCAGGATCATAAACATAAGTGAGTGTAGGTTCTTCATCTAGCCATTTTAACTCTTGCTCTGTAAATGTTGAGTGAATGCGAGATTGATTGCTCTCATCCTGTGCCAAAAGTGATAGAGGAAGTAAAAACAGTAAAAGTAATTTAAATATCATAAATATAGTTTATATCCTTCACAACAATTTTTTTAGAGGAGCACACTGTTTCTTTTTAAGTTTATTTTTGTGTTTCAATCATATACCCTTCTCTGATCTTAGTTTGTATTATATCAAAGGGTAGTTTTTTTCTCAGTTCAACAAGTAACTGTCTTAAAGGGTACGTCTCTTTAATTTCACCTTCCCACACATAGTCATAAATCATATCATTAGGAACAACAGTGTTTATATGTTTCATCAAGATAGCACAAAATCTTTTTTCTTTATATCTTAATTTGATAGGCCTGTTTTGATAATAAAATTCTTCTCTGCTGAGATCATAAGTAAGTTCATCGTTTAAAGTGATCATTACAGGCTTATTGAGGGCCAACAAATTATTGATCCGTATATCCAGCTCTTTTAAATGGAATGGTTTTTTGATGTATTCACTGCAGCCATTTTCAAAGGCCGTAGAAAAGTTTTGTATCTCCAAAGATGCGGTGATGATGATAATCGGGGTATCAAGATCTGTTTTTCTAATGTGTTTAAGCAGGTCCAAGCCATTAATACGAGGAATATTAATATCAATAATATAAAGATCAAAATGCCCACTGTCTATCTGATCAATGGCGTGTAAACCATCCTTTACACTCACTATATCAAATGCTTTAATCTTACAAAATTCACTAATGGCGATGTTCAGTTGAACATCATCTTCTATTATTAATACTTTCATGTGTGAAGTATAGTATAAAAGATGTAATATCTATGTCATATTAGATTTTGAAACTTTTGTTTTTTAATGAGAGCTGTAAACATTAGCTTAACATACCTCTGATCTCATCTTCGTCTATCATATCTTTTTCATATTTGATGACAGCGATGTTCTCTGTTTCATTCACATAACTCTCTACGATCGCTTCATGGCTTGTCAGTGAAGAGACTCTTTCTCTATCAAAAAGGTCTAAAGGAAGATACACGTTCCCTCTGTTGTTTGGACTTGGCATAGTTGCTACCCAGATGAACCATACAATAGCGATGACAGCTACAACAACAGAAAGTGTTGCTCTGTCGTAGTGCTGCATAAGCCAACCGGCAAGCAGACCACCCAAAAAGATACCTACATATGCAAAAGTATTGGCCACACCAAGTGCAGCACCTTTTTGGTGTACTTTAGCAAATTTAGCTACAAAACTTTGTAAGAGAGGTTCAAACATATTGAATCCGATGAAGAAAAGTACTACACCCACGACAAAGATCCATGCAGAACTTGCAAAGCCCATCGCTAAGAAACCTAAGAAGATGACAGCCACGGAGATCATGAAAACCTCTTTCCCTTTGCCGTATTTCTCTCCAAATATCGCTGCAGGAGCCATAGCGAGGAAACCAAAGATCATCGCAGGGAAATAGACTTTCCATAACTCAGATTTATCCCACCCAAAGCCGCCTTCGGTGAGTCCTTGTGTCATCACAACAGGGATGATGAAAAATGCCATGGTCATAATGGATGAATGGAAAAGAAACGTGATATACATACGTGTCAGAGACTTGTCTTTAAAGACTTCTATCATCTTAGACTCTTCTTCTGCGTAGCTGTGAACAATGGTTGGAGGTTTAGGTACAGCGGTAAATAAGATACCTATGGCCAACACGGAAAGAATAGCAGTAAGCCAAAAGAGTTTGTCTATCCCCCAGTTACCACCTACGACAGGCGCGATGATCATCGCAGCTGCAAAACTCAGTGTAATCGTCCCACCCATGATAGCCATAGCATGTGCACGTTGTTCCTCTTTTACCAAGTCTGCTATCATTGCTGAGACAACTGAACCTATAGCTCCTGCACCTTGTAGGAAACGCCCAACAAGAAGCATATAAATGTTGTCACTCACAGCAGCGATTACTGAACCGATAATGAAGATAATAAGACCAAAAAGCAACGTCTTTTTACGGCCTACCTTGTCACTGATCAGCCCAAAAGGTACTTGAAATGCTGCCTGGGTGAGTGCATAACCACCCACAACAAGACCTGCCAAAAATGGTGTTGCACCCTCCATGTCAAGCGCATAGATGGAGAGAACAGGTAGGACGATAAAGAGTCCGAAAAACCTCAAAGCAACAATGAGACTGAGTGGCATGATCTGTTTAATCATAGTGATACCTCTATTTAGATAAAATTTCTCTCATTATATAACGAAATATTTAAGAGTAGATGATAAAGGTTAAGAACTGTCATCTCTCGTCAAGGACAGAGTATTTGTGGAAGGAATTTTCACAGTGCGAAGTCCTGTGAAAAGGAGAGTATGTATGCGTATCGTTTTAGCAACAGGGAACAAAGGTAAACTACGTGAATTTAAACAAATGTGTCAAGATGAAGTAGTAGCTTTTTCTGAACTTTTGGGTGAGTTTGATATCGTAGAAGACGGAGATACATTTGCAGCCAATGCACTGATAAAAGCACGTACGATCTACGAGAAGTTAGGTGAAGAGTATTTGGTAGTATCTGATGACAGTGGTATCTCTCTGCCTATACTTGACGGAGCACCGGGTATTTACTCAGCTCGCTATGCTGGAGAAGATGTCACAGATAAAGACAATCTCTATAAACTTATAGAAACAGTTAAGGAAAAAGGTGTAAAGTCTACACCGGCATATTACACTGCAGCTATCGCTATCGTCTCCAAATATGGTGAGTATGTAGTGCATGGATGGATGCATGGAGATGTCATAGATGAAGCTAGAGGAGATAAAGGTTTTGGCTACGATCCGATGTTTATCCCTGCTGGATTTGATAAGACTTTGGGTGAGTTGGAAGATGATGTGAAAAAAGAGATATCACACAGAGCAAAAGCATTGAAGTTGGCACAACCGATTATACGTATGTTAAAGGGTAAATAATGAAAAAACAGTTTATGCAAGACCTGCAAGTCATTTATGACGAATTACAATTTAGACAAGGGTCTCTTAATAAGTACTATGAATTATTAGATGAGACAAAAGGACACGATAGAGCCAATAAAGTAGTGGATGCTTTTTTATCTCTCTTAGACATACCTAGAAATAAAGACACTGAGATGGCTGCACTGACGCGTATTGTGAATCTGCGGGAAGATGCTTTAGAGCAGGTCTTGGAGAAGAATGGTTGTGCTAAAGATGAGATAGCCATGAAAAAAGAGTTGGCATATGGGTTTGTAAGTACGATGCATATTACGCGTCATGAAAGTTTCATTACATGGGTAGAAGAGAATAAACTGCTTACACCTTTTTACCGTTCACTTATTTTAGGGGTACATTTTGTTGGTGTGGCTATGAGTGTATGGCAGAGCCACTGGACACATCATATCATCCACAGCGTAAACCTTGAACTCTCCGAACTGTTTAACGGTGATGATGCCAAGGTTTTTGAGATGCTTCAGAGTGAATCTTTGATTGATTCTGATGCAAGTGGATGTGATGGAGACCGTTGTTACTCAGTCCTGAAAAAAGATGGGGAAAACTATCAAAGTATTGCCTATGCAGAGGCTTTCCCTAAAGAAGTAGAACAGGTAACGATGGCATTGGAACAACTCATTTCTCT